>Ga0256404_1010617_pt1 | contig 12664 bp, 14 predicted proteins | sample RumenRJG_01DNA_FD_185990 | JGI IMG/M metagenome (GOLD analysis project Ga0256404, IMG submission 185990) | Bovine rumen microbial communities from Lethbridge, Alberta, Canada - RJG_01 | ecosystem: Host-associated > Mammals > Digestive system > Stomach > Rumen | place: Canada: Alberta | collected...
GAGTTATAGATGCAGCACTTATTTCCTGCCAAGGCATTGCGCCTACTACAAATGCAGCAATAAGTACACAGCTAATGGTCTTAATGACATGCTTAATAGAATAGTGCATAAACTATTAACTCCCCCATACAATGTTAAATCCGTGGCATATATATTAAATACACGCCATCGTGTATTCTACGTTCGGATTGTTCGAACATTCAATGTGGCTTATTCACAAAACAAAATCTTAAATTATTGCAGGTTGCATAATCATGCAAGAAACTATAAAAAATATTTTAGTTTCTAGCGTGAAAACTTGTAATTTAGGTGCTTTGCGGCACCTTAAACAATTGAATAATTTTCACGGCGTTATAAAAATTGCACTCAATGCACCAAGTACAGTTTTATCTCTTTGCCTTGTTTATCCGAGTTCAACAATTGTTTTGAATTCTTCCGTATGCATCAGGCTTTCAAGTGTTTCCTGATATGGGACAACAAGCTCTTCATCAATGGAATACATCCACTTAATTGCAGTTTCTAAGGCAAGACGGGAGTTGGTAATGCATGCTTTGACATCAATATTGATAAGATTCTCAGCAACAACTGCAATATCAGCAAAAGGCAGAAATTGAGGTTCTTTTTTCAAATGGTCGAAGTTAGTCACAGTTATGCCTCCCCTCAATCTAATATTGCATGCGCCCTATCCTGTATCATTTCACTGATCATTTTTAATCTGTCAGAAGAGTAATTATATGAACCAGATTTTTGCAGATTATAAGTCAGCATCTTCCTCACTTTATCCCTCAGTCTGCTATCTAATACTGCCTTTGCTTCTTCTATATAATCCTCATAAACACACGGGAGCAATGTGTCTGCATAATCCTTTAACAACTTGACATCCGCCCAGTTTTCAACTCCAGCCAGATTAAACAAAGAGTTCCCGTGATCAAACAATGGCGCCGGTGCAACTATACGATTTGTTTTACTATCAACAAACACACCAAAATTGCCGTAATGCCGGTCAGTGTTATAGATTATCGCATCAAACAAAATCATATCGTTAAGCGCATCTACATACTCTTGTCCCAACTTTTCATAGTATTCTCGTACCGCTTTCATTCCTCCTGATTTGACTATTCGACCGATAGGCACAAATGCTAGCTCCTTGCTTGTGAAAATCTCACATGCGGAGCATAATTGTTTTTTCCATTTTGAAATCTTGTATGGCACTACATTCATATCTAATGCAGTGCCAATCTCATAGGCATATAATTCCGAATACGGCTCATTTCCCGTATTCGATGCACCAGAGGTTGCTCCTTTATACAAAAAGATTTTACCGCCGATTCGTCTCCAGCATTTTGGCAACATGCCGTTCGTTGTAAATTCCGGAGAAGATGCTAAAGAAGATCTGGTACTGCTTCCGTATCCGGTAAAAGCGATCATTGCAAGAACGCGGCTGAAATTATTGTCATAGAGGTTATTCTCTTCAAATGTGCCACCAAAGCTATCCTCTACCACCCAGTAAGAATCATTCAAAGACAGACCTTTACAAACCGAAATAACATCCATTGGTCTGTTGGCATTAAGACCACACTTGGCTAAAAACGTATTTACATAAGCTCTGTTTTTAGGAATGGTCCTACCTTTCAGCCAGGACGCAAGCCCTTTATTGCTTACATCCATGCCCAAGGGAAGAAGATTCTTATTTTTCTCATTGATCCAAGTAATCTGCAACACCGGATCTGAAAGGTTCTCTATGATTTTAAATCTTATTAGTTCTGTATCAAACAGTTTAATTACGTATTCCATAAGTGCTTCTCCTAAATTAAATACACCTTACCCATAATAGTTGTTAAGCAGTTGAATAATGCTCGCAACCGCAGCCGCACCGAACAATTCTTCTGCCAACTTTTGTCGCTGAATAGGCGTAAGACGTTGTGTTGATTGAAGTGCTTGTATCATGTCCTTCCTTGCTTTTTCATATACATCTTCCGGTTCAATTCCAACCGAAACTTTGTAATCACTCAAACCCCTTTTCCTCCCTCGTTAACAGATACTAGTCGTTTGACTCAACATTATTAGTTGAATCGCTTAAAGCTGTGTTTCCTTCATTCTTTTTTGACTGGTATATTCGAATAAGTTCTTGCATAACACCCAAGACTTTTTTAGATGTAAGAATTCTAACCAGCAATTCTTCTACTTCCCCACGATTATTGCAAATAAAGATGTATTGAGAATTGTTTTCATTAATGCTCCTAGCTATACCTTCCTCCAAAGTAAACTGAACAGGATAATTTGCTATTTCATATTTCATAAAGAATATCCGATACTTAAACTTGGTAAACACAGGCGTATACAGAAAGCACTCAAATTTTTTATCTTCCTCTCCACATTTGCCCAAACTATCCTGAATGTCAACATGCTTCTCCGTTGTTATTGTTGCGAATGCTTCAGCTAATGTTGATCTTGTTGTCGTATATGAATTAACAGGGCCATCATACGTGGCAATTGACCCGTAAATCATACCTTGAGTATCGTCTGGTAGTTGTAATAGTATTTCCTCAATGACCTTATCAGGAGCGGTCATGTCAATTTCAGAAAAATCCAACTTATTTGAGAGATTAAGATCTTTACTCATAGTTCTGTCTCCTTAATTTCAAAAGTAATAGGTAAATGATCACTTATACTGTGGTCGGGATGCTTTTTCTTGTCAAGTAACGATGTAGAAACTGTCTGCGTTATAATATTCAAGTTTTCCTTTACAAAACGATTTCTTAATGCGGGTCTAATGATAACTTGATCATATGTGTTCCAATAAGGATTAACTGTATTGCCAGAATTACAGTAATACGTCCCGTATGGCTCTTTGAAATCACCAAGAAAATTCCACATAGGATTGTAAAACATCTGGTATTCTCTTCCTTCAACTATACGTGTTTCACGAGCTGCTTCTTCAAAAACAGGAATGCTATGAAAATACCGTGCGCTGACACAACTTTTATCGTACGGATTGATGTTAAAATCTCCGACAATAATAGTGTCTTTAGAGTTTATTTCACTCTCAATTTTCAAAACGTCTCTAACGATCCGTTCAATTTCAATCTCACGTCTTTCTGTATTATCGGAATATAGCTGACTATTCAGATGAACACCACATAGAATATACTTATCATCAATCACTTGAATAGATGCTCTATCTGTTTGAAGATACGGTTCAATCCGCAATCCAGCTCCACCTATAATATGAATACGATCACATCCAAGGGTAGGTATCACATGCATAGTAATCCCTCTCGCTTTAAGTGTTTCAATTAAACTATTGATATTGTCAGCGTACTCTGCCAAAACAGCAATAGAAACACCATTCTCGGCAATCAAGTCACATATGACAGGATTAATTCTCTTGTTATTGTATGTATTCCAAAACAAAAATTTCATCCCAATCCTCCAAAGTATTCTTGCCAATCTTCAGTCCTTATTTGTAAGCCCCATAATTTTATCTATCACTGAGTCAGTTTCGCTTATCTGGGTCTCGAGAGTAAAATCGGCTTTTAACTTATTTAACAGGTCTATAGCACATTTATTTGGTCTGCTTTCTGACAATTCTTCATTAACCCTTTCATTATCTCGAAATAATTTAACAATTTGGAATTTTGTCTTCGTAGGAATAGCAAAAATAAAATCATTGAGGATTATATGAGCGTTAGATCTTCCCCAATAATTACCACACCAAACACTAAGTATCTCTTGATATACTTCATCAAAAACAGATGCGGGAACAGCATTACCAATTTGGGCTAGTGCTTTGGCTGCCTTTTCCTCGTTATTCCATCCATAAGTAGTATTCTTTGCCTTCTTTAAATCTTCGCTCAAATGCTTGTATATAGATGCTCTTATATACTCTGGAATATATTTGACTCCATTGACAGTTACTAACATTTCATAGATGCGTTCCCTAGCATCATCCTGCTCAACCTTACCATTTAATCGATCGGACAGATTAACGGATAAAAGACTCCCCATATTTGACCTTGACTCATCATTGGCTTTTTCCCATATTGTTGGGAAAAGCTGCAACATATTGGTATACTGTGGTTCCTCTCCGGCTATAATCACATCCCTTCCAAATCCAAATAGGACATTAATATTCGCACTGGAATAATTATTAATTTGCTCTTTCATAGCATTAATCGCATTTTCGTTCAGCACATGATCCTTTATCGGTTCAATGAGTGAAACAGGAGAGCTTCCTGGATTAGGCATCTCAGTATCAAACAAATTAACTTTTACTAATCCGGCAAGATAAACTACATCTTCTGCTGTAACTGTTTTTGCGTTTTCATGTGCTGCTGATGCATGATTCCTCATCCAATTGATCATTTCTAAAGCTTTTTGTGATTTCTTATCAATGATCCCTAACTGACTGGCAACAGTTACAAGTGCTTCATCTTCAACCCCCGCCCACCTTTCTGATAAAGAATCACCGTCTTTTTTATATGTTGCTTTTCTTCCGCCCAACCCATTAACGCTAGATAAGAACATCTCAATACTATATGCTTCGACTCTTCTTCTCAAATTGTGTATTGAAGCATTCCAAATTTCAATCAACGCATGATCAGGAAACTCTTTCAGCAATCTAGACGCCTTTTCTATCATTAGTCTTTCATCAACATCTAATTCTTCACACCTAAACAGAGACTCCTCAATAACTGAAATATCATTACTCATATTTATCCTCCTAAACAGATATTCACAACTTGAGTAATTCCTCAAGCTCATTCAACTCCGAAACAATTGTATTCTCATACTCTTTCACCATTTCTATACATATTCCTTATTTGCAGCACACTATTTATTTAACTAGTTGGAATTATCCTTAAAAAAATATCCACCCGTTTTATTTGATCCGCGATGTTCAATATATTTGGTCAGATTCCTCCTGAGTTCATTTCGTATCCTGTCAGCATTAACATTTGGCATTTCCTGTCGTATTTCGTCAAGGATCTGCGGGACATTGAGCCCCGGCTTTCCCTTTACTACACGCAATATCAGCAATGCCAAATCGTTTATTTGGTCATTTATTTGGTCATTTATTTGGTCATTTATTTGGTCAGGCTTCTTATAGTTCAGATTTGGCAATGTAACAAAGAAGTACTTATCGCTGGATTCAAATGTCGGATTAAGATCAGAACCCTGATAAGCATCTATCGTTCTCGGTATTCCGGTCCCAAAGTTCTCAATTAAGCCCAGCTTGTCAAATATATGAACAAGTTTAGGGTTCCTATATGTCTGAACGCCGTTCATGACATCTTCTATAGTTGCATTAAAGACTCCTCCGGGATTCACTATTTTCGCGCGGTCTGCAAAGAACTCGATTTTGATATCTGACCTGATAAAATAATCCGCATGACAAAACGCATTGAGTATAACTTCTCTCAGAGCTGCTCCCGGATATGATTTTGTTTCTTTTCTGGTAAAGGAAGAACCGTCAATTATAGCTGTTGTTACGTTTGCTTTCTCTGCCTGTTCCTCAACATCATATAATATCTTTATTAACGACCCGGTATATGTCTTCTTAAAGAGAAAATTCATGTGCGGATCGTATTCAGCAAACTTAACAGCAATGGGTGACTGGTCCGACATAATATAACCAAGATTGGTGAACTTCCCACCGGCATTCTTCAATCCCAGTGTCTTATACAAACGAGCATTAAGACTAATCTCATTATTAGAAAGAATGCGTTCGAATTGTTTAAATGTTAATTCCTGTTCATCAGCAATCTCATCCTCATAGATATAGTTATGAGACTGCATTATCATCATCAGTATCTCATCTTCGTTAGCATTTCTAGTACTGCTGCCAACTCGTTTAAACACCCCAGAAGGTTTAGGTCCTTTGCTTTTTAAATAGTAAGGTTTCTTAGTACCTTCTTTTACTTTTATTACTAAGATACCGTCAGCATTATAAGAATAATCAACACATTTATAAGGAACAGGATAAATAGTATCCTGAATCCAGTTCCCCAATTTAAGATCTATATCATCTCTATTCGATTTTAAAAATGCGCTGTTCAGCGTACCATCATCATTAACACCGACATATATAATTCCGCCCTTAGTATTTAGGAAGGATATCATTACCTCTTTTACGGCATCTGTTAATTCTCTTTTTAGTTCTTTTGTATCAGATTCAGTATATTTCACCTGAGACACCTCTTTATTTTGTCAGTTTATGAAATCATTATATCACGATGACGAAATAAAAAGGTGGCATTTTTAATGACACAAAAGAATTGTTTTCTGTTTTTTGTCGACAAAAAGTTGGCATAAAAGTTGCCAATGTAAAACTGACAACTATAGCTTTCACCCTACACCAGCTCTTCTGAATACCGTTATTACTTCAGGTTCATAGTATATTTCCTCATACCGGGAATTGAGATAATCCGTAATACTATCTTTATTGCTCGATTGCCGCAGATCCAAGACTTAATACTCAACCTCTTTGTCTGTCGATTCTATTTCATAAAGAATATCATGGTCGGAAATATCTGCTACAAAAAAGGCTGCTGCTGCAACAGATGAATCCTTGGGAACAAGCGACACTGCGTAATTAATTTGAGCTCCTTTCTCGGCTGATCTATTATAAGATCCTATATATCCCAAATGATCAAGATTCACACATACGCATATTATCAAAGCACAGCAAACACCATATAAGAGCATTTTTGATGGTTTTTTATCTGAATAATTAATAACTGCCAGATAGATCAACAATACACAGGTACCAAAGCAATACTGATACCGCATATCGTATTGATAACAGTAGTTTGGCATAAGATTTATCAATATCCATGGAAGCATTAGGATGAATCTTCGATGATCCTTTGTCATAAGAGGAAGAAAACCCAGCGGCATCAATGATAAGAGGATAAACTTGATCTTATCCGCAGTAGCTATCTGGCCAATAACATAAACAGAGTTAGTAACAACTGCCGATATGATAGACATAGGGCTGTCGCCGTCAAACAGATAGTTATTATATCGATACATCATTACGCCATCACCCAAAGCTGACAGGTATCGTGTTACACCAACAAAATATAGAATTGACGCTATAAAAATGCATAAACTACATTTGTAGTTTTTAGAGGTAAATAAAAAGTACAAAACAATAATAGCGACATAAACAGCTGCATCTTCTTTCACAGCGAGAAGAAGTACCGCAAAGATTGCCTGTCCGTACCACTTCTCCTTCTCGCAGTAGTATATAAACCACAATATAAGAGGTGCGAGAAAACAGTTTTCGTGGAGATGGTAAAAGCACCCGCCTGCAAATACCGGGAAAAGCACGTAGATTGCGGAAAATAACATCATCGCTCCTTTTCCAATTGAATGCCTCTTCATAATCAGGATCAAATAACATCTGAAGTATTAAAAAAACAATTCTAGAAATGCAAACAATTCTTGAACTTGGAAGAAGATCTTGATCATGAAAACTCAGAATAATATACTTGATATATAGGGCTTTACACGTGTTTATAGGAGAATAAATATGGCGATTAGTTATAGGAGTAGTAATTGTGAGTAGTTTAAATATTCAAAGAGTATCGAAGAAATTCCAGGAAATATATGGACATTCTATCGATGTTTCAGATGTAAAAGGTAAAGAAGAACAAAAGAATAATGCTTATTTTACAAGAGCCCTTGCCGCAACCGCATTAATGATGAGATGTGATATCGAGGTGGATATCGCAGTTAATAGCATTACCGATGGATATCATGATATGGGAATAGATGCTATATATTTAGATCAAAAAAGCAATATGTTATTTCTCGTCCAAAGTAAATGGAGACAAGATGGAAAAGGTTCTATAACGCAAGATGAAATGGGCAACTTCGTTGAAGGTATAAAAAGGATAATAAGTTACGATCTTGAAGGCGCCAATGAAAAAATACAAGCTAAGAAAGATGACATCGATGCTGCACTTGATGGAATCGGATGTAGAATCCAAGCACTATTCATCCATACCGGAAGCCAAGAGATTAATGATTTTATTAAAAGACCTATGACAGAGTTGATTGCATCAACCAATGACGAAGCAGATGAGAATCTTCTTTTTTCTCCAATAGCATTTAAAGAGATATATGACTACTTAGCCTCAGACAATGCAGCTTCAGAGGTTGATATTGATTATTTATTTCTCAACAATTGGGGCAAAATAAGCACTCCATACCCTATGTATTATGGTACAGTGCCAACCGCTGCTATTGGAGAGTTGCATTTAACTTATGGCGATCGTTTATTTGATAAGAACATCCGTTTCTACAAAGGTAGAACAGACGTGAACGATGGGATTAAAAAGGTGCTTCTTAAGGAGCCTGAGAACTTTGTATATTATAATAACGGCATCAAGCTATTATGCAAAAAAATCGAAAGAAATATAAAAAACAGTTCATCTACTGAAAGTGGAATGTTTACGCTTAAAGGTGTTTCTGTCATTAATGGTGCTCAAACTACGGGTTGCATAGGGCAGGTATATAAAGAGAACCCTGAAAAACTAGAGAATGCTAAAGTGCTAGTGCAAATGATAGACATGAGCGATATGCCACAGAATATGGGTACTTCCATTACAAAACTTTCCAACACTCAAAATCGTATTGAAAACAAAGATTTTGCTGCGCTTGATCCTACTCAAGAAAAAATCAAACGGGAGTTGTCATTTTCACACTATCAGTATTTATATAAAAATGGTGAAGAAATAACTGATCTATCATCACAATTATCATTTGATGAAGCAATTGTTGCATTAGCGTGCCTCTGTACAGATTCGGAGTATTCTACAATAGCCAAAAGAAATGTTGGTGCTCTTTCTGAAGACATTAATAAAGCTCCCTATAAGGCGTTGTTTAATAATTCGACAAATTCTTTTGAATTGATTAATTCCGTTATGATAGTACGAGAAGTTGAAAAAAAGTTACAAAAACTCAAAAGAAGCTCAAGCGGAAAGAAATATGCAGCATGTGTTCACGGTAATAGATTAATAGAACATATTGTTCTTCAAAACGAAAAGGATAAAGATGGGTTCTCAACTTCTGTCTGGGATACTTCAACTCATTTGGAAGAAATCGATGAAATTATGATTAAATCGATTTCAATAGTCTCAAAAGAACTAGAAGAAACTTACTGTGATTCTTATCCTGCTAGTGTGTTTAAGAATCAAACAAAGTGCAAAAATATAGTTAATGCAGTTGCCAGTAGTGCTTTTGCCGATTAAATATTTGCAATAAGCTCATAAATATACATTCCTAACCCTATTGTACTAATTGCTTAATAGATATCTGTTGCCAGTATTAGATACCCTATCCTATTTATTCAATGGAATTCAAAACACAAATTGCAACTCGTCATTCATTGTGTGCATTAATTCTAAATAAGGAGAGTATCATAGCTGTTAAACCTAAAAGCAGAATAACAAGTCCTACTACTATAACTACCACTCCATTCCAAAATGGTTTTATTTCATATTTTAATAATGGAACATCGGAAGACCCTACAATTCCATTAAAATAAGCGTATGCTGATTTGTCTTTTGATGATAACCATCCATCATATGCTCCATCATGATTAATAACCTGAGTAAACATATATGCAATTGGTTGTTTGTTTCCATCAGTCACTCCAATAATGTAGTATTTTCTGTTTCGAAAACTTCCAGCTGCTCTTGCAGAGAATCGATCTCCGCCTGCTGGCGTTCCAGAATGTCCTGCATCTGCTCTTGCGCCTTCAGGATCTCCAAAAGTTTTTCTATGTTTTTCAAATCGTCCATATATAGACCTCGGTTTCTCGGTTATAAGTTTTGTGATCTCTCCTGTTATTTCCCAGATCTGTTGTCTGATAGAGTTCCGTTCCCGAATCTCTCTGTTAATCTGGCATCTGTCGGCAGTCTTACCTTTCGCTTCCATCTTTCTTGCGGTAACGCCTTCGTGGATGGTCGGCTCTTTATCTTTCCCCTGCCTGGCATAGCTTCTGTGATCGATCTGCTTGTCTTTTGCAAGATACCGGTTACAGTGTTTTGCCAAAGATGCTCTCCAGATCTCAGCCTTGCTGTGATCGTTCCAGTCGTTCTCAGGAACTGTGATCTTCTCCCAGAGATATTCTGTTCCCTTGCCCTTACGGACTCTGACTTTTTGCTTGCCGTCTTTGTCCAGTTGAGGGATGCGGTACTGGGAAGTTTCTTCTTTCCTTTTGGGATCGTAGGAAGGTTTTGTAGGGTCAAATATTGCCCTGCCTTTTTCATCTCTCCCGTTTGCGAAAACAGTCTTCTGCTTCTTAAGCCACTGCTCATGTTCGTCTATCCCTCTGAGAGTTAATATGATGTGTGCATGAGGGTTAGATTCTAGACCATTATCCTTTACTTACACTATTTGGTTAGCCCATATTTAACTCACATTTAACTCGTGTTTAATTCGTCATCGTCATTGAGCTGAAACGAGTTAAAATCACTCTTTTATCTTGTATTTGGTATATTTTCCACCATTCAGCAAATATATCTTATTCTCTCTCTGAAGCTTTTTAATTAATGAATATGCCTGTGATGGAGTTATCTTTAACAGTTCGCATATATCCTGTTTTGTAATGATGCCATTCTGCGTACGGGCCAACTTCAACACTAGCTCAGGATAACGTATGCTATCAATATCTGTCTGGCGCACATATTGAATAGATTCATTAATCTCACGATAAATCTTCTTTCCCAAAATATAAGAACGGTTTTTACCATTGCCGGATGCTTCTACCAGTCCCATTTCGATCATATTTTCAACCGCCGACCGCACCTTATTCTCACTAAGATTAGTAATTTCAATCATTCTATTGATATTGCATCTTCTTTCATTTTTCAATAATGAAAGGATCATCAACGTGTATATGGACAACGGTTTGCCCTGACGGTTTTGCTCATCTGCTACAAGCTTTGCAAACGGAAGATCTGCTTTTGCTCTCTGAATAAAAAGTTTTACCGTCCTGCTTGTGGATTCTGAATAATCAGGCCAGGGACGGCCAAAGATAATAGATCCTTCATAGATACGATCAATTCCTCGACCGGTTTTCTCAGCAAGACCTATTCTCTTCATGGCATCTGAAAGAGCAGGGTTTCTTCCGTGCGGTTCAACCGTCAATAAGTTCTTCAAGTTCACACCATCAATAAATCCGCCGGGATTACTGATAATCAAACCCTCGTCATCAATTAGAACTCGCACTTCACCTATCATTGTGTAGTCTCTGTGACAGAATGCATTGACCAAACCTTCTCTGAAAGCAGCCCAATCAAATTCCGGAATCGGAATTCTGAACAATCCGTATTCCGTCTCACGTTCAGGATTCCATGCTTTCAGATACATCTCATAGTTTTCAAAAACCTCTAAAAGAGGTTTAGTGCTATCTTCATTCATCCTGACAGCTGTTCCTTCCAAGACTTGAAATGTCGACTTGGCTGTTGGCATTAATGCTTGTATACGCTCTTCTTTACCAATCAGAAGCATTCCGGTAACTGTAGGAATTAACTTACCGCCGACATCAGTTACAAGTCTGAGCGCAATATCCAATTCATCATCCGGTAATGCCAGCAATGTTTTTTCGCCACCCTGTCTGTTCTGAATGATTTTTCTCAGTCTGACTCTCTGATTCGGATCCAGATCCTTCATAGTGGCGCCCGGAAGAGGCTGAGCTGAAAAATCCAGTAGACCCAATTCTGATAGCCTTGAAGGTATCTCATATGAATACATAGGCACGACTTCAGGTGTTCCATCCATCTTTAATCTTCGACGAAGTATTTTTCCTGATGATGTAGAAACTATTGCTCTGCTTCTGGGAATCTCTATCTTAAGAATATCTTTTTCTTCAGTAATTATCTCTGCTCTTACCGCAATAGGCGGAACTGTGTTATTAGCAATTAGGGCCGCTACGCCAACAGCATCCTTATGTTTCTTATGAACACCGGTTATAGAGCCATCATCCTCGATACCAAGATATAAAGTTCCACCTACGGTATTCGTCATACCAACGATTTCCTCGATCAGATCATGATCTGGATAGCATTTAATATCACTTTTGAACTCTATTTCTAAGGTTTCTTTATTTGGTATAGTTCGCATGATAACTACCTCCAAGTCTTTCTAACTCAGATTTTAACTCGTCTAACTCAAGTTGTCGAGTTATATTTATAGTTTAATTCGCCGCACGAGTTAATTCTGAATGCCATTTTCAGTGAATTCATCATGATGTCTTATCCAAATTAACATTATGTTTACCACAGCGTCGCTTTCACGCCACATTTTACGGGCTCTTGAAGCATTTTTACATTCTTGTCAATCGTTATTATATGTAGAAACGAATTAGGAGGTGAACAGTATGAATTCAGAATAAGATAAAGATAGCCTAGTATAGTATCAATGCTCATATATTTTAATGCGCGTAAAAATCGAGGGAGGAAAATATTATGCGTAGTAATTTTGATTATCGAAATCCTTATTTTGTTGAAATTACAGCTTGTGTTTTGCTGGTTTTTGCTTGTGAAAACTCACATGATTCTTTCGCCGCTTGAGCACCACCAATTCACCACCTGAGCACCAGCGCTATTCGCAATTCAGCCCCGGCGTTTCGCGAACGGGCACCGGGGCT
>Ga0256404_1010618_pt1 | contig 12664 bp, 10 predicted proteins | sample RumenRJG_01DNA_FD_185990 | JGI IMG/M metagenome (GOLD analysis project Ga0256404, IMG submission 185990) | Bovine rumen microbial communities from Lethbridge, Alberta, Canada - RJG_01 | ecosystem: Host-associated > Mammals > Digestive system > Stomach > Rumen | place: Canada: Alberta | collected...
GGGACTGGCACTTTCCATGAGCAGGATTCCAAAGGGAGAAAAGAAACGAAAGTCTTTATTTATCCTTGGTCTTTTGCTTAATATAGGCATTCTCGCCGTACTGAAATACACAAATTTTTTCCTTCAAAACATCAATGCGCTTCTGGAACCGCAGGGCGTAAGTTTCTCATATGTGAACTGGCTTCTGCCTCTTGGCATTTCCTACTATACTTTTCAGTCTGTAGGGTATTTTATCGATGTATATTTGGGGAAGACAGAACCCGAAAAGAATCTCGGACACTATGCGCTGTTTGTGACATTCTTCCCTCAAATGGTTCAGGGGCCCATCAGCCGATATGACGAACTTAAAGATCAGCTTTTCAAAGGCTATGACTATGACGGCGGAAGAATACGAAGCGGACTTCTCAGAATGCTGTGGGGCTATTTCAAAAAGCTTGTGGTGGCTGACCGTATCGCTCCACTTGCCATCACCATAGCACAGGCACCTGAAGGCTTCGGAGGAATATGGGTTTGGATAGGCATGTTTTCCTACACCATCTGGATGTACTCGGATTTTACCGGAGGAATCGACATAGTGCTTGGTGCTGCAGAGCTTTTCGGAATCGCACTTCCGGAAAACTTTGATCATCCGTTTTTCTCAAAAAACCTCGCTGAGTTCTGGCGAAGATGGCACATGTCACTCATGCGCTGGTTACGTGAATATATTTTCTTCCCCATTTCCATGAGTAAAACTGTGGGGATGCTTTCTCAAAAAGCAAGGAAGCTTTTCGGGAAAAATATGGGCCGAAGAGTGCCTCTCTATATAGCAAGTATTGTCACCTGGTTTGTAACCGGCATCTGGCACGGAGCTTCCTGGAATTTTGTATGCTGGGGCATGGCAAACTGTATCGCCCTTTTGATCTCTCAGGAGCTTTCCTCCTGGTCAAAAAAATTCCGTAAAACCCACACCTGGACAGAGTCCAATGCTTACGGCTGTTTTGAAGTGGTGAGAACTTTTCTCATTTTCTGCATGCTGGAAATGTTTGAATACTATCCGTTTTCTTCAGTATTCAGGCTTTTTGTCAGCATGTTTACAGAGTTTGATCCGAGGCAGTTGATAGGTGGAGCCTTATTTAACATGGGAATCACTATACAGGATTTCACCATACTTATCCTGTCTGTAGCTCTAATGGTCTGGACCGGTTTTGTCAGCCTGAAAACTCCCATGAGAGAATGGCTTTCGAAGCGTCCGGCATGGCTTCGTTTCATTTTGGTTTATGGACTGTTCCTTTGCGTTTTGATATTCGGAATCTACGGACAGGGCTATGACGCAAGCCAGTTTATATACAATCAGTTTTAATTCAAACCGAAACCGGCTAAACTTTTTTTCAGCCCCGTTGATTCTAACAACATCAGACTCCAAAAGACTACCAGGCAGTATGTTGAATTTAAATCTCAATATCATAATCAAAGAGCAATACATGCTTTTATAAAGGGGGAACAGTAATTTGGACTCCAGAAAATATATCCGAATCTTTACAGCAGCTCTCATCATTGTAGGGAGCCTCACAGCACTAACACGACTTCTGGTACCCAAGTATATGGGGCAGGTTACGGAAGGTGCCTTCATAGGAGAGTACTATGAAGACAAATCTTCCCACGACCTCCTGATACTGGGTGACTGTGAAGCCTACGAAAACATTTCCCCCGTTGCACTTTGGAAGGAATACGGTATCACCTCCTGGATTCGCGGAAGCGCACAGCAGCTTATACCTCAGTCATATTACCTTTTGGAAGATACACTCAGGTACGAGACTCCAAAGGCAGTTCTCCTCAGCGTTTCTGCTATGCAGCAGATTGAGCAGGTGAGTGAAACCTACAACAGGATGACCCTGGACGGTATGCGATGGTCCGGTGCAAAGCTTATGGCGATACAAAATACCATGATGCCGGAGGAACACCTTGTTGAATATGTTTTCCCGCTTCTCAGATTCCATTCCAGGTGGAGCGACCTTTCAGAGGATGACCTGAAGTATTACCTTCACGGTGAGCCCGCCACACACAACGGTTACTATCTGAGAGCCGATGTGAGACCTGCAGGAGAATTTCCTGAGGAGCGCCGTGTCCGTAATCCGGAATTTGAAGCAAAGGGCTATGAATACCTCGATAAGATCCGTGAGCTCTGTGATAAAAAAGGCATAAAGCTAATGCTTTTCAAGGCACCTTCTCTTTATCCCGTATGGCATGAGGAGTGGAACATGCAGATAGAAGACTATGCCGGAACCTACGGTATCCCCTACATCAATGCTTTGGAAGATATTGAAAAGACAGGCATTGATTTCGATACCGACACCTATGACGGTGGTCTCCATATGAATGTTTACGGCGCAGAAAAGGTTTCCTCTTATCTTGGGCCAATGCTTCTTGAGGCAGGTCTTCAGGACCACAGAAACGATCCCGAACTAGCACTACTCTGGAGCGAAAAAGAGAAGCGTTACGAAGCAGATAAAGCTGCTCAGACAAAAGAATTCGCCGAAAAGGGATACCTTGCAAAGTTCGCCGGAGAGGATACTTAATTTTTCAAGCTAATACCATAATAGTTTCCTGCCGATATAACTATGGTAGAATAAGCCCAAGCGCTTTATTAAGATATCACCTGGCTTCAAAAGCAGGAAAATCAAAGTAATAAACGTAACAGTTCAGTCAGTGGACCAGGGGGACGGGGTTGGTGGTCCATTTTAGGAAAATGGACCACCAACCCCGTCCCCCTGGTTCACCGACTGAACTGTCACTAATAAACTGAAAGGAAAGGACTATGAAGAAAGCAAAGTTATTAACAGCTTCACTTTTAACTGCATTAACCATGACCATGGCGCCGGTGACAGCATTGGCCTTCAATTTACCTTTTGCAAATCAGACTCAGAAGGAGGAATCCTATACCTTTAAGAGTGGTCTGACAGAGATAAAAATGGGATACGAGGCAGCAACTGTTATTGCAGCTCTCGGGCAGACCACCAAGGCGGTTTTCGAGACGGACAGCTGTGCATATCAGGGAAAGGACAAGGTTTATACCTACAAGGATTTTGAAGTTTCCACTTTCCCAAAAGATGGAAAGGAATGCATATCAGCTCTTGTCATCACCGGAGCAAATGTAGCAACCCCGGAGGGTATAAGTATCGGCTCGAAAGCCTCTGACGTAACCAGAATCTACGGTGCAAGCGACGGGAAGTACGGAATTTACCGATATGACAAAGGTCATTCCGAGCTTACCTTCTACACAGATGCGGCAGGTTCCGTAGAAGAAATCGAATACATTTACAAACAGTGATCCGGAGGAAAAAATGATCAAAAATGTACTGGAGTATCTGGAAGCCTCTGAAGCGGGATTTCCGGGTAAAACTGCTTACATGGATAAAAACGGCAACATAACCTTTGGAGATTTAGGTGACAGGGCGAGGAGGCTTGGTAGCTTTCTCGCCCGTAAATCTGTAAAAGGAAAACCTGTTGCCGTATTCATGGAAAAATCAGTGGATATGATTCTTGGATTTTTGGGAACAGTCTATGCCGGGGGCTTTTACTGTCCCATAGATGTGACTATGCCTGAGGAAAGGATACGTACCATTTTTTCGGTGCTTAACCCCGCAGTTGTCCTGACCCGGGAAGCAGATCGTGAAAAGGTAAAAGAACTTATGGCCGGACTTGATGGCGACACTGAAATTGCTGTCTATGAGGATGCTTTACAGTATCAGATTAATGTTTCCGTCCTGAACTCCATCAGAAACAGAAGTGTGGATTCTGACCCTCTTTACGTACTTTTCACCAGCGGATCCACAGGCGTCCCAAAGGGAGTTGTAGTCCCTCACAGAGTCATGATAAACAACATGGAATGGCTGAAAAGGGAATATCACTTTACATCTGAAGAGGTGCTTGGCAACCAGGTACCTTTCTATTTTGATGTGTCAGACCATGACATCTACAGTGTATTGAAATTCGGCTGCAGCATGGTCATCGTGCCGTCGGAATACTTTGCTTTCCCGGTGAAGCTTGTTCAGTTCCTGAATGAATATAAGGTGACTGCCATTTTCTGGGTGCCTTTTGCACTCTGTATGGCAGCAAATCTTGACGCCTTTAAGGCAGAGATCCCAAAATATCTGAAATACATCTTTTTTGCCGGCGAAGTCATGCCGGTAAAGCAGCTGAACTACTGGCGGAAGCATTTGCCCGATGCACTTTATGCCAATATGTACGGTCCTACTGAAACCTATGTGTGCACCTACTATAATCTGGACCGTGAGTTCAATGCTGACGAATCTCTCCCCATCGGTTTTCCGGTAAGCTATGCGGATATTCTGGTGCTTGACGAGAAAGGAGGCTTAGTGGAACCGACTGAAGACGGATCCGAAAGCCGACAGGGAGAGCTTTGTGCCAGGGGATGTACATTAGCACTTGGCTATATGAACAGCCCTGAGAAAACAGCGGAAAGGTTTGTTCAGAATCCCCTTCAGAAAGGCTGGCCGGAGATCATCTACAGAACCGGCGACATAGTCCGCTACAACTCCCGCGGAGAGCTGGAATATCTAAGCCGGAAGGATTTCCAGATCAAGCATCTCGGCTACAGGATCGAGCTTGGTGAAATAGAAACTGCAGCCGGAGCAGTGCAGGGAGTCGAAACCTGTGCCTGCGTCTATGACCTGGGACGAAAGATGATAGTTCTGGTGTACTCCGGAAAAGAGATTTCGAAACGTGATATGCTCCGCGCCCTGGAATCAAAAATCCCGAAATATATGCTGCCGAACAGGGTGCTTCACCTGGAGGAACTCCCTCACAATGCAAACGGAAAGATCGATAGGAAGAAGCTGGAAGGGATGGTGGTTTAATATCCCCTCATTTCAAGCATCAGGACATATTTATCATTTAATAATAATTTTATAGCAATCGACAAAGGATAGTTCTATACCTCCCTGGCTTAGTTGTGCATTATTTATAAATATTATCTTTTTATTATCTTTTTATAGTTAATGTTTTCTATTTTTGTACATGACAAAAAATTATCAATAGTATATAATGGACATAATTCAACTCGATATTTTTTTAACAATTTAAGGAGGTATTTTATGAAGGGTTTTGCAATGCTTAAGATTGGCGAGGTAGGCTGGATCGAGAAGGAGCGTCCGGCTTGCGGACCTATGGATGCTATCTGCCGTCCTCTGGCAATCGCTATCTGTACATCTGATGTACACACTGTTTGGGAGGGTGCAGTAGGTGACCGTCACAATATGATCCTTGGTCATGAGGGATGCGCTGAAGTCGTTGAAGTAGGTAGCATGGTTAAGGACTTTAAGCCGGGTGACAAGGTTCTGGTTCCCGCCATCACACCTGACTGGAATTCACTTGAGGCACAGGCAGGATATTCAATGCATTCAAACGGAATGCTTGCAGGCTGGAAGTTCTCAAACTTCAAGGATGGTCTTGATTCAGAGTTTTTCCATGTTAATGACGCTGACGGTAACCTTGCTCACATGCCTGAAGGTATGTCTCTCGAGGATGCCTGCATGCTTTCAGACATGGTTCCTACAGGTTTCCATGGTGTAGAGCTTGCTGACGTACAGTTTGGTGATACAGTTCTCGTTATAGGTATCGGTCCTGTAGGTCTCATGAGTGTTGCAGGTGCACGTCTCCGCGGTGCTTCACGTATCATCGCAGTAGGAACACGTCCTAAGTGCGTAGAAGCAGCTAAGTTCTACGGTGCAGACGAGTTCATCAGTTACAAGGACGGAACCATCGAGGAGCAGGTTCTCGCAAAGACAAACGGAAAGGGTGTTGACAGAGTCATCGTTGCAGGCGGCGGAGTTAAGACATTTGAATCAGCAGTTAAGGCTCTTAAGGCAGGCGGAAAGATCGGTAATGTAAACTACCTCGGAAGTGGTGATTTCGTCACAATCCCTCGTGTTGAATGGGGTGTTGGTATGGGTCACAAGCAGATTGCAGGCGGACTTATGCCGGGCGGAAGACTTCGTATGGAGAAGCTCGGAGCACTTGTTTCTTCAGGAAAGCTTGATGTAAGCAAACTTTCAACACATGTATTCCATGGTTGGGAGCACATTCCTGAGGCACTTCAGCTTATGAAGGATAAACCTGCAGAGCTCATCAAGCCTGTTGTTATCCTTGATAACCAGCCGTAATCATTTTAATTTCTATTCCTCTTAGATTTATTATGATATCCCGGGCGGTCTCAGGACCGCCCTTATTTAGTATTTATTCAAATTGATATATTGTATAATGATGCGTCAGTGGATTATAAGCAAGATATAGTTCATGCAGCGGTTTTTGTTTTACAGGAGTTTGTTGATGAAGATTTTATTGGTATCAGGGTTTCTCGGAGCCGGAAAGACAACGTTTATAAAGGAACTTATAAAGAGAACCGGGACTCACCCTGTGATCATGGAAAATGAATATGGCGATAATAATCTGGATTCCCTGGAGCTCCGGAACGATGCCGCCAGGGAGGATGACATTCAGGTCATGGAATTTATGGAGGGATGTGTCTGCTGTACCATGAAGGACAGCTTTGCTAATTCCGTATTTACCATCTTTTCATCCCTTGACCCTGAGTATCTCATCATTGAACCCACCGGTGTCGGAAGACTCAGCAATATAATCAATAATTTACAGCCTTTTCTCCACGGCAGCATAAGTCTTTTGAAACCTGCAGTGGTTCTTTCTCCGGAAAATTTCCAACAGAATATGAAGGAGTGGCCTGAGCTTTACAGGGATCAGGTTGCCAATGCTGAGATCGTTGTTTTTTCCAAGTGTGAACATACTTCCATGGAAGTCCTTGAGCAGGTATCGGCCCTGATAAGGGATATAAATCCACGCGCCGAAATCATAGATTCACATTATTCAAATATGAGTGATGAATGGTGGATGTCTCTTATGGGTTTAGGCAACGCTTCTGATAATGCTTCCGAAATCACTGCACTAACAGGTTCAGGTTCTGATTCAGCATCTGGAGCTTCTTCCGGTGAAGAAGCTGTAAAGGACGAATTCACACAGGTAAGCATTAGCCGGACAGAGCTTCATAATCCCGCTGAGCTTATAATGTTCCTTGAAGACTGCCTTCACAATGAATTCGGGCATATGGCAAGAGCCAAGGGGACAGTGATGATCGATGGAGAAATGCTCAGATTCGATCTTGCGGACCGTATGTACGCCATAACTTCTTCACCTGACACAAAGTGTCAGTGTGTTTTCATCGGGCAGTTCCTGGACGAAAAGAAGATACGACAGCGTCTGTGCGGCGGAACAAAGGTTGTCCGGAAGATACAACAGTTCCCGCAGAGAAGATTAAAAGCTGCAGTAAATGATATATGGTGAAAGATTGATTCAGGCTCATTTGTGGTAAATACATACCGCAAATGAGCTTGTTTTTTTATATTTTTCTTTTGGACAATACTGAAATCAGAACAGTATAATTTAAATAAAACCTATACAAACGACTGTATCTAAACTATGATTCCAGTATAATTGTTTGAATAGAGGATAGTTATGAAAATATATGTAGATTTTGATGATTGTCTCTGTGAGACTGCCAGAGCATTTACCTTAATTGCAGAAAGACTTTTCAGGAAGAAGGTTCCCTATGAGGAAGTACGATTCTTTAACCTTAAGACTTCCTTTGATCTTACGGATGAAGAATACGAAAAAATGATGATTGAAGGCCATCTGCCGGAAATTCTTTTATCCTATGAAGAAACACCCGGAGCGTCAAAGGTTCTTAATGAGTGGATGGATCAGGGGCATGAAGTTTCCATCATAACCGGTCGTCCAGCAAGTTCCTATGATAACTCCAGGAAATGGCTGGATATTCACGGTCTTGACCGCGCAAAACTCTTTACCCTAAACAAATACGGAAGAGACTCTTTTATCAAGAACAGTGATTTCAATCTGGAACTGGAAGATTACTACAAAATGAAATTCGATCTGGCAGTAGAAGATTCTCCGATGGCCTTCAGATTTTTTGATCACATGCCTGACCTTAAGATCATGGTTTTCGACCGTCCCTGGAACCGGGAATATGAATTCACAAACAAAAACTATACCCGCTGTCCGGACTGGGAGTATATCCGGAAACAGGTTAATGCTATATAGTACAACGAATAATTAGTAATCAGTACATGTGACTCTGCTAAAAAACTGTGATAAAGTTCAATCAACAAAGTTTAAATGTGTCAGAAATATATTAAACGCTGTGATAGTAAACATTTGTGGGAGAGAGTTATGAAAAAAATAAACATCATTACAGCATTGTTAGTTACCGCATTATCCTTTACACCGATATTTTCTTCATATGCAGATACTTATACGGGATATGAATTGACTCCTGGAACATATCCGACAGTTCCTGCTGCTAACGATATATTACAGAATACAGTTTCCGAAAACCCGGGATCTACTGTTATACCGCAAACAGGTAATGGTCCGACAGGAACAGACGAAGATACAAAAACAGAAGAAGAACTGCTTTTGGAGCAGCAGAACAGAGCATGGCTTCAGGAACAGGAACGTCTTCAGAAAGAAGCTCTTCACGCTCAGAAAATAGGAGAATTTTATAAGGATTCTGTTGTTATAGGAGATTCTGTAGCAGAAGACTTTTCCCGTTATGCTTTAAGAAATACTGCATTACCCATATTTCAAAATCTCAAGTTCCTCACCAGAGTAAGTTACTCGGTTCATAACGCCTTTATGGCGATTTCCGGCAAATCCAAACATCCCATATATCAGGGACAGCAGATGTATGCCTGGGATTCCCTGAAGCTTATGGGAGCAAAACACATTTATACTTTCTTTGGACTGAATGACCTTTGGGGAGGTGTAGACAACACTGTAGCAAAGTATCTTCAGTATATTGCAAAGATACAGCAGGAGATACCCGGAATAAAGATCACTATTGTAAGTACAACACCTATATATGTTTATGCTAAAGAGGAATTTAACAATGACACTATCCGTGCATTTAATGCAAAGATGGAAGCATTGGCAGCAGAAAACGGATGGGGCTATCTGGATGTAGCATCAAAGCTCTACGACAGTGACGGTTGTCTCGCAAAGCAGTATTGCAGTGACAAGGGTATTCACCAGACAAACGCTGCTTACAAGCTTTGGCAGGCTGCCTTCGAAGAATATGCGGAGGCTCATCTTGATGATGTACAGGCGACTCCCTGAGGGAGCCGCCTGTTTGTTATTTTGCAAGGTAAATCCAATAACCGACTATGGAATTTTTATCACCTAAATAGCAAAAATTTCCTGATACCTTATAAGAAAACATGCCTGAGTCGAAATTAGACATAAGGTATTGTGTCGTTATGTCTGCATAGTTTTTTCTATAGCATGCTTTAGCGATCGTCCCTTTAGTTATACGGAATCTCAGAATGCTGACCTTATGAGGAAACACCATGGAAACACATCAAACAAATGAAAAGAGACCGCTGATTACTCTGGGCTTAGGTATATCTCTGGTTGTAGTGATTATACTGTTCATCCTATATACCCTATATCAGGTATCAAAAGACAATTTGATAGGCATGTGGAATAACAGTGCCATACAGATGTCCTATGAAGTCGCCTACTATCTGAATACTCCGAGAGATGCCGTTAATTTTACAGCCCAAAAGATAGAGGGAATGATGGAGGAAGGTTGCACAAATAAGGAGATAAAGGATTTTCTTATTAACGAGACAGCTGTTTATTCCAGACTGATAGACAGTAATTATACAGGAATATACGGCTACTGCAGAGGCGAGTACCTGGATGGATCCGGCTGGATAGAACCAAATGATTACGTAGCTACAGAAAGGCCTTGGTACATTGAAGCAAAAAATGCAAACGGAGAGGTTGCTTTTGTAAAGCCTTATTTTAATCTTCAAACCTTTGAACTTATGATGTCTGTAAGTAAACTCCTGAGTGACGGTGAAAGCGTCATTTCCATGGACATTTTCCTTGACAGTGTTCAGAAGCTTGAAGACAGTATGATTCAGTCTCAAAAGGTGGATGCCGCTATGCTTGTTGATAAAAGCGGTATGATCGTAGCTCATTCAAATCACGATGAGATCGGCAAAGAGTATCTTATAATCGGTAACGAGTATGAAAAAGAGCTTGTATCCACTATCTTTAAAACAAAAAACGGTGTGTCTTCGATAAAATCGGAAAACGGAAGAGAGATGGTTTTCTGCCAACAGGTCAATAATGACTGGTACTCTGTTCTCATCCTCAATGAAAGGGAGATTCTTGGTCATATTAAATATATTTTCCAGATTTCTGCATTAATACTTGTGGTTATATTCATGGTGTTCTTTGCTGTATTCAGCATTTACATGAATAAGCATAAAGAAGCAGGAGAACTGCATAGTGAGATCAGGGCTATTTCCGATATTTATACCAATATGGAGCTCATCGATATCAGAAGCGGAAAAGTCAAACCCATAAGGGAAAGTCTGGTTTATAAGGATGTATTTAACTGCGGTAATAATTTTTCCAATGATAAGATTGAAGAAATGGCAGAGCATCTGGCCGCAGAATCCTCCAGAAGTATGCTTGTACAGTTTCTGGATTTCGATACCCTTTCTGAGCGTATCGGGAATCTGAAAACAATTTCTCATGAATACCTTGACAGGAACGGTGAGTGGAACCGCATGCACTTTATTGTGGTGGAGCGGGAAGATAACGGTTCCATCAGAAAACTTCTGTGGGCGATCCAGTCAATAGATGAAGATAAAAAGAGGCAGGAGCTGTTCAAGAATCTTGCAGAGACAGATGCATTAACACATATCCTAAACAGAAGCGGAGGAGAGAGCAGGATATATTCACTTCTCGAAAAAGGAAAAACGGGAATGCTGTTGCTCTTTGATGCAGATCATTTTAAATATGTTAATGATACCTACGGTCATGATATGGGTGACAAGGTCATCATCGCTCTGGCAAATTGTCTGAAAGATTCCTTCAGAGATACTGATGTCGTTTTCCGACTGGGCGGTGACGAGTTCGTGGCATTTGCCTCAGGCGTTGAAAATGAAGACATCGGACGGCTGGTGGTTAACAGACTGTTTGCAAATATAGATAAGATTTCCTTTGAGGAAATGTCAGACTGGAAACTCAGAATAAGCGTCGGCGCGGTACTTTGTTCAAAGGAGAACAGGGAACCCTTTGCCACACTTTATCAGAATGCTGACAAAGCAATGTATGAAAGCAAGCAGCATGAAGGAAACTACCTTACGTTTTACGGATTGTGAAAAAAGGGTAGAAAAGTTTGCTTCCCATAGCATAACAGCTTAAGATTGAAAAACAAGTTGTTCTGTGTTATTGTCGCTTTATAAAGCGACGGGATTATGGAATATCCACCCCGCGCGAGCACTTCTTAATATGGAGAGTGCGGTGCCCGTAGAACCTAATTAACTCGAAAGGCACCTATTCATGTAACTTAAGTAATAATACTTTAGGGACATCGAATTTGACAGGATCACCTGTCAGATTCGATGTCCCTTTTTTTATCAAGAAAGGAGCAAACCCACATGAAACAGAAAACCATCATCCTAGTGGACGGCGAGAACGTAAGCGCAAATAATGCTGAAAAAATCGTCACAATCAGTAACCGCCTTGGCGTTGTCGCAGAGCGCAAGGTGTACCATCATCAGAAGGATCAAGGCACCCGCGCTTGGACCGAAAAATCCAAAGACGGCAACTACAAAGACATCCAGCTTTACGGTGATCCTGAGAAAGACAAGGTCGACCGCAAAATACAGAAGGATGCTCGAAGGTACCTTTCTTATGTAAATCTTTACATAAGAAAGGTAAAATCGAAAGAAAAGATAGACGGCATTGTAGCTGCAATCATGGCTCTTGACCGGTGCATCCGCAATCAGACGGAGCCTAAGGGGAGTGTCTATGATGAGCGCGGCCTGTTGGTTCTGTAAAAGGACTATTGACAAACTATCAATTGATTTGTATACTATCAATTGATAGCGAATGCATTGAGGGAGGTGATTGACATTTTTCTTAGTATGCAGTCGAAAAAAAGAGAAGTCATCGCTTTCCTGGAAGAATTGAAAGAGCTTCTGGGAAAAGAGGATTTTAATATAGATTCTGATCTTACGCTGATAAAAAAGAAAAAGCCCAATGATGAAGAACACTCTACACCATATACGCTATTGGATCTTGATTATGATACATGGGATGTGGTTGAGAGACTTAAAGAGCTAACAGTTTCCGAGTATTCCGAGACAAAGATTGACAAAGATGATTTGGATCCACCATTATTGTTTGTTTTCGGAAAAGACATTAACAGAAAACTTGTATATGTGAAATTGAAGATTAATGGAGATCAGAAGCGACGCGTATTATGCGTGTCATTCCATTACGCAAGGGATCCTATGAAATTCCCATATGCGTAAATGGAAAGGAAAGGAGGCAAACTATGGAGGCCAGCACATTAATTAGAAAGGTTCATATGGACTGTCCATTGTGCGACAAAACACATGAAGTTGAAGAAAGAAAACGCTTTGCAACAATTACTCTGAAAGGGGATAAGGTAACCTATGAAGAGAGGTTTTATTTTTGTGCAAATGCGGATGATGAGGAAAATGAATTTGAAACTGGCTCTATGACAAATGAAAATCTTCTCAACGCTAGGAAT
>Ga0256404_1010619_pt1 | contig 12663 bp, 9 predicted proteins | sample RumenRJG_01DNA_FD_185990 | JGI IMG/M metagenome (GOLD analysis project Ga0256404, IMG submission 185990) | Bovine rumen microbial communities from Lethbridge, Alberta, Canada - RJG_01 | ecosystem: Host-associated > Mammals > Digestive system > Stomach > Rumen | place: Canada: Alberta | collected...
TCAGAGTAAACAAAAAACAGTCGTATCGCAGACGGCTGACAACGAGAATTAGTCGTATAATATTAACCCGTCAACCTGGAACAGTCATCAGACAGAAAACTGACAACCAAAATCAGCGAATTACAACCACAACAATACTCTTCTTCCTATTGTTGTCCGTTTGTTGTTCGATTGTTGTCCGTTTGTTGTCCGTTCATTTAACGGACAACAAACGGACTTCAAACGTACTTCAGACAGACTCACAGCCTTGTTATAGTATAGTTATAGTATAGCTATGATATGGCTAAAGTATGGTAAAGACGAGTTTACGGTATGCAATAATACAAAAAATATCCCAATTTTGGGCCAATATTAAAAAAAATGAGCTATACATTTGGCAATTATATATTTCTTATTGCTTTTATCAACATTTATTTCACATCATGCCACAAAAAAATTATTTGCTATTTGAAATATTATTTGTAAATTTGCAATGTATTGCGAGCACCCAGTGTGGGTAGCAGTATATTTTTGTGGGTAAAAAACATAGCATTGCTATAATCAATCGTTCCTAAAGCTTGGTCGCAGATAGAAACGAGTATCTGATTGGATTAGCAGTGTTCACGCATAGCGTGGACGTTGTTTGTCTTCAGATACAGGTATGACCAAGCACCTTGGAACGTGGACAAGCTTTCGTTCACGCTTCTTTGGTGCTTGGTAGTTTCATACTTTTTGTTTTTAGCTTTACATGCCTTTTTATCCCATTACATGTAATAACTAAAAACTGCAATTCCTGTCACAAAGATGGGAACGTGTGTGCGTATGAAACTAATAGATAATATTAATACCACTTTGCAGCATGACATTGCTGAACAGTTACGTTCAGGAAGTAAGCTCTCTATAGCTGCTTCCTGTTTCTCTATTTATGCCTTTAATGAACTAAAAGATGCGTTGAAAGACATAAAAGAACTACGTTTCATTTTCACATCGCCCACTTTCACCACTGAAAAGACACCTAAGCAACAACGAGAATTCTATATTCCACGACTAAATAGAGAGCGCACCCTATATGGCTCTGAGTTTGAAGTGAAACTACGCAACGAACTTACACAGAAGGCTATTGCACGTGAATGTGCAGAATGGATTCGTCAGAAAGCTTGTTTCAAGTCAAATAAGACCAATGAGCAAATGATGGGCTTTATTAATGTTGACGATACCAACTACACGCCAATTAATGGCTTCACAACTGTTGAACTTGGTTGTGAAAAGGGTAATAATGCCTACACGATGATTCAAAGAAATGATGCACCAAACTCAAAAGCATTTATTGATCTTTTCAATAATCTATGGAATGATACAAGTCGATTACAAGTGGTTACCGATGAAGTAATCGACAATATCAGCAATGCCTATAAAGAGAATGCACCAGAATTTCTTTATTTCGTGGCACTCTATAACATCTTCAATGAGTTTCTTGAAGATATAAGCGAAGATGAACTACCTAACGAAGCTACAGGTTTCAAGAATAGCGTTATTTGGAATAAGCTCTATAACTTCCAGCGCGACGCTGCTCTTGCTATCATAAACAAACTCGAAAAGTATAACGGTTGTATTCTTGCCGACAGCGTTGGTTTGGGTAAAACATTTACTGCTCTTAGTGTTATAAAATATTATGAGAACCGTAACAAATCAGTACTTGTACTTTGTCCAAAGAAGCTCTACGACAACTGGAGCACTTTCAAGACCAACTACAAGAATAACCCTCTTGTGGCAGACCGTCTGCGTTATGATATCCTTTTTCATAGTGACCTAAGCCGTGAGCGTGGTATGTCTGCTGGAATTGACCTCGAACGCATCAACTGGGGTAATTACGACCTGATAGTCATAGACGAGAGCCATAACTTCCGTAATGGTGGCAATGTGGATGACGAAGATCTTGATGACGATATTGAGCAGGATGAGCCACGAAAGGAAAATCGCTATCAGAAGCTGATGAAGAAGGTGATCCGTGCAGGTGTCAAGACCAAGGTTCTGATGCTCTCTGCCACTCCTGTCAACAACCGCTTCAACGACTTGAAGAACCAGTTGCAACTGGCCTATGAAGGTCATGCGGAACAGATTGACGATGCCCTTAATATAGGTCGAAGCATAGATGACATATTCCGTTCTGCACAGTTGGCTTACAACAAATGGGCAAAACTACAGCCTGAGCATCGTACAACGGAACGGCTGCTTGAAGAACTCAGTTTCGACTTCTTTGAGTTACTCGATGCCGTGACTATAGCCCGTAGCCGTAGCCACATCGTCAAGTATTATGATACTAAGGATATTGGCAAGTTCCCGACTCGTCTTGCTCCAATATCTCGCCGTCCAAAACTTACTGACCTCAATGAGAGCATCACATTTAGTGATATTGCCGAACAACTCAACGAACTGAACCTCAGCATCTACACACCTTCGTTGTATATCTTCGACAGTGTGAAGGATGACTACGAAATCAACATGGAGGGTTCAGGACTCTCTATTGACGGACGTGAGAAAGGCTTGCGTAAATTGATGGCAACAAATCTCTTAAAACGTTTGGAGAGTAGTGTCAATTCTTTCCGTTTAACATTAGGTAGAATAACCGACTACATAGAGCAGACTCTTTCTGTCATTGGCAAGAAAAATAATGGTGCAATAGACGTGACAGCCTTCACTGATGACCTTGACAGCATTGATAGTGAGAATGACCCTTTTGTAGGCAAGAAATCAAAGATAAGCCTTCGGGATATTGACGTGGTTCGTTGGTCGAATGACTTGCGCCATGATCTTGAGATTCTGAAATTGCTTCTCCTGATGTTAAAGGACATAAGCCCTGCGCATGACTGCAAGTTGCAGATGCTTGTCTCAGACTTGAAGCAGAAGTTCCAGCATCCTATCAATGAGGGTAACAAGAAGGTGCTCATCTTCACCGCCTTTGCCGATACGGCCGACTATATCTATGAACAGTTGGCTGACCGTATCAAGACCGAGTGTGGCTTGAATGTGGGACTGATAACTGGTAGCACCGACGGACGATGCACCATTCCGAAGTTCCCGTTGTCCTTCAATAATGTTCTGACCTTTTTCTCGCCAGTATCAAAAGACCGTGCAGTCCTGTATCCAAAGGCAACAGAAGATATTGACGTGCTTATAGCCACCGACTGTATCTCCGAAGGTCAGAACCTCCAGGATTGTGACTACTTGATCAATTACGACATTCACTGGAACCCTGTACGCATCATCCAACGCTTCGGACGTATAGACCGTATTGGCAGCAAAAACGATGTAATACAGCTTGTGAACTATTGGCCCGACATCGAACTTGACAAATATATCGAGCTGAAAGGACGTGTGGAGAGCCGAATGAAGGCAACAGTTCTGACGAGTACGGGTGATGACAACCTGCTTTCAGCCAACGAGAAGGGCGACCTTGAATATCGCAAGAATCAATTGAAGAAACTACAAGAGGAGGTCGTGGACATCGAAGACATGGACACGGGTATCAACATCATGGACTTGGGACTTAATGAGTTCAGACTTGATTTACTTCATTATATTAAAGACAATCATGATATTGAGCATGCACCATTGGGTATGAATGCCGTAGTAAAATCAACAGGTTTTGAAAAACCAGGTGTCATGTACATTCTAAAGAATAAAAACGCGGCTATCAATATAGACAAAAAAAATCTTCTTCACCCCTTTTACATGGTCTATATCCGTGATGATGGAGAAGTAGAAATTGATTATTTACATCACAAAAAATTACTTGACGTAATGCGGCATTTATGTAAAGGTCAAGACATGCCTGATAAAGAATTGTGTACTATCATTAACAAGGAAACATGTAATGGCAGAAAGATGCAACACTATAGCGACCTACTTTCTAAGGTCATACATAGTATTATAACAATTAAGGAGGAATCAGATATAGACAGCCTATTCTCTGAGGGAGAAACAACTGCCCTAATGGGAGAAGTCAAAGGCTTAGACGATTTTGAATTAGTCACTTTCCTGATAATACGATGACGTCTATGGTTGAACTAAAGTTTCCCCAAAGCACCATTGTTGGCAGATTGGTGCCTAAAAATGCTTTTTACAAACATTTGGAAGTAAATGCCAAGATAAAGCAACATTTTGTGAATGATGTGACACGTATTGATTGGCTCTATAAATTAGCCCCAACCACACTAAACGTTTCCGATGGCAACATTGTTCACGAGATTGTTATCTTCTCGGCAACATTGAAATCAAAAGATTGTCCTGATGATGTATTTCTTTTTATTGACCAATACATGCCTCGTCATGTAGTATTCATTCTTGAATACGACAACAAATATAAAATACTACTCAATTACAAAGACAGAATAATTGGAAGAAACACTAAGTTTCGTATTGTTAAGACTTTCGCAACCGATTGGGTTAATGCAGCACAACTTTCTTTACCGATTGAAGGACAGAACATGGATGCCCTCTATGAGGCAATGGCTGGACAGGTTTCTGGCTTTGGCACAAAGAAGGCTGAAGATACCAAACGTATCGTTGAGTTGGAAGGGCTGATAGACAAAGCAAAGCGAGAGGTGGAGGCCATCCAGAAGCGAATACGTAACGAGCGCCAGCTGAACCGCCAAATGGAGTTGAACGGAGAGGCGCGAGGTTTAAAGAAACAGATTGCCCAATGGCAAAATGAATTACAAGAATTAAAACAATAAAAGAAATATAACAATGGAAAGACCAGAAAGATTAAGTTTGCAGTCAGCAGATGGAGCGCAACTCAACCTTGATGCACTCTATCAGATTGCTCCTTCCTGCTTTACTGAGGCTACAGACCCCAAGACTGGAAAAATCAAACGTGTGGTAAACTTTGACGTTTTACGTCAGCTGCTTGGTGACGACACAGTTGAAGATGCTACAGAAGCATACGAGTTCAACTGGGTTGGCAAGCAGGAAGCACGTGCCGAAGTATTGCGTCCAATCAACAAGACACTTCGTCCTGTTAAGGAGGATAGCGTGAATTGGGATAATACGCAGAACCTTTATATTGAGGGCGATAACCTTGAAGTGCTGAAACTGCTCCAAAAATCTTATCTCGGTAAAGTGAAGATGATTTATATTGACCCACCTTACAACACGGGTAAAAATCTTATCTACAAAAATGACTTTTCGGTTAGTGAAAAAGAATTTCTCTTAAAATCTGGAGTAATTGATGAATATAATAACAGATTAGTCACTAATACTCAAGCTAATGGCAGATTCCACTCTGACTGGTGTTCTATGATATATTCAAGACTATTAGTTTGTCGTTCTATGTTAACCAAAGGTGGTATCATCTGTTTAACTATTGATGATAGTGAAATAGAAAATGTAACCGCAATAATGAATGAAGTTTTTGGTGAAGTTAATCATCTTGCTACAATTGTTGTTAAGAATAATCCGTCTGGTCGCTCGACGACAAAGGGTGCTTCTATATCTCATGAATATGCCTTGTTCTATGGTGCAGACGAAGATACCACATTGGGAAGGCTACCACGAAACGATGCCCAAATTGCGAGATACAAAGAAAAAGATGAAATAGGAGCATTCGAATGGGTAAACTTTAGAAAACATGGCGGTTATAAAGAAGATGCACCATCAATGTATTATCCTATTTATGTCAAAAAAGACTGTTCTTCTTTTAGAATTCCTAAACTTGAATGGAATGATGTTCAAAAAGACTACAAAGTATTAGAACTACCAGAATCGGATGAAATAATTACTTTACCAATAGATGAGCAGGGCAGACCAAGACGTTGGAAATGGGGACTGGATAGAGCCTTATCTAGCAAATCTGAGATGATGGCTAAAAAAGATAGAAGCGGAGAACCTACAGTTTATATCAAGGCTAGAATGAACGATGAAGGAATGTTGCCATTAACCGTTTGGGATGACAAACAGTATTCTTCTACAGAATATGGTGCTAATCTATTAAAGAAGATGTTCAACGCCTCTTATTTTGATTATCCGAAATCTCTTTATGCTGTAATAGATAGCCTAAAAATTGGAAACTTGGATAAAGAATCAATAGTGTTAGATTTCTTCTCTGGCTCAGCTACGACAGCACATGCTACAATGCAATTAAATGCAGAAGATGGTGGCAATCGCAAATACATCTGTGTTCAAATCCCAGAAAAAACTGATAGTGATAGCGAAGCGTTCAAGGCTGGTTACAAGAATATCTGTGAAATCGGTAAGGAGCGCATCCGTCGTGCTGGAAAGAAAATCAAGGAAGAACATCCAGAGGCAAAAGACCTTGATACAGGCTTCCGCGTATTCCGTGTTGACGAAAGCAACTTCGAGGATGTTGAGCGTACACCAAAGGAATATAATCAAGGCGAGCTTGACCTCTTCTTGAATAACGTCAAGAGTGACCGTAATGACCTTGACCTTCTGTTTGGCTGTATGCTTGACTGGGGTGTTAAACTGTCCTTGCCAATGTCCTCAGAAAAAGTGGATGGAAAGATGATTTACACAGTCAATGATGGCGACCTTGTTGCTTGCTTCGCTGATAAGGTGACGGATAAAGTAGTTAAGGCGATGGCAGACAAGCAACCTCTGCGTGTCATCTTCCGTGACAGTTGCTTCGAGCAAGATGCTGACAAGATAAACATCTATGAGACATTCAAGCAGTTGTTAGACTGGAGCGACGAGAATGTTAAGAATAACATAAGAGTGATTTAAGATGCAGATAAGATATAAACATCAACGATTCCAGACAGAGGCAGCTCGCTGTATTACAGATATTTTCAAAGGACAACCCAAAAGTGATGGACTGAGCGATCATATCATAGACCCTGGCAAACGAAAAAACGAAGAAGGAAATTTAGAAGGCGAAGGTTATACTTTAGCAGGCTTTGGTAACAAAAATGTGATTCTTGCTCCAGAAGACATTTGTGAAAACGTACGTGCAATACAGATTGCTCAAGGGTTGAAGCCTGTTGAACATATACATAATATTCCTGGTGTAGGAATGGCATTCAACATAGAAATGGAAACTGGTACAGGCAAAACTTACACCTATATCAAGACCATGTACGAATTAAACGAGCGATACGGCTGGACTAAGTTCGTGGTGGTTGTCCCAAGCATCGCAATACGTGAAGGTGTGTCGAAGAGTTTTGAAAGTATGAAAGAACATTTTGCCCAAGAATACGACGGAAAGCAAATGCAACACTTCATATATAACTCAAAACAGCTAAACAAAATTAAAGCTTTTGCCAACGATGCCGGTATGCATGTGATGATAATCAACACACAAGCCTTCAACTCTTCGTTTGACGAAGATAGTTCAAAAGACAAATTGGTTAAAGGCAAGGTGAAGAAGGCTGACAAGACTGCACGTATCATCTTTGACAAGCGTGATGAATTTGGCAGTCGCAAACCTATCGATGTGCTTAGCCAATGTCATCCTATCATGATTATTGATGAGCCACAAAGTGTTTTGGGTGTTGATAAGGGCAATAAGACTCGCAAGGGACTGGCACAGTTCAAACCTCTGTTTACTTTGCTCTATAGTGCTACACACCGTAAGGGTGACATCTATAACATGATGTTCCGACTGGATGCTATTGATGCATATAACCAGAAACTCGTCAAGAAGATAGAGGTGAAAGGTATCAAGCAGATTGGTTCTACAGCCACCAATGGCTACGTTTATCTGGAGGAAATCATCATCAGCAAAGGCAACCCACAGGCTCGCATCAGTTTTGATGTGAAGACAGCAACTGGCATCAAGCAAACAAGCAAAGTGGTTAGAGATGATGATAAAGAAAAGTTCGATTTATATGCCCAAAGTGGTAAATTGAATGAGTACAAAAACAACTTTATTGTGGAACGTATTGACGGAGTCGAAGGCACTGTCCGCTTTGTCAATGGTTTGGTTCTGCATGAAGGTGATGCGGTGGGGGCTGTCAACGAAGATTACTTGCGTCGTATTCAGATACGTGAAACTATCCGCACCCATTTGGAGCGTGAACGTCAGTTGTTTGGCCAGAAGATCAAGGTGCTCAGCCTGTTCTTCATTGACCATGTGGATAGTTACCGCTTATATGAAGGGCCGGAGACCAAAGGTAAGTTTGCCAAGATGTTTGAGGAAGAATACAGAAATGTACTCTCTGAACTTATGCCAACATTTGGCGACGAGGCTTATCTGCACTATCTTTCTGACCCTCGCAATGCAGCGGAGAAAATCCATCAGGGCTATTTCTCTATGGATAAGAAGGGAAAAATTGTTGATTCCAAGAACAAGGAAGGCGAGAACGAAGAACGTGCCTTTGATCTCATCATGAAGGACAAGGAACGCTTATTGTCGCTTAAAGAGCCAGTACGCTTCATCTTCTCGCATTCAGCATTGAAGGAAGGTTGGGATAATCCTAACGTATTCCAGATATGTACGTTGAAGAACTCCGACAACGAGACAATGAAACATCAAGAGGTGGGTCGTGGTATGCGCCTATGTGTGAACCAGAATGGTGAGCGACAGGATGCCGATGTGTTGGGTGACCACGTCTTTGATACCAATATCCTTACGATTATAGCCAGCGAGAGTTATGAGGGCTTTGCGAAGGGCTTGCAGGATGCTATTGCTAAAGACTGTGGCGACAGACCAAGCGTCATCACTCCAAACCTGTTTGAAGGCAAGACATACACCCAAGCCGACGGCACTAATGGACGCTTTGACCTTGCACAAGCACGAGCTATCTACAATGTCCTTATACGTAAAGACTATGTTAATGACGAAGGAACATTAACTGCGGAATATTACGAAGCTAAGCGAAATGGCACACTTAACTTTGATAAGGTTAACAATCTGAAGGATGGCATCATTGCCGCACTTGATACGGTGTTCAATCCGTCAGCTATCAAGCCAGAAAACGCACGAAAGTCAAAATTTGCAAAATTCCAAAAGGAGAACTTTGACAAGAAAGAGTTCCAAGAACTATGGAAACGCATTAACCAGCGCACTTACTATCAAGTGAACTTCGACACGTCTGACCTTGTGAAGAAATCCATCAAGGCATTGGATGATAACCTGAAGGTGACGGAAATACGCATTGTTGTAGAAGGCGGTTCTCTTGATAACGTGCGTGATAAAGAATCCTTGGAGGCTGGCGTAGCCATGACTCAGGGAAACACTCGCACCATTCATGTTACAGAGGCTATCGGCAAGGGAGTAACATACGACCTTATCGGCAAACTGGTAACGGCTACAGGCTTGACTCGTAAGACGATAGTAGAGATTCTGAAAGGCATCAAGCCAGAAACCTTCCATCTGTTCAAACTTAATCCAGAGGAGTTCATCATTAAGGCAGGTTTGATTATCAATGACTGCAAGGCACTTGCCGTTATACAATGCATCAAGTATGAGAAACTGAACGATAAGTTCTCAACAGACATCTTCACAGAAAATATGCTTCGTGGTAAGTTGGGGATCAACGCTATCGAATCAACCAAGTCTCTTTACGACCTCGTGGTACTCGATAGCATGGGTACAGAGAAGAACTTTGCAGAATCTCTGGAACACGAAGACGATGTGGTGGTATATACCAAGCTGCCAAACGGCTTCTATATCAACACGCCAATGGGCAAGTACAATCCTGACTGGGCAGTAGCCTTCAAGGAAGGAAGTGTCAAGCACGTCTATTTTGTGGCTGAGTCTAAAGGCAATGATCTTCAGGGCTCTCAGCTCCGAGGTTCTGAGGAAAGCAAAATCGAGTGTGCCCGTCGCCACTTCAAGGCCATCAGCGACAACGGCTACATCTACGACGTTGCCAGAGACTACAAGTCACTATATGATATAGTAACGAAGTAACAAACTATTTCTACAAATATGTTTAATGACCCCAAAATAACATAACGATTTAAATGAAAGAAGAAAGATTAAATACTATTGAAAGTTGTTTAGCATCAATTCAAGATGCTTACGATACACTTAATGATGTTCGTAATGAAGAAGAAGAGGCATATGACAATATGCCAGAAGGACTTCAATTAAGTGAACGTGGTGATACTATGCAAGAAGCAATAGATCTTCTTGATGAAGCTGTTACATCTTTGGATGATGTAATTTCAAATTTAGAGGATGTTATAGACTATGCTAACGAAGAATCTGTTATGGAAATAGAGCCATGGAAAGATTTGAAAGTAGGTGATTCTGTTACACATAAAATTTTCGGAGTAGGAACCATTACAAACATTGAAGGAAAGTATTTCTTTATTCTATTTAAAGATAAAACATCTAAATTCATATTTCCAGATGCAATAGATAAAGGATTCATAAAACTATAAGAATAAAATATGAATAATTCGAGAAGAAAAAGAATAACAGAAAGTATTACTTCTTTAAAAGAAGCAAAGTCAAAAATGGAACAAGCGCTTAAGGAAGAAAAACTTGCACTTGAAAAAGTTCCTAATGATGACGAATATGATGATATGCGTTGGGGAATGGATGATATAATTTCTGGTTTAGAAGACACTATATCCAATTTAGAAGACGCATTAAATTCACTTGAATGTATTGACTTGTAATTAACAATATCGTTAGCGACTATACACTATATAGATATTATAAAAAAGTTAGCATAGAATAAAGAAAAAAGATGTTTATATTAAGAAAAAGACTACTTTTTGAAAAATATTCAAAAGAGTTCCAAAAACTAATTGATGAGGGGAATTTTTATGTTTGTAAAAATGATATAACAGAAAAGAGTTTTAAATCATATAGAGAGGAAGTATCAAAACTAATCCCTTCATATAAAAAGGACTTTGAAAATGATTCATCAGCTTTCTTATCATATATATCATTAGCATTAGATACTATAACTATAGATAATAATCAAGAAGAACCCAAACCGGATAGAAAAGAACAGATTACAAAGTTTATCAATGCATTAAAATGTATACAAGAATATACAATTACAAACATACAATTAATTGAAAGCAGAATTCAAACATATATATCTTTATTTGCAGTTGTTGCTGCTATCATTATTCCATGCATCTTGAACTGTTGCAGCCACACAATAGATAAAGAACAGTATGAAACTCTGATTAAAACTATTCAAGCTAATTGTTCAACGCACTTAGTGCAACAAGATAGTATATCTCACCCCCTAAAGAAATAAGCAAACAAAAGTCTATCACACCTACAAGAGGGTGTGTGAGATTTGAGGCTAACAAAAGGCTCTATGGATTCCATGCAGTTGAAAGGTGTAGAAAAAGCAAAGATTGAATGTGCAAAGAAACTCTTCAATGAACTTTCAGTCGGCAAAGTAAGATACCATAACGTCACAAGCTATGATGATCTATTAACCGAAATGAATAAACTCGATTAAAATATTTCTGGCGGAACAACAGTAATGTTATTCCGCCAGAAATGTATTTATATGGGTACAAAAAAGTCAAAAAAAAACAACGCAAGCTTAATTATTTTTTATACCTTTGTATCTCGAAAAAAGAAAACTAAATTTACAGACGGATAAGTTTTCGCCTGATTCGTATTAAAACATATAATAACTTATGAAAACAAGTAAAAAGTTCGCAACGCTCTTATTAACAGCTGTTGTTAGTATGGGTCTAAGTTCATGTAACAAACTTTACTATCAGGTTTATGAAGTAAAATCTGAAAACATGATTCAAAAAGACAATTCTCTTGTCTATGAAAACAACGACCTCAAACTGATGTATAACCTTTGGGGAGAAAATGGATCGGTAGGATTTATTATTCAAAATAAGACAAACAACGACTTGTTCATCGATCTTACTCAAACCTTCTTTATCCTTAATGGGAAAGCTAACGACTATTTTAAGAATAGAGAATATACCAATACATCTATAATGGAAGAATCTTTATCTACAGCTTATTTATTGGATTGGAACACTGGCCTGTGGGCAAACCGCTATTATGTTCCTGTATCAACAAAATATATAAAGGGAACATCAACAGGAATAACAACTAAAGAGAAAGCTATTATCTGCATCCCTGCAAATTCTTGGAAAGTTATCGATGAATATAAAGTGGTTCCAAGTATCAAACAGACTTGTGATAAAAAAACGGATTACCCAAAGCATAAAGCTGTTGTTTCTACATATAACAAGGATAAATCCCCACTTACATTCAGAAACCGCATATCATACGCTTTTGATAAAGAATGTAAGAATCTGAAACAAATCGAAAATGAGTTCTATGTTTCCGACATTACCAATTACTCTAAGAAAGAAATTATTCAGACAGTAAAAGAAAAAGTAAACTGTTATGATATAATTAAGACAAAAAGAAAGTATTTCAAGATTGGAGGTCCAAACAAATTCTATGTAACTTACAAAAGAAAATAAAATAATAACATATTCAAACTATCAAATGAGGGTGTGCCTATACTGACACATCCTCATTGTTTGTATATAATATTAGAACTGAATTCTATGCTCTTCCACTAAACAACTAATGGTATAAGAAAGCGGTGAAGGGAAATCATATAGAACTTCCCCCCAACCTTCAGTTCATGAGAATGAAAGAGGATTATCAGCCCATTCTCTCCTATTCGTAGAATTTCTGTCGTTTCAGCCAGAGTTTGAAGAGGGAGTCGTTGAATGAGATTTCTCGTCCATCTACATCAATAATATCTT
>Ga0256404_1010622_pt1 | contig 12661 bp, 13 predicted proteins | sample RumenRJG_01DNA_FD_185990 | JGI IMG/M metagenome (GOLD analysis project Ga0256404, IMG submission 185990) | Bovine rumen microbial communities from Lethbridge, Alberta, Canada - RJG_01 | ecosystem: Host-associated > Mammals > Digestive system > Stomach > Rumen | place: Canada: Alberta | collected...
GATTTACCACGAAAGATTTTGGAATACTCCACACCGAATGAGCTGTTTGAAAAAGAGTTAGACCGCATTTACAAGGCTTGATGGGATTTTTCAAAAAGTGTGCAACTTCTTATTGCAATTTACGAATTATTTCTTTATAAAGTTCTTCTGTTTTAAGCAAATTATATATTCCATATAATCATTTTCCCTCAGCCTTTACATACTCTTCAATGATAGGATATAAGCATTCATTCTTGCATACCACTTTCCAACACAGTATAAACCGTCAAAAGCCACAGCCGTTCCAGTACTTGGCCCCTGTTGGACAGATATTTATATCTCTGGCAGAAATCCACTACATCTTCCGGAAGCGAGAACTCCTTTACCATTTGCAACCATTTTTCCCTCCCAAATTTTGTATGTGCTTTTCCTTTCCTGACAAACGATGCGACTTTGAACGCTTCGTTTTCCGACAGTCCGAGTTCCAGCAACCTTTCATACAAAGTCTCGCGGGTATAAAAACTCTTTTCCGTATTTAGGCTATACGGCGTTTCTTTCCAAGGATTGCTGTCCAATTCACCAAACGAATTGATTGCCACCGCAAGAGCTTCTGTCAATTGAAACCGGGATGCAACAGGCATAGCTCTCAAGGCGGCAACCTCTTCTTCGTTTAACAAGCCCGTGCTGATAAGATCTTCCGCAGTAATTCGTTTCATTTTTTCTTCCGCCCGCTTAATGCAGTCGGAATCAACGTCTCCCTTTGCTTCCGCAATTGCATCAGGCAATAGGCCTGCGCTCAGGGTAATTGCCTGAATCCCATTTTCCTCTGCTCCTAACGACCAGCCATCCATGCCTGTTTCCCCACTTTTATCCTGAATCACGAATTGAGGAAAATCTTTCTGCAGGTCCTTTCCTTTCGGCAAAACGCAAACCCCTACTCTTTCCACTTCATCATCTTCACTAAACATAGAACTCAACCAGGGAACGACCTGACAGCCCGCGTATAATGCTTTGATCCGGTCAACCAATACCGGATATAATCCTGACGGACACCTAAAGTCTTCATCACGCACGCCAAACGGTTTTTTCACCGAGTCGCTTTCCCAGACGAACACAGGATGCAACGAGTAACCCCTTGCAAGGAGCGGTTTACCACACACCGGGCAGTCCTTCGCGGGAGCATCAATTCCAAACACAACAGTTCCAATCAGTTCTGCATATCCGCACCGGTGGCAATACCGGTACGCGGGCAGCGGATCTATGGGCGAATTTCCCAAAAGAAAACGTACGAACAGATTGTATCCCTGCAAACGGGTGCCGAAAACAGCATTTTTTCCTGTCGCAATAATTGAAAACTCATAATAAAGACGTAATGCATCCGCCCCGTCACATTCTTCGATGTATTCTAATTCCTGCTGGTACCTTTCATTGACAAAAGCAGGTACGCCCGCCGGAAAATACGCAGCCATCCTGATATCACACAACTTCTTTACATAAGCAAAAGAGTTCCCTTCTATGGCGGCCCGGTTCATATAATCTTCAAAACGCGCCCAGTATTTCAGATTTGGCATAACCTCTTTATCAAATTCATTGGTAAAAAGAATTAATGTGAAATTGTCATGTTGAAACACCTCGTCCATCTGCTTTTGTTCCGTCAAAGACATCTTTTCAGTGTTCACAACAACCATCGCTGCCGGAATGGCAAGAATGTCTGTAAAGCAATCGGTCTTTACAATTTCATACGCAGCGCCATGGCGTTCTTGCACCAAGTTTTCCTGTCCGGCAGTCAGACCGTACATAAGTATTTTTCCCTTTTCGTTTTTCATCATTCTCTTCGTTCCCCCTTGCAATTACAGTTTACACAGGTTTCTTGCAGATTAGCAAAGCAACAGCACCTGCTATTATCTTTCTACTTGAATTTTACAAAATTCTATTAGCATTTTTTTGCACATCGTTTTCAACATGGAAAGCATTTTTTTGATTATTTTCTATTTTTCCTCTTCATATATGTTCAAAGTTCTCTTCAAATATTCTACAAACCCTTTCCGCGCTTCTTCGGGCCTGAGAATTTCCACTCCGTCACCGTAACGGGCCAGCGCCTGATAAAAACCGGTATTTAAAATGGCTTTCGTGAAAACGGTTAACGAGCCTTCCTCATCTTCCCGTACTCTGTCCGCAGACAAAACCAGTTTGCTGTCCGCCAGATACGGCTGTACTTTTAATATAACGTCCTGGCCTTTAGCGCCGCTCCACATGTTTTTCATTACACGGCGATAGTTTTGGATATCCGCAAATCCGAGTCCGTCAGACAGTATCTTAATTTCTCCGATCTTACGCGCCGGTTCCTCCGTTTCTTTCACCTTTTCCATGCGGCTGACTTTAAAATTGAAAGGCTTGTCGCTGTAACTCTTTCCGCTGTCAAACGCCGCTGTCAGATAATAATCATCTTCATATAATGACAGCGCATAAGGGCTTACGGTATATAACCCGCTGCGACCGGCCCCCGGCCTTTTATAGTGGAATTGCACTTTTCTCTTTTTCTGGATACAGCGGAACAGGGTGTCCAGCTTATACTTCATCTTTCCGTCGCTGCTTTTCAGCTTCGGATCCATCAGCGTCGTCGCTGTAATCATCTCTTCGCCGGACTCGCTGGCCAGTTTTTTGATCCGGTCGATCAGTTCCTGGCTGTGTTGTGTTGTCAAATAGCGGGCATTGGCAATATGATCCGCTAAAATTTTCAATTCATAATTTTCAAAAAGCTGACCGCCTGCCATGTAATTGCCAACGTAATCGGTCACAATATCATAACCGAGCTCTTTCAGGGCAGCCAGGTCCGCCGCAATCGTTTTCAGGTTATTAACCTCAACGCCCTTCTCCGCCACTTTATCCAAAATCTGATTCTTCGTCAGCGGGTGCTCGTCATCCGTCCGCTTCATGATTTCCAAAACAGTCAGCAGACGCTTTTTATCGTTGCCAATATTCTTTTTCCCTGAAACCTTTGCGGTTTTGTTTTCTTTTTGTTCTGCCATTTTTTGCTCCCCGTTTCATTACAACTTCAAAATCTCTTTATCTTCCGGCAACACGATGTCCCGTTCCGGCAGCAGTTCCCGCATGGCGTCCGGATGCTCCGTATGGATGGGAATAACGTGCGCCGGGTTGACCGCATCCGCAAACTCTCTGATTTCTTCCGGCAGGGCATGCCCGCCTGCATGGATAAACGCGGTAATCTTATACGGTTTTAGGAAATCACAGAGATATTCGTTTTTCGCAAACCCTTCTTTCAGGTACCCGCTCCACATGGAATAGACGATGGCGCTGTCCTGTTCGTCGTAATAGCGTTCCAGCATCCGCTTGCTCCAGGAATTGGGCCGGATCAGCGCAACAAAACCGTATTCTTCCATCAGATCCAGCAGCTTCTGATTCTTTTGGGAATACGGATACGCATACGGAATACGGTAAAAGTAATCTGTTTTTCCATACGTTTCCGTTACATACTGCAGGATGATATTCTGGTACAAATCGCTCACCAGCGGATTGCGGTAGTTGCGATGATGATAAAACTCCGCAATACGGTCGATGTGTGTACTGGAACAAAGAACAAATACTTTTTTATATTTTTTCATCAGCGTGTCAATCTGCCCAATCACGTCCAATTCCGTAGGGCTGGTGCGTACCTGATTGGGCAGCATGGTTCCCTCGCAAATCAGGTAATCAATGGAAGCAATCTTCTTTTCTGCCAGGAATTGTTTCACTGTATCGAGCCATTTCTTTCCTTCATAACCGTGAAGAGAAAAATCCCCCGTATGCAAAACGGTTTTGCCTTCCGCCTCAATGAGAAGCATGTAAGCATCCAGCGCGCTGTGGGAAGTCAGCAGTGGTGTAACAGTCATGTTTTTAATTTGTAACGGTTGGCCGGACGTGTATGTTTGCGCCGTTTCCAGACGGTTCACTTTCTCCGCCTGCCCGGTTCGCCGGCAATAGACCCCGTAAATCATTTTCGCCGCCGGTCCCATGTATAAAGGAACATCCGGTAACAAGGCGTCAATATTGCCAATATGATCCCCGTGGTAATGGGTAATGAACACCCCGTCACAGGGACGGTCCGCCTGCCCGTTTCCGGTTTTTTTCGTTTCGCTTTCCAATGTAAGAGACGCTGTCACGCCGGGAATCGAAAGAGCAGCTTCCTCTATACTGTCCGATTCTCCTTCCGGCCGGCTGCCGGGCAGCGGCGCGCCCATGTCGATAATGATCCGCGCCTCGTCCGTCCGGATTTCCGTAACGCAGCCGCCGATCTGATGAGTACCACGATGAATGATGATTTCCATAAATTTATTTCCTCCTGCGTAATCGTGTCGTTAGTTGTTTCTTTGTTTTATTTCACTGTCATTGTAGCACAAAACAGACGGCTAATCATCCAAAATTTCGGATAATCTGTTCCGCCTCCTTTGTTATAATGTGTGCAGAAAAAACAACAACACTATAAAAGGAGAAACAATCATGCTATTTTACAAAGCCACATTTTACTGCCCCGAAACAGATAGGGTTTCCGGGAATCCTGCTGCTGGCATAAGTCAACAGAAAACCTATTCCTTTTTGCAGGACAGAAATGACCGCCGTTATATGCGCTGCTATAACGAAAGGCTTCGTAAAGCTACGGCTGCATGGACAACATTTTGTTTTGTCGCTGAACGTGACGAAGACTCTTGCGGCTTTACAGTCGTGTTTTCCATAAAGGCAAAAGAAGAAGTCCCGAGTCTTCTGGCTGCTGTACAGAAGACATTGCTGAAACCTGCAGAAGAAGCGGACATACAATTACAGGAAGTCACGATGCAGGACGTGGTCGGGTTACTCAACCATGCGGACTACAACTGCTTCATGAGTTGTATTTCCGAGCCCATAGAAGATTTTATCAAAGACTCTTTCAACGGATACCACGCCACGTTTCTTCCGGACAGCAATTTCAGGGACACGATACCGGAAGTCAGCAGATACAGTTGTAAAAAAATCCGGCAGCTTTCCAAAAAATTTTTCCCGGATCCGCTGTTCTGTGAAGAAATTGACCGCATCTATTCTGCCAAAAACCCGAAGCAGTATTATGGAATTCCTGTCCACTACGATTTCTGCTTCAGTAACGGCAAATCGGGTAAAGAACTGATCCGGCTGCTGTTCCAGGCGTTATATAATAACAACCGGTTACTGGGGCAGCGCATTACCTATATTTCACTTCTCTTGATGGAAACGGATGAAAGAAGCGTCTGGAAACGACTGGATAAACTCTGCGAATTGTCTCAGGGTACGATGATCGTGTTCGACCTCACAGACAAGGAAGAAGCCTTGAAAAATCAAATAAGACCGTTAAACGGCTCTGCGAAAGCCAGCGACCTGGACAGAGAAAGCGCCGAAAAATTATTCCGTCTGATGGAAAAGTATCAGAGAAGCACGCAGTTTGTGCTGCTGGAAGCGCCGCAGCAGGATATGTTTCACAAAGCTCTTGAAGCAGCAAATGCAAATCTGCCGATGCTCAGGTTTACGGAACAGGTGGGCGACCATGCCAGCGCGCTAAACTATCTTAACTATCTATTAGAAGAATGCAACATCAAAAAATTTATCCCGCCTGACTGGCAATCCCTCCTTACGCCACAGGAAAGTTACACCGCCGAAGACGTGCAGACTGATTTCAACTTCTGGTATAGCCGCGCGTTGCAGGAGAACGTCTATACCGCGTACCGGGGCTGCTGTGAACAGAGCAGTAAGCCAAAAAGCAAAACCGATAGCTACGCAAAATTACAAAGCATGGTGGGACTTACCGGCATCAAGCATGTGATTGACAGAATCCTGTCGGATTTCCGTATCCGCAAACTGCGGCTGGACGCCGGGCTGAAATGCGACAGCAAAAGCCTGCACATGCTGTTCACCGGCAATCCGGGAAGCGCGAAAACAACCTGCGCCCGTCTTTTGGCAGGCATTATGAAAGAACGCGATTTGCTGCAGACAGGGGAATTCGTGGAATGCGGGCGCAGTGACCTTGTCGGACAATATGTGGGCTGGACCGCCAAGATCGTGAAAGATAAATTCAGGAAAGCCCGGGGCGGCGTGTTGTTCATTGACGAAGCCTATGCTTTGAACAGCGACGACCATTTCGGACCGGAAGCCATCAACACCATTGTGCAGGAAATGGAAAACCACCGGGATGACGTAATTGTAATCTTTGCCGGTTACCCGGAACCCATGGAAGACTTCCTGAAAGCCAACGAAGGCCTGCGCAGCCGCATTGCCTTCCATCTGAATTTCCCGGATTATAACGCAGATGAAATGACAAAGATTTTTGCAATGATGCTGAAAGAACAGGGCTACACCTGCAGTTCCGGTTTTCTGGAAAAAGCCCAGAGTCTGTTTTCGGAAGCCGTAAAGCATACGGAATTCGGCAACGGCCGCTTTGCCCGCAATCTGCTGGAACAGACCGTCATGAAACAGTCCGCCCGGTTAATTCGTCTGAACGAAGAATCTGACGGGCACGCCCGTCCCCTGCACCGCAAAGACCTGATCACGCTGGAGGCGGATGACCTGGCCGTTGAAAGCGTTATGAATTACCGGGTGGAAAAACCTCAAATAGGTTTTCACTGAATAAGATGTTTTGCAGTATTATTTGAATGTCAATGTTTTCTATAATTTGATTAATATGGAAAAACCCGGGATGACGAAAGTGTCATCCCGGGTTTAATTTACTTATTGAAGATGCCTTCTTCAATTCCAATCAAGTCTTTAATAGAAATCTGGCCTTCATCCTCTTTTGCATCATCAGCAACAAACTTTATCATTTTAGACAGGTATTTTCCTTCATTTTCCTTTTGTTCATTATTATGCATTAACCTGGATACCTGAACTCCGTTCATATAACCACTGAACTCGCAAAGAAACTCTGCTATATACCCTTGGACTGCTCTTTGCCGTATCAGTACATTCTTTGTTTTTGATTCACCTGAACAGTACTTGCATTCGATAAACAGTAATTTTCTATGGCTCTTTTCATTATCATTATAATAAATAACAGCAAGATCGGGTTTTGCATTCATCATTGCCCGCACAAGAATTTTGAACTTATTCCATTTCCCATCGTCCTTTTCTTTGTTTAAATCTTCAAGTTTTAACTCTTCATACTTCAATTCATCAATGAAATTATCTTTACCGCCATAATTTCGTTCCGCAATCGTTATATTTTCATCTTTTAATAGTCTCCCGTAAATTATCTTATTACAAAAATTTAACAAGTTATAATTAAAACTATTTTTTGTCGCAACCATATAATCTTTATGTGCGAAACGAATTTTTGAATATTCATCTTCCGGCTTCTTACCGTCTTTAACAGCAAGGTAATGCCTTCTGTTTCTTTCAAAAAAATCTCTCATAAAAGTTGCTTCATAAAATACGTTTTCGATGACTATATTTTCAAGCTCTTTCTCATTAAAGCCACAGGCTATAAAGATATTCTTTATCTTCTCATTATCAACGCGATTGTAAGGCCCGCTGTTATTATTCTTCTTGTTAGGATTCTTTCCATAATACCGAAGCACGTTGCTCAGGTACAGCGCATACTGTCTTTCTTCTCTGCAAATGGAAAACTCATCGCTTATGTAGTTATCAATACTTAAATCTAATTCTTCACTCATTTGCAATTCTCCCCCGTTAATACTGATTCAACTTCAAGCATCTGATGAGGACTAAACTCGATCTGTTTCCTTGCCTTTCCTGCCACAAATTCCAGAACACCGGAAAAGCGTTCTGGAATTATTATATACCTATATTTTTACAATTAAAGACCCGCTGAATAATCTTTTACACTATAAGTATTACCATCTAAATTTATGAAATATAACTCAATCCTGTCTTTAGAATTATTGAACGGCATTAAAACTTTAAGATTTTTATTTTGCAATTCACTATCTAACTTTTTTACGTCCAAGTCGGGCATGGCAACAATACATTTTATCACTAACTCAGTTGGTACTTCGGCGGGAGGAGTTCTGTCTACCTTGTTTAAAAACAGATTGTACCAACCGATTCCGTCAGCTGCATCACTTCTGATTAACTCTCGAATAAACGTTGCATAAGCGACTGCCTGATACATCGCCTTTTGCGGCGGCTCATTCTCTTCGTATTTATCTTTTAATTCAATTACTGTTATATACGTGTGAGACGCTATTCTACGACGTGCCAAAATATCAATCCCACCGCCATATTGTTTTGCGTATTTAAAGAATTTATCGTTTATCAAATCAGCCTGACTGTTAATACTATGAAGGTTACTTGCTTTCAGCGGTGTTGGCATCTGGAAACGTTTTCCTCTTATTTCAACGGGCTGTATGTATTTTAATGTTTTGTTTATTCCTTTCTTTTTTTCTAAATCTGTAAGAAACGCTGACTCCACAGTATGCTCATGATTATCATTATGCTTAACCCCATTATAGTTAGCAAAAAAATCGCGGAATCTTTTAGCTTCCGTGCTTTTTGCCCAATCATACTCACCCGGTTTAATATCACACACATAATCTGAAAATGCCGTACAACTGTTTTTAAAGTCCTTTTCACTTATTTTCAAAAAACAATTCCCGTTTTTCTGCATAAGGCTGCCAACATTCTGCCCCATGAAGCGTAAATACTGTTTAGGGCTTGTTTTTGTTTCATTAGAAACCGTAGTGTATATAAAAAGAGGTTTCTTTACCGGGGGGCTTAATGCAATTTGTTTATTTGCATTATTCGCAATTTTAGTAAGATAGCCTTTATAACGTGTTTCCCACTCGGTCCTGTACCGTTGCAGCAAACGCAGCGTCTCTTTTATAACGTCATTGTACATATCCATATACCCCCTATTTATTACTCACGCTTTTATCCCTATCTTAATATTTATATTATCTGCATTTGCACATAATGTAAAGGCACTACTCACAGCCGTTTGTAAATGCGCCCGAAGCACTTGAAATATTTCTGTCTGTCTTTTTGCGCCCGCTGCCATTTCCAATCCCGCTCACGCTGATCGCGCAGCTTCTCTAAATCTTCCTGTGCGGTTGCAAGATCTTCTCCGCTCAGCCCGTTCCGTATGGCTTCTGTCAGCCAAACCTCAGCCAGGTTCCAATCCGGTTCCTCAAACCAGTCCCATCCTTCAAGATTAAAATGTCCTAACATGAACTGTGCCCTCGCATGCCCGTTGTTGGCAGCCTTCAACATCAGTTCCTTCCCGTCAAAGTACCACTCCTCTATACGATGATTGATGATATGCATTCCCTTTGCAAAATCTTCTTCCGGGTTTTCGGAAAAAAAATCCGGCACCTGATAAAAATACGGTGCCCGGTTCCAGGTTGTATCTTCTACATAATATGAACTGGAAGACGGGAAAACCGCCTCAACCAATCTTTTATACTGGTTCCACTTGATTCTTCTGTGTTTGGATTTTTTGTTTCTGTTTTTCAGTCTGATCGTTTCTGTCCTTCGTTTGTTACGTTGTTTCCGCATGGTAGTATCACGTCTCCTCTGTTTATAATGATTGTTTTAGTAACTGATGATTGTTTGAACAGACATTGATTGGGTGTCAGGGATGCAGTTTCAGGCAGTATTTTGTTTTCAAGGTGCAATGTACGTTTTTCATTTCGCATTATAACAGTTTTAGGCAATTACATTATCCGAAATTTCGGATAAATATGTGTGGCGTTTCTCTTTTATGACATTCGCAACTGCACATAAAAAGACGCCTGCCATGATTGGCAGGCACTGGTGAAAAACTATTCTTTAAATACTCGGTTTCAGGAACCTATACACTCATCTTTTTTACTTTTCAGATTCGGCTCCGCTTTTTAAACTGCTGTGCATTTTATTATATTCGTTCAAGGCTTCCTGTATTGCCAAAAGGAGTTCCTCGGTATTGGTGTACTCCATATCAAAAATGCCTATTGTCATATGCTTTGCGCCAGCAACTCTTTTAGGTTTCCTAAAACGATATCTTTTTGCACGGTATTCCCAATTATCAGCATAGATGATTTTTTTTCGCGCATTTCTAACATTTTCTAATTTATGATCGTCCTTATGACAAAGTTTCAAACAAATTTTGACATCTGTTTTTTCTTCAGCTGTCACTGTTTCCAATTGAAGATAAAATTCGAACCAAATGCCGTCAATATTGACATCAGAAGTACTTGGACCAAACCAGAGACCATAAAACCCGCCTGTCGGATTAGCAACATAATTATATTCCATCCAAAGGGCATTGTTTTTAGTAAAATCACTATTCTTCAAATAATCATAAAATCCATAAACTTGTTTCCATGTCCAGTTTTGAATCGATGTGTTTTTGAATGAAAGCGTTTCTTCCTGAAACTCTTTCCAATAGTAATAATAGTCGATAATAATTTGATTATTAATCTTTTTAATATATGGAGCCAGGAATTCCAAGATTTTTTCCCTGGTTACAATCGTATAATTTGCTTCTTCAGCAGCTGATAAATTACTTTGAAATCCTGTTTTGTAAAAAACGCCACGTACTTCATATTCAGGATATATACTAAGTATGCCATCTTTATAATTAATCAATTGGCCTGTGTAATCGCCGGTAAATTTTTTGTCCTCGATAATAATTTTATAATTCTTCCCCTTTGATTGTGCAGTAAACAAAACGTCAACTCTTCCATTCTTTCCCAGATTAAACTGTTGCTCGATTTTTTCAAGTACAACATCTTCTGCATCAATTTCCGGCACAAATAAATGGAACAGATTTCTTGCACATTCGTTCAAGACAGTATCTACGCTTGCATCTTTAAATGCAAATGAGGCAAGATAACAAATAAAAGCATCCTGGGATAATTCGCTGGTTGCATAATAAAACAGATTATTTTTGACCATATTGGCATCTCCCTCTTATAACAATTAGGTATCACGCTTATTATTAACACACGTATACTAAGCCCTAATTAAATAACCATACGTTGAAACTACAATAGCTATTTCACCTAATTCCTCTCCACCACAAACTTCACAAAGTTCCTTGCTTCTGTCAACGGGTGCCATGGGAAATCCTTATCAAACTGTTCTTCTTCAGAACGGTTCATCAAAATACCTTTCTTGTAATCTGCGTCATACGGATCACGACACCATTCGTCCGGACCTTTGATAATGCCTTCGTTCATCATGTAGGAAAATACCTGCGTGTCGCGCACACCCGTAATCATATCCTCATCAAAATAGCCGGTGATGTTCATGACATAGGTTCCAAAGAAAATATGCATGGTCAGGTTATATTGCACGCCCATTCGTAATATTTATCGTACTCTTCCGGCGTTAATTCCCGTATCAGTTTCAAATCAAGCCAGTGGTTCCTTGCCTCTTCGTAATTATAGCTTCTCGTAAACCGGCCTTTTCCTTTGGTCAGGTAAACAATTTTTTCATCGTCCACATCATAAAGATGCAGCTTCCCTTTTACCGGAAAAGGTTCCACAAAGCGTACATCCCGAATATGCCAAACATAATCACGGGGCCCGCTCTGGGAAATGTCATACAGCTCCACCACACAAATGGCATGACCCCTCACAAGGTCCGGCCCTTCATTGCGGCTACTGGCACAAATCAACAAATCACCCCGGTAATCGGTTTTCCAACTGCGAAACTCTTCAACTTTTTCCCCAGATGCAATGCATGATGCATAATATGGCATAATGGATAAGGATTTCATGGATGTCCTCCTGTTTTATGCAACCTTACGATCTTAGTTAGAACAGTTTCTGAATAGTCATGCTTCTATTATTCTGCTTTTTTTAACTTTTTCCTGCCAAAATCCTTGTCGCTTCCCAGGCGACCACTTTTCTTTCAGACGTGCTATAATATGGTTAGCGTTGAAAGTTGGTAGTCATTTTACTCTTTTCTGGGGCCATCGTGCTCCTACACACATTTTTACGGAGCACCCTGAATGGGTGCTCCGGTTTTTTATTTTTACTTTATAGCTTAACGGTTACAATACCAGATTAAAAATTCAACAATGCCAATTAAAATTATCAGCGTAATGTAAATTCCTAAGCGATCTAACAACGCATCCTTAAACCATCTTTTCTTTTTCGAGGACATAGCTTTGTAGTCTTTGTAAAACTCAATCAAGAACATTTTCCTATCACCTCTATATAACCCACCGAGTTTCCATCTTACCGAATACACAACCGTCCGTATCCCACCTTCTTTGTAATAGAATCGGTAATGGTGTAATAATACGGGTAATCAAAAGGCACCATCCTGTTTTTCTCCAAAATATCACGTTCTCTTGCGCCGATCTGGGCTTCCCTTTCAAATTCATAATCTTTGTGCATAACAGCAACAACCCCGTACCCGTTATCTTTTGGCGTATAGAACTCATCCATATCCGGATACGGATACACCGTAAGGATCGCTGTAAATTCTCCGTCAGTGGCTTGTGTAATCTGAAATTCTTCTTCGTTTTTAAATGTTTTTAATGCCTTATCCGTGTCGAGAGATAAAAGTTCCAGCAGCTTCTGCCGTTCTGCTTCCGTAAGCAAAACCGAAATGTTCCAATCCGGTTCTGCCGGGTTTTTCTTTTTTTCAATGTTTAGTTCCATGGTATTGTTAACGCTCCTTTTACTCCGTGCTTTTTCGGTGTAATTATTTATAGTTTTCCTTTTATCATTTTATCAAA
>Ga0256404_1010623_pt1 | contig 12661 bp, 10 predicted proteins | sample RumenRJG_01DNA_FD_185990 | JGI IMG/M metagenome (GOLD analysis project Ga0256404, IMG submission 185990) | Bovine rumen microbial communities from Lethbridge, Alberta, Canada - RJG_01 | ecosystem: Host-associated > Mammals > Digestive system > Stomach > Rumen | place: Canada: Alberta | collected...
AGAAAGAATTGGAATTTAAAACATTAGAATCCACTATTTCTGCAATCAAGATCGAGCTAGATAAATCAAGGGTTGAGAGCATTGATTTTGGATTCTAAAAGACTATTACATGAAAGAGATCTGATTTTTTTTGATTTGTAATCTCACACTATTAAAGAATTGTCCTTCTTTTGTTAAAGAGATAAATTTACCAAGACTGATTATTTATAGTACGTACATCATCAATAGTAGATTTACCTTTAGTGATTAGTTTGTCCGTAATGGTTAAATCAGGATAGCTTCCTTTTAAGTATGAGGTATAGGCTGGATTGTAGTGCGCAGGTGTTTTATATCCACCAGAACATCCTGTGACTGCGATTGTTGCAACAAGTGCAATTATTGCGAAAATTGTTTTTAACATGATTTTGTTCCAAGATTATCACTAGAGTAAGCTTTAGAAGTAAAGCTATTTTGGGTAATGATAATCTTACAGAACAAGGATGGATGCAAGAGAAATTTTGTTAAAACATAAATTTAGGAGGTTTACCTCCTAAATTTAGCCATATTATTCGTCAAATTCTTTATTATTAGCGTTCTTCTTGATGATGATAGCGCAGATATCTTGAGCATGTAGTTGCTCTTTAGAAACGCTATCAATTCCTTTAGCTGGAGCATTTTCTTGAGAGGCTTTGTAAAGTGCCACTAATTGCTCGTAAGCTTCTAAATCAGCATTGTCTACAGACATTCTTACAATGCTATCTATACCACCAACTCTATTTGCATTAGCTTGTAGAGGAATGTACTCAGAATCAACAACAATGCTGTTTTCCTTGTCATCAGTGGTAGTAGTTTGCTTATCGGGATCTTTAATTGCAGAAGTGCTCTCAATACCATTACCTGTAAATACTAAGGTATCAAGATAAGTTACTTTATCACGGGAATCTACATAATCTAGATCTTTAACTTGGCACAAAGGTGCTTGTACAAGCTTTGGCTCCATAAACTTAGCTTTATGTAAGTGAATTAAGAATGGTACTTTGTTACCTGCAACAGAGTAGATAAAGTTACCTGTAAACTCACTTAAGATCATCACAAAGATGTTCATAGTTAAATTGTGCTTTGATTTTTGCATCAATAGCTGATTCAAAGCTGTTAAAGTCTCACCTGGTAATTTGGTTTCAGTAATTAAAGACTGACGCACAAAATCAATAGTAGAGCTAATAGCTTTAAGAGCTTCAACACCTGATTTTGAGCAAGAGCCAAAGACTACACCGATATTGTCTTGATCGACTCTAAAGAGATCATAGAACTCTTTAGGATTTCCTTTTGATGGGATCATAAAGGAGGCAATATCTAAGAACTTTGAGGTTGGCATATCAGTCTCATTTGGAATAAGAGATTGATGAACCTGCATTAGCTGTTTTGCTAATGCATCCTCAATAGATTGCTTCTTATCAATAGCAAAATCAGTGGTTAACTTGTTGGTGCTTGTAGTTACCTTATCGCAAATAGAGCGTGACAAGTTAGATAGAGCCTTAGTTAAATCATTCACATGAGGGAAACGTGAACGCTGATCTTCAAGTTTAACTGTAAGCTCATTCATTTGCTCATGAGTATCTAAAACTTTAGTAGCTAAGATATCTACATTGTTGATGATCTGCTTTACATCATGATTAAATTCTTTAGATAATTTAAATAATAGATAGAGTAGTAAGCCAAAGACTACCACCATCACACCAAAGATGATGAAGGTTGACATGATTACAGGCTTAATCACATTACCTTTTTGAGAAGTTACAATAACGTAGACATCAAAATCCTTTAGATAAGCTACTGTTACAAGCTTTGCTTTTTCCTCATTTTCTTCGGTTACATAAACCCCATCAATAGTATTTAAAGAGGTTTGTGCTAAAGGTTTTGAAGAATCAGTAGTCTCGTTTTCTTTAATACTCTCCTTAACAGGTGAGTTTTCTTCACTATCAGATAAAGCTCCTTTCTCTGAAACTTTTGAGATTAAACTTGGCTCATTGTCTTTTTGCTCTTTATTATCGTAAGCTTTTTCTTGTGAAGAAAGCGCTTGTGTGTCTTTGTTGGTAGCATCATTATTTTGAGCAAGATTATCTGCTAAAGTGTCAGGTGTTTTTTCACTCTCTGAGTTTACAGAAGTTACATTATCAGTGGTGTTTGTAGCTTGAGATTGCTTCTCACTATCGGTATTAGCGCTAAGATCTGTAATGGTAGCTTGATTTTTTACTGGATCTTCTGCTGCAACGGTTGCATCGTTTGAATTGGTATTAGCATGAGAAACATCAGTTAAAGTCTTATCTGTTTTAGATGCAGCATCTATCTTCTCATTTGAGGAAACTTCATCTGCCTTTTGTTCTTTTTGATTTAAGGCTTTTGTGGCAGTATCTTGAACTTCAGTTAAAGCTTCTTTGGTGTGTTGTGGATTTTGAGCTTTTACAGTTTCAAAAGCTTTAAACTCAGTTTTTAAAGCAGCTTTAAAATCAGCTGAATTTAAAACTTGATGTAAAGATACTCCTTCAGTGGCCTTTGCCCCTTTATCATTTAGCTTTAAGTTAGAAGCTAACACTTCACCTGTAGTTGATAACACGCTTACCTGATAATTTCCTAAGGATAGAGTTTTATCAAAATCTATTTGGTTTAAAACGTGTTTTAAAACGAGCTCTTTAACCTGTGGGTAATGATCTTTATCAGTTAGTTTTAAATTCGTAGCTAAATCACCTTTAGTCTTATTATCTACAAATTCAAAGATAGGCTCATCGTGGATAGAGTAGAAATCATTAGCTACAGCTTTTCTTAAGAAAATGTAATGCTTGTCGTTTGCGGTGAACTTATAGCCTAAAACGACGGTGTTTTTGAATTTTTTTGAAAAGACATTGTCAAAAGAATTAAAGCTGCTCTTAAGGTAATTTAAAAGTGTTTCTTGATCAGATTTTGGTACGTTTAATCTTGAAAGCAGATTGTCGCTTTTGCAAAGTTGTGTATTGTAGTTAAAGACTTGGATTTGAGAATTTGAACTTAAAAAATAATTAAAGGCACTAATATCTACAATTTGGCTTTCTGGTAAGTTAAAGAAAGTATCGTAAGCACTGTTTTTAAGCTCTGTAACAAGCTTTAGATACTTAGTCTTTAAGTTATCTTGACGATTGATAGCAAAACTTTTGAGATTGCCTGAAATTACTTTAGTAAAAGATACTTGCTTTGAAAGCTCATCTTTAACTAGTTGATTTGAAACTACGGTTGAATTATAGGTACATAAAGCTGCAGTACTTACAATAAAAGTCGAGGCTAAAATCAACGATAATTGATGTTTTAAGTTCATATTCAAACGCTACCAAAATTACTTCAAAAAGAAATAATCTAAAATCTACAAAAACACTTGTCTATTATAGCTTTAAAATCTAGCTAAATGTAAGATTGTTAAGACTTTTGTTGTGACAAGGTTCATAGGTTAATTAAAAGTCATCAATCAAGAGAAAATGAAAATTTACTTTCTTTATTTAAAGTAAGATAAATTTCAAAATCACTTACCTTCACTATTTCAATACAAGCAAATTTATATTAATTTCCTTTGTAATTCAGTAAGATAAAAGAATTTTAATTTTTTGTGTTGCAACAAAAATCCTTTTGTATTTATAATACCTACAAATCATATAGGAAATATAGGAAATAAAAAATTATGTGTTGTTGTAGTTCTTTCTTTATAGGCAGTGTTATGGATATTTTTGAAGATTTAATAGAAGAAAATGAACATTTACGAGAATATAACTAAGTTAATAGGTAAGACTCCATTAGTATACTTAAACTCCATTAAGGAGAAGTATCAGTTACAAGCTAATTTAATTGCTAAATTAGAATCTTTAAATCCTGGTGGCTCACTAAAAGATAGAGTTGCCTTAAGGATCCTAAAAAGTGCTTTAGAGCACAAGCTTATCAACCAAAATTCCACCATTATTGAACCAACCTCTGGTAACACAGGTATTGCACTAGCTTTAGTCTGCGCATCTTTAGGCTTAAAGCTTGTGATTGTGATGCCAGATTCTATGTCTCTAGAGCGAAGATCCTTACTTAAAGCCTATGGCGCAAAGCTTGTATTAACTCAAGGGGCTTTAGGTATGGTTGGTGCCATTGATAAAGCTAAAGAGCTTTTAGCTAACACCGAAAATGCTTTTATGCCAAGTCAATTTGACAATTTGCAAAACGTAAAATCTCATTACTTGACCACTGCAAAAGAGTTGTATCAGGACACCGATGGCAAGATTGATGTGTTTTTAGCAGGCGTTGGTACTGGTGGCACTATAAGTGGTGTAGGCAAATTTTTAAAAGAGCGTAATCAAAATATTGAGGTGATAGCCATTGAACCTACAGGCGCTCCTATCTTAACTCGTGGCCTTACAGGTCCTCACAAAATTCAAGGTATTGGAGCCGGTTTCATCCCTAAGATCTTAAACCAAGAGAGCTTTGACAGAGTAATTGATGTTACAGATGCTGATGCTATTGAAGCTACTCAAAAACTTGCTTTGTACGAAGGTATTTTAGCTGGTATTGCCACAGGTGCAGTATTACATGTAGCCATGAAATTAGCATCTAAAAAAGAGTACGCAGGTAAAAACATTACCTTTTTAGTCTCTGATACCGGAGAGCGTTATTTATCCACTCAAGCATTTTTATAGGGAAAGACAGTATGAAAACCTATCAAGAAAGTATCACCGCTAAAATTTGCTCCTTTGTAAGAGCCTATCACAGTGCTTATGCTAAACATAAAATCTATGATGACAGCTTAGCTTATGACTTATTAGGTCAAAACGAATATTTAAAGATTGGTAAGCTTATTGAGCACAATTTTAATGAAGTTGAGGCTAAAAATGACAGTAACTATTACTTTGATAAAGATAAGATAGCTCCTGTTGTAGAGAGGTTTTTAGCTCCCATTCCTTTATCAAGACTTGCTTTTTCAAAAGAAAAATATGAGAAGTTTTTAGCTTCTCATCAACATCAAACCATACAATTTATTGTCTTAGGTGCAGGCTTAGATACCTTTTCATTGACTAATGACAATCATCAAGTTGAAGTTTATGAATTTGATCATCCTAATAGCTTTAGATATAAGTTAGGTCGCATTGAAACTTTAAATTTAGTGATGCCAAAGAACCTGCACTTTGTGCCAATTGATTTTGAAAAGCAGTCTTTAAGTGCTTTATTAAAAGAAAGCTCAATTAAGCCTACAGTTCCAACTTTTATTACTTTTTTAGGAGTAGCTTACTATCTTGAGCTTGATACTTTAAGACAGACTTTAGCTACTTTATCGTCCTTTTTTAAAGGGGAGCTTACCTTAGTTTTTGATTATCCAGATGAAACCACTAAAACCTCACCTACAAACTCACGTGTAACTAAACTTGCAAAGCTTACAAGTCAAGTAGGCGAGCACATGGTAGATGGTTTTAGTTACCAACAAATTCAAACTTTACTTTTAAATACTCATTTTAACTTAGATGAACATTTAGCACCTCACAACATCGATGAGCGTTACTTTAAAGAGAACTCATCCCTTAAAGCTTATGAGAATGTTCATTTTATTAGTGCAACTTTATAGGAGAAAAAGATGTCACACGCATATAAAAATCTTGAGACAGCAGTAATTCACGCAGGTATTTCAAAAGATCCTTTTACTAAATCAGTAAATGTACCAATTTATCAGACCTCTACCTTTGGACAGGACAATATCCGTGGACAAATTGAGTGGGAGTACGCTAGAACTGGTAACCCAACTCGTTTTGCTTTAGAAGAGTTAATCAAAGATCTTGAGCAAGGTTACAAAGGCTTTGCCTTTGCCTCTGGTATGGCTGCAATTAGCGCTGTATTAACCTTATTTAAGACAGGTGATAAGTTAGTTTTATCATCTAATGTCTATGGTGGTACCTATAGACTTTTAGACAAGGTGTTATCCCATGTTGGTATTAAGTATGAGCTTGTAGATACCACTGATCTTGAGGCTATTAAAAAAGCAATCACCCCAGAGGTTAAAGCAATTTATATTGAAACACCAACTAATCCACTTTTAGATATCACAGATATTAAGGCGGTTTCAGATCTTGCTAAAGAGCATGGCTTATTAACTATTGTAGATAATACTTTTATGACCCCATATCTTCAAAGACCATTAACATTAGGCGCTGACATCGTATTGCACAGTGCTACTAAGTATTTAGGTGGGCATTCTGATTTAGTTGCAGGTTTAGTGGTAGTAAATAACGCAGATCTTGCGCAAAAATTGGCTTTCATTCAAAACTCTGTAGGTGCTGTTTTAGGACCTTTTGATTCCTTCTTGTTAATCCGTGGTATTAAAACTTTAGCGGTAAGACTAGACAGACACACAGACAATGCAGAAAAACTTGCTTTAGATTTAACTTTAAATAAAGCGGTAACCAAGGTTTACTACCCAGGTTTAAAGTCCCATCCTGGATTTGAAATCAATCAAAAACAGGCTAAAAACGGTGGCGCTATGATCTCCTTCTTACTAGATGATAAGCACGATGTAAGAAAGTTTTACGCCTCATTAAAACTAATTACTTTAGCTGAAAGCTTAGGTGGTGTGGAGTCTTTAGTTTGCCACCCAGCTTCAATGACTCATGCAGCTATTCCTGAAGAGATTAGAAACCACATTGGTATTAAAGAGAATTTAATTAGATTCTCTGTAGGTATTGAAAATTACGAAGATTTAAAAGCAGATCTTGAACAGGCAATTGAAAACTCAAGGATTTAAAAATGCATTATTACAATTCAATGAAAGACTTAATTGGTCACACCCCATTAGTAAAGATAAATTACGCCTTAAAGGCAACAGCTGGAGTACAAGTATTCTCAAAGTTAGAGCTTTACAATCCCTCAGGCTCTGTAAAGGACAGAACTGGTCTTTACATGGTTCAAGATGCACTTTTAAAAGGTTCTTTAAAAAAAGGCTCTACCATTATTGAAGCTACAGCTGGAAACACTGGTTTAGGTATTGCCTTTGCAGCTTTAAATCTTGGAATTAAGGTGATTTTTGTGGTCCCTGAAAAGTTCTCAGAGGAAAAGCAAACTCTAATGAAAGCCCTAGGCGCACAGATCATTCACACTAAGCGTGAAGATGGTATGTTAGGTGCCGCAGCTAAAGCAAAAGAATTAGTTGCAAATACTCCTAATGCTTTATCTTTAGAGCAATTTAAGAATCTTGCAAATCCTAAAGCTCATTATGAGACCACTGGTGTTGAGATTTATGATGATCTTGATGGCAAGATTGATTATCTTGTGGCAGGAGCTGGATCTGGTGGTACCTATTCAGGAGTAGTTAAATACCTAAAAGAGCAAAATCCTAATATTAAAGGCATTTTAGCTGATCCTGTAGGTTCAACTATGGGTGGCGGTGAACACAGTGACTATGACATAGAAGGTATTGGTAATGACTTTATTGCTGACACTATGGATATGTCTTTAGTCGATGAGGTAATCAAAGTTAACGATAAGGAAGCTTTCGATGGCTCAAGAGTACTTGCAAAAACAGAAGGAATTATTGCAGGAAGCTCTACAGGTGCAGCCTTTGCTGCAACTAAAAAGCTTATTGAAAAAGGAGTAAAGGGCAATATTGTGTTTATAGCACCTGATAGAGGAGATAGGTATTTCTCAAAGAACTTATTTGAATAAGAAAAAACAACTAAAACAAATGTAAGCTTATCAGTTTTACAAAGTTTGCTGATAAGCTTTTTTTATCCTTACAAAATTATAATTAGCTATAGTTTTACTTCTAAAAATAAGGGTTTATTAACCTTAATTAAAGAATTGTAAAGATTCCGATAACAATGCTTGTTTAGTGACTTAATAAACCCACTTAATGAATAAATAAAAATTTTTGCCCTTAAAAACCATCTACAAAGCCATTTATTGAAGTTTTTATTAAAAATGAGAACTATTCCTATATTAAGACAATTGAACATTTAAATTCATTCGCTATAATTTGCTTGCTTTATTGAGCACAACTGTTGCGAAAATCCAAATGCATCGTGACAGAGTTTTACAGATTAAAGATGTCTGTTTAATTTAATTAGGAGTAAACATGAAAGAGCAATGGCGCGGATTTACCGGCACTCACTGGGTTGATGATGTAAACGTACGTGACTTCATTCAACACAACTATACACCTTATGATGGCGACGAGTCATTCTTAGCAGAGCCTACAGCTGCTACCAACACTCTATGGGGTAAGTTACAAGAGTTACAACACCAAGAGCGTGCTAAGGGCGGCGTTTTAGATATGGAAACAGAAATTGTTTCTGGTATCACAGCTTACGGTCCAGCTTACATTGGTGAAGATACTAAAGATCTTGAGAAGGTTGTAGGTTTACAAACTGATAAGCCATTAAAGCGTGCTTTCATGCCTTATGGTGGTATCAAGATGGCTCAAGAAGCTTGCACCACTTACGGTTACACTCCTAATCCAAAATTTGACCAAATTTTCAATGAGTATCACAAGACCCACAACCAAGGCGTTTTTGATGCTTATACCCCAGAAATGAGACTTGCTCGTAAGAACAAGATCATCACTGGTCTTCCTGATACCTACGGCCGTGGTCGTATCGTTGGTGACTACCGTCGTGTAGCTTTATACGGTATCGATTTCTTAGTAGCTCAAAAGAAGGCTGATTTAGCAAACTGCGGTTGCGGCACCATGACTGATGACATCATCCGTCAGCGTGAAGAATTAGCAGATCAAATCAAAGCTTTAAATGCTATGAAGGTTATGGCTGCAAGCTATGGTTATGATATTTCACAGCCTGCTAACAACGCTCGTGAAGCTGTTCAGTGGTTATACTTTGGCTACTTAGCTGCTATCAAGACTCAAAACGGCGCTGCTATGTCAGTAGGTCGTGTATCTACTTTCTTAGATATTTATATCAACCGTGATTTACAAGAAGGTACTTTAACTGAGGCTGAGGCTCAGGAGTTAATTGACCATTTAGTAATGAAGTTACGTATGGTTAAGTTTGCTCGTATTCCTTCATATAACCAATTATTCTCAGGTGACCCAGTATGGGCAACTTTAGAGGTTGCAGGTTTAGGTATCGACGGTCGTTCACAAGTAACTAAGACTTGTTACCGTTTCCTACACACCTTAGAGAACATGGGCCCATCACCAGAGCCTAACTTAACTGTTCTATACTCTTCAAGATTACCAGAGAACTTCAAGAAGTATGCAGCTAAGATCTCTATTGATACCTCATCAATTCAGTACGAGAATGACGATGTAATGCGTGCTGAGTGGGGCGACGATTACTCAATCTGCTGCTGCGTATCTGCAACTCAAACTGGTAAAGAGATGCAGTTCTTCGGTGCTCGTGCAAACTTAGCTAAGGCACTTCTATACGCAATGAACGGCGGTATCGACGTTAAGACTCGTATGCAAGTTGGTCCTAAGTTACCAAAGATCACTTCAGAGTACCTAAACTACGACGAGTTAATGGCTAACTACGACATCGTTCTAGAGTGGCTTGCTGATCTATACGTTAACGTATTGAACCTAATTCAATACATGCACGACAAGTACTACTACGAAGCTGCTGAGATGGCTTTAATCGATACTGACGTACGTCGTACTTTCGCAACTGGTATTGCAGGTTTCTCACACGTTGTAGATTCTATCAGTGCTGTTAAGTACGCTAAGGTTAAGCCAATCCGTGATGAAGATGGTATGGCAATCGACTTTGAAGTTGAAGGTGATTTCCCACGTTATGGTAACGATGATGATCGTGCAGATAAGATTGCTGTATGGTTATTAAAGACCTTCTTAACTAAGTTAAAGAAGCGTCACACTTATCGTAACTCAGAGGCTACAACCTCAATTCTAACCATTACTTCAAACGTTGTTTACGGTAAGGCTACTGGTGCATTACCTGATGGTAGAAAAGCAGGCGAGCCTTTATCACCTGGTGCTAACCCATCATACGGTGCTGAGAAGTCTGGTTTATTAGCATCTCTAAACTCAGTTGCTAAGTTACCATATGAGTATGCTTTAGATGGTATTTCTAATACTCAAACCATCAGCCCTGATGCTTTAGGTCACAACGAAGGCGAGCGTGTAAACAACCTAGTTAACGTAATGGATGGTTACTTCGATCAAGGTGCACACCACTTGAACGTTAACGTATTCGGTACTGAGAAGTTAATTGATGCTATGGAGCACCCAGAGAAGCCAGAGTATGCAAACTTCACTATCCGTGTATCAGGCTACGCTGTTAAGTTCATCGACTTAACTAAAGAGCAACAAATGGACGTAATCTCAAGAACATGTCACAAGACCATGTAATTTAAGATTATGTTTTACAAAAAGGGGGCGCTTATGCGCCCTTTTTTGACGACACAACCTGGAAATTTAAATGACAAATCAAGGCTATATACATTCTTTTGAAACCTTTGGATCAGTAGATGGTCCTGGAGTTCGTTTTATCATTTTTATGCAAGGCTGTCCTATGCGCTGCTTATATTGTCATAATCCAGATACCTGGAAAATGAATGTAGGTGAGCTTAAAAGCATAGATGAGATTGTTGCAAAAGCCTTGCGTTACAAAAACTATTGGGGCAAAGAAGGTGGTGTTACAGTAAGTGGTGGCGAGGCTTTATCTCAGATCCAATTTGTAACTGCATTATTTAAAGCTTTCAAAGCAAAAGGTGTGAATACTTGTCTTGATACTTCAGCAGGTCCTTATCGTGATAGTCCTGAGTATATTGAACTGTTCGATGAGCTGATGAGATATACAGACTTAGTCTTATTAGATATTAAGCACTCTGATCCTAAGGCTCACAAAGAGCTTACAGGTATTTCTAATGAGAATATCTTAGCTTGTGCAAAACACTTATCTGATTTAAACAAACCTGTATGGATAAGACATGTTTTAGTACCAGGTATTACCGACACTAAAGAGCAGCTTGAAGGCGTTAAAAAGATAATAGACTCTTTATCTAATGTTAAAAAGGTAGAAGTATTACCTTACCATTCCTTAGGTATTCATAAGTATGATGCTTTAGGAATTGAATATAAATTAAGAGATACCCCACACCCATCACAAGAATCAATTCAAATTGCCTGCAAAATTCTAAATGCAGCTGTTCGAGATTAAGCTTTAAAGCAGCTTTTCTATTGTAAGGCTGCTTTTGAAAAAAATTTTTTAATATGCAATAGAGTATACATTCTAAATTAAAAAAAACTTTTGATTTGTTTGAATATATGATCATTTTTATTATAATTTAGTAATAATGTATACCTGAGGTATTAAAAATGGTAAATCTTATTAATCGAGAAACATACTTGTCTAAAATTAGACCGTATTATGATTTAGATATTATAAAAGTAATTACAGGAATAAGACGTTCAGGAAAGTCATTTTTATTAAAATCTATCATCAATGAAATTAAATCTAAAGGAGTAAATATAGATCATATTATCTATATTAACTTTGAGGATATAGATTTTGCTTACATTCAGAATGCAATTGATTTAAATAAAGAAATTAAATCAAAAATATTGGATAATGAAAAATATTTTGTTTTTTTGGATGAAATCCAATATGTCCAAGAGTTTGAAAAAGCTTTAGCTTCTATTAAAGCCACTTGTAACGTTTCATTGTTTGTTACAGGAAGTAATTCAACTTTATTATCAGGAAAGCTTGCAAGCTTATTAACAGGAAGAACCATTGAATTTGAGGTGTTCCCATTTTCATATTTTGAAGCGGTAGAGTACTTACATGTTAATAATGCCTCTAGTAATGCATTGACAATTGAGAACTATTTAAAGTGTGGAGGCTTTCCTTTTACATATCAGCTCAACTCTTCGCAAGAAGTCATAAATTATGTTAAACATTTGTATGAAAGCATTGTAGCTAAAGATATTGCTCATCCTTATTCAAGGATTGATAGGTCTCTTTTTAATACTGTTGCGCTGTATATTTTAGCTAATGCAGGAAAGGAATTATCTCTAGCCAATATTGTTAATTACTATAATTCACATAATACAGATAACAAGCTTACAAGACCAATGGTTAAAACTTTTTTAGATAAAATGGTCCAAGCCTATTTGATCTATCCTATTTCACAATATAATTTAAGTGGAAAACAGTCGCTAAATAGCCATCCAAAATATTATGCAACAGATCTTGCTCTAAGAACTATAGGTACAAATACTATTGACTTTGAAGATACTTTCTTCCTTGAAAATTTAATTTGTAACGAACTTAAGTCCAGAGGTTATGACGTAAGAACTGGTAAAACATACCGATCAGAAATTGATTTTATTGTCATTTTAAATGGGAAAAAATGCTTTATTCAAGTTTGCTATTACCTTCTAAATGAACAAACAATCAAAAGAGAATTTGATGCGTTTAACCCAATCAAAGATCATAGTCCAAAATACGTATTGTCACTTGATAAAGTAGATTTAAGCCACAACGGTATAGCTCATTTAAATATTGAGGACTTTTTGTTGCATAAAGTTGATATTACGTTAACCTGACACTCCAACGGCTAAAGCACGTTGGGTTCTTATATACATTCACTTCCAAATATACTCTAAAGCATATAAGACTAATGAAATTCTATAAGACTTTCACTACCAAAGATACTTCTGTATCCATTA
>Ga0256404_1010624_pt1 | contig 12660 bp, 12 predicted proteins | sample RumenRJG_01DNA_FD_185990 | JGI IMG/M metagenome (GOLD analysis project Ga0256404, IMG submission 185990) | Bovine rumen microbial communities from Lethbridge, Alberta, Canada - RJG_01 | ecosystem: Host-associated > Mammals > Digestive system > Stomach > Rumen | place: Canada: Alberta | collected...
AAAGGATCCCAGTTAAAGGTTGCTATAACATCTTTATCACGTAAAGACATTATGAGATAATCATATATCGTAGGCTTTAGAGGAAGAAGCATCGAAGCGAAATATGAATAGATCAAATCATTCATAACCTTCAGATATGGATTGTCTGGATCATGTTCGACAATATTACTATACGTTGCCTCAAAGTTGTCCTGAATCAGCTCTTGTGGGAAATGGCTCAGGCACCCATGAAGTCCCACGACATCAGGAAGATTGTTCATAGAAGGTAACAGCAATCCATGTTCCTCCGGATCACGAATTGATGCTGCTATACTGGCACCAGCTCCCAGTATAACGACATGACAACCTCCCGACGGATTGACTTCTACAATATTCATACTATCAACTCTTTTACGTTTGAACAGAAACAACTAACTCTTTTATCGACATTGGCCTAAACACTACAACAACTGTACCTAAGATCTCTTTGGATAACCCTTTAGACAACTTTATAGACAACCCTTTCGGCAATTATAGTTGCTCCAGCAACTCTCTGCCCTTCTTCGTTAGATAGTATGATTGCATTGGGTGATTTGGAATTTCTGGGTACAGCATAGCAATATATCCTTCCGACAGATTGGGATTAATGTATTTGCTTACAAAGCTCTTCCTGTCTCTAAGGTGCATACCTTCCATTAACATCTTAAGATTTGCCCCATTCTCTCCAATGATTGAGAAGAATGTTTTTAGCTTTTGAGCCCTATTGTCCTTTGAGGTTGTGGGGTTGTGGGGTTGTGGGGTTGTGGGGTTGTGGGGTTGTATGGTTGCGCGTTTGAACGTGACCCATACGAAGGCAGCGTTTTGATTGAACTCTGGTTCTGGAAGATTAGCTTTCTTACAAGCATCAACCATGCGACCTACGCCACTGCCCCAGTTTTCCAAGAACGTAGTCTTAAACAGTACGTCAGCTATAGTCGGGTTCTGAGGATATGAATGATGGGATTGCTTGATGGTCTCAACTGTCAATTCGTCTGGCAAATGGCCGGTATTCTCAATCTCTACACGATCATCATAGATAGCGATGCCAACAGAACTACTTGTATTATGGAACATCCTATGACAAAGGGCATTTGTCAAAGCCTCACGCAACGCTTCGGCAGGAATCTCCAGTTTCTCTTCTCTTGTAAAGCCTACTATCTTGCCGCTAAGAGAAAGATGTTTGAAGAAGAACGCCATACCAGCATCAAGCAAAGTGAAGAAGTTTCCGTATGCTCTTTGGTTGTCGATGAATTCCATCTTGTCGTTGCCACGAAAGCGAGCCATACGAAGCAAGAACTGAGGGAACTGGCTTGTATCTCGGAGGAATAATGCTGCTGCAGCATTTTTCAATTTCCCATTTGTGGTAAGTTTCAATTTCTCCACAAGACTCTCCGTTGTTTCCATTAGTGACGATTCTGGCATCCTACCACGTTCCACGCCAAGCCGGACACCACCACGAATACGCTGTTCTTCCAAATCAGCGATGGTGATGCCTTCGCAAATATGATCTTCCCACTTATAGCGATTAGACTTGCTGCGCATCAGGCGGTCTTCAAAGATTTCCCGAGGCATGACCACTGTCGTACTTTCTATCCGCATATAGGGCTTATTGTCGTATGTAAATGGCGCGTCCCAATAAGAAGGGGCATTCAAATGGATAGCAATTACCTGATAGCCTGGTCGATCTGGTACATCTATGTATTCAACAGGCAGGTCTATCAATGGCTCCAGTTTTGCAATCTCTCTAGCAATCTCCTTCCGCGTGTTATCAGTCACCTCCTGCCCCAGTATCTTCAGTGTGGTTGGGGCAATACCAAAGAACAGCCAGCCACCAGCGGTATTGAGGAAGGCACAAGCTGAACGCATACCATCCTTCAACTCGCCCGTTGTTTTCTTCATCTCCAACGTACGAGTCTCATCACCTCGTATGATAACTTTTACATCCTCTATTGTCATAATGCTATTATTTTATTAAGCATTTGCAAAAGTACACAAAATCGAGCAAAAATCCAAAAATTATTATAGTTAATGAGGTAGAACTACAGCTATTTGCGTTTTTAACAACCTGAATAAGATATTTTGGACACTTTGCTTATGGCTTTTCTGTTCTATTCGTTTATTAAACGCTACCACATATAACGTACAAAAGTGGCTGTTCCTTTGTTTGGACGGATAATAAGAGAATCATTAAACTCATTCTCAAAGTTTAAAGAATTAAAGATATATTCGTCATCTCTTTTCTCCCAATTCTCATTGGCTCTACACACACTATCAAGAGTAAAAATCATGGATTTTATGTTGGCATCCTTAAATACCATTTGATAAGTATCCTTGAAGTCATCAGCCATAACATGCTCATTCTTATAACTTGTTATCTCATAAGGTGGCAGAGTTATTCCTGCCCCAATGTCAACTAAGAGTTTGTCCATATTGGAAGAACTGTAAAACGAACGATTAGTACTGTAGTAATCCCAGCCGATTAGTATCAGGGGGATGCCTATAGAAATCAGGACCCTATACAGTAGCCTGATCTTTCCTTTCAAAATCCATTTGTTGACAATCCATAAGGCAATTATTAATACTACGAATAAAACTACAAAGATTATTGCAGCATTTATCCCCCAGAAAAATAGTTGTATCTCACTCATATCTATTTGCTTCTTGCTTTATTAATTAAATCGAATCATATCTGCCAATAGAAACAATCACAAACATTATAATACGACTTAAAATTTGTTTTCGAAAGAAGTCGTAGGAATGGCTCTTGATTAACAGGCAAGCCATCCTTTCGTACCACACTCACATCCTCTACATCCATAATATACGGATTAATTTCAAATTTATCTTTGTAATAATAACCTATTATATAATGTGGGAGAAGACCACATTTATAAGTTATCTCATGCTGATTGGGGTACACAACTGTATTAAAAGTAGGAAATCCACAATTTGCCACAATCGTCTTTATGTCAGCCCCATCTATACATTTTAGTCCTTTTTCGTTTGTCCAACCGACCATTATTATCCCACGATTCACATCGTGATGACGAAAGAAATCCGCTTTCTTCCGACATTTCGTGGCAGACAAAAAATAAGAATACTTGCCATACCCAGCTTTCTCAATAGAATGCAGAAATGAAATATAGTAATCTTTAATAGCTATTTTTGTGTCTTCAGGAAAAGACGCTATCTTCTCGCACCACTCATTTTCATCTGTTGAAATAAGCTTTTTAATTGGAATATTGTTGTCTATATAAAACTTATTAAGATGTATGTTGACAGAGTCAGAGTTGGAATTTCTGTTTGTAAATGTCTCTTTTAATTCAGACAATATCGACATAAAGCAAATCCTTTCAGTATTGTTTGTGTTATTATCAAATTTAAATTCCTCACAGAATGCTTTTCCTTTGTCACCATATAGAAAAAGAAGATCAGACAACAAGGGCACATCGTTTGCATCCGTATTGTATCTTTTTTTTAAGTATCTACCATCTACTCCACGATAGATGATAGATGACCCTTTTATAGAGTTTATAAATGAGAAAAATTTTTCTTCTTGTACTTTTGCCAGCCCTACTCCCTTTATCGTTAGAGGTATTGTCTCCAAATGATTTCTATTCATAATCATATACTATTTTCCTGCAATTAGTTCTTTAACAATAAAGGTTTCCCTGTTTTGTCAATAAATCCCCACTTACCATTAAGACTCCCTTTACCACCTAACATCACTGCCGCATAACCTTCACTATAATCAAAGGCATAATCATACATGCATGGAATTACCTCATTTCCTTTTTTGTCAATAAATCCCCACTTTCCATGACGGCATACTCTAGCTAAACCCTCGCTGAAACTTAAAACATTGCTATACTTGGAGCATGAAATAACTAATTTCCCTTTTGTATCTATAAAACCTAACTTGCCGTTAATTTTCACTAATGCTAAACCCTCACTGAAATCATAGGCTGATTCATATTTATATGATATTACATCATAGCCATTCTTATCAACAAATCCCCATTTGCCCTCCAACTTCACAGCAGCAAATCCTTCACTAAAATCCCTGGCATAATGGATGTCATATTGGCATGGAATGACTTTTCGCCCGTTTTTATCTATATACCCCCATTTCCCATTAAGTGCAATTAAAGCCAGGCCTTCGCTAAAATCCCTTGCACCATCATATATGCAAGGAATAACTTCATCTCCATTCTTATTAATGAATCCATATTTGCCGTTAAGACTTATTAGTGCAAAACCGTCTTTAAAACAATAATGAAAGTTTTGGTTATTTATGTATTCATATTTGCATGGTATTTTTATGTCTCCAGATTTATCAATAAAACCAATTTTATTATTAAGTTTAACTTCAGCAAGCCCTTCATTAAATGCATAGACGCCATCATATATACATGGAATTACTTCTCGGCCAGTTTTGTCAATGAAGCCCCACTTGTTATTTAGCTCAACACATGCCATGCCTTCGGAAAAATCCCGGGCAAAGTCATATTTGCGTAAAATAACTTCTCGGCCAGTTTTGTCAATGAAGCCCCACTTGTTATTTAATTTCACCGCAGCTAAGCCTTCGTCAAAGTTCTTAACATTGTCATATTTTGTAAAAGAGTATACTGCTCTATTGTCGGATTGTTTTTTGGCCATAATGGTTTCCGACTTATTATTTTTTCGATTCTTTTGTGGGCGATTGATCATGCCGCCTGCATTTTGAGACATGCTCCATTCGGAGATTAATAAGCCACATAATAGAATTAAAGTTCTTTTCATAAACTTATATTTCTTCATACCAACATCACTTAATCTGTTATTATGTTGTCCATTCTTAAATGTGCCAAAAAAGTAGCTGCCATCTTCTGTAATCGTATATTTCCCTTCATAAATGGAGTTGCCTTTGAAATTACTCTGCTAGGCGGAGGCCAATTCTGAAATGTTTACTACCAGGACTAAGACCGTACCGAAAGGTCACGCGTGAATAACTAGAGCTACTAATATTGCCTTCCCAGCCACCTCGAAAAACCCGAATTGAACCTGTATTCGGGCCAATGGGATTTTTCTGATTAGATGGACTGTAGTCACTATACCAGTCTTGACACCATTCCCACACATAACTACTCATATCGTACAATCCTAACTCATTTGGCTGTGTAGTACCGACTATATCATTTGAGAAAACAGAGTGAAAATCATTACTACCAGCATATATGTATCCATGACTTTTGCACCCTCCCCGAGCAGCATATTCCCATTCTGCCTCAGTGGGAAGCCGAAAGTGTTTACCTGTCATGGCATTCAGTTTTTTGATAAAAATTTGGCAGTCTTCCCAACTGACAAATTCTACAGGCCGTCTGGCATCTTTATACTGTGACGGGTTGCTACCCATTACCATCTGCCACTCTTTTTGTGTCACCTGATATTTGTTTAGGGAGAATGAAGATAGTGTAACCTGATGTGCAGGTTTCTCCCAATCACATGCGTATTTTTCATGCTCAGCTGTGGCACCCATAATAAATGTGCCGCCTTCGACAGAAATCATATTAGCAATTAACTTATCCAATATTTGTTGCTGTTCCTTAGATATGGGAATTGTAGAATGCTTATTATATAATTGCTTTTCTGCTTTTGTCTTCACACCAACTTTAGTTGTCTTCTTACGAACAATTTGGCCACCACTTGCTTGGGCAAATGTAATTATAGCACAAAATAACCCACAGAGAATCAATATAACTTTCTTCATACCAATATCATTTATTCCGTTATTTCTTTGTTGTTCTTGTCATACCAAGTCCCTTTATATGGTTGCCCATTCTTAAATGTGCCAGAAAAGTAACTGCCATCTTCCGCTATAGTATATTTCCCTTCATAGAAAGAGTTATCCTTAAATGTTCCTTCAAAAACATCACCATTCGGATATCGAAAATATGAATTTTGTCCAGACAGGACACCCTTTATGAAATATCCTTTATACTTGCGGCCATCAGTAAATTTTGCTTCGCCAAAACCATGAGGACGCTCTTGTGCATCAATTGGCCCTGTATATCTGTATTCTCCTAATGTTGACTTAACTGGGAAATTGTTAACATCTAATACTTCTGGAATTGAATTACTTTTCTCCTCAACATATTCTATAGGGTTCGATGGTTGCTGTTGTGATGAATATATCCATGCAGATATGGCTCCTACAATGAGAATGCCAAAGAATCCACAAACAAAATAAACAGGTATCTTACTCTTCGGATTATCTGGCTTATTCAGTACTGAATGCGAATGAGATTCTTTTGTGATTATTTGTTTTTGATTATCACCTATTGACGCCTTTCTTTCTTTAGGAGTTGCTATAAGTGTTTCCTCATCGATTGAGTCTTGCACAACATTATCTTTTTCCTCAAATTTTGCAAGTATATCTTCTACGCATTGAGGTCTAAGGTTTCTATTGGTTGACATCATCCAAAGAATCAGTCCATGAATCGTCGTATTGATAACATCAGATGGAAGCGGAAGAGCAATATGTTTGTCTTCAGTTACATCATCATCAATATCTGTTGGTAAAGAAGGGCGTTTGTTTGATAATAGTGTATAGAGAGTAGCACCAAGAGAATAAAAATCTGTCCATGGCCCAAACTTATCATAGTTTTGTTCCATCTGTTCACGCGGAGCATATCCATTGGTATAGCTGATTGCTGTTGACGTTGTTGCTCCACCTTTTTTCAAATTTAATTGCTTGGATGCTCCAAAATCAATCAAAGTTACATTTCCAGAATTATCAATCATGATATTGGCAGGCTTTAGATCCAGATGCCAAATACTTGCTTCATGAACAGTTTTCAATGCGTCAAGCATCTGGGGAAGAATCATCTCAACTTCCCGCACAGACATTGGCTTGCCAGTTCGCTTCAGTCTTTCCGCAAGACTTTCACCGTCAACAAAGTCCATCACATAATAGACTGTTCCGTTTTCTTCAAACAGATCGTGGACTTTAATAATATGAGGGTTGTTGAGTTTGCGAATCCGGAGAGCTTCTTTCTTAAATTTCTCTCTTTGTTCCTCAAACTGCTGAGCGTTTTCCGCAAGACTGACACTTACGACACCACTATAATCGTCTCGTTTATTCACGCCCTGCATGAAAAACTCTTTGATGGCTACGTGTTCATCAAAAGTAGTATTATAGCCAGAGTATGTGTTGCCGAAGCCGCCTTGACCCAACAATCGATCTATTCTATATTTTCCACCTTGCAAGGTAGTTCCTTGTTGTAGTTGCTGCATTAGTAATTATATATCTATTACATTAATATATGTCACATACACTTAAAGGATATTCCCCCATTCCATATGATAGAAGTGATAACTCATCCCATAATGGTTTCGCACCACTATTTTCTGCATTAATAAGATCTTTATACATTCCTTGGGCTTTTTTAAATGCATTGGGGCAATTACCCTTTGCTTTAGAAAGCGAACTTACACATTTTCCGAAAGCGTCCTTTGCGCCTACATATATGTCATGAACAAAGATCTTTTCATCTTCTACCATATAAAAAAGTAAATCATTTGCCATACCCCAATAAACAAGACCTTTAAATTCCTCAATTATAATATCTGCATTTACATCGGGGTTACAATTCAACGACTTACTTTCTTTTCCACCTTCACCACTATAAGACCAATAGATTTTACCATTCTCCACTCTTATGTTATAATTATACTTTCTTCCTGCATAATTTTCAGAAATAGAAAAAATCTTTCTTGTAGTTGTCATTTCCCGTTTCTTATTGGGCCGTTTAATTGTTCCGCCAGCAGCCTGAGCAAATAAAATACTTGGTACAAAACAAAAGACTAAAATATATAAAATTCTTTTCATAGGAACATCTTTATTTGATTATATTTACTATTCTCTGAAATAGAGACTTCTTTTCATCTTTAACAATTACAACATCATCGTCTTTTTTCTCTTCGACAGGATAATTAAGTGCAATATTACATCTAGATACCAATTCTTCATTGGGGGATTTAATATCATCATCTTCTTTGACAATATCTTTTACATGGATAATCCAGGCAGAATGATTGTCTTGATTATCATTTGTGACTTCTAACAATTCTTTTTGCTTTTCATCATCGGTAGCCTCAGATGTTAAAATGCTGAAGAGCTTGTTGTTGGTCATCCCCTCCAACATACCGTCAGAACAAATATAGAAATAGTCATTAGACATGATATCTGTGATATGGATAATATCAGGATGCATACGGTTGTCTTTGCCTGGCATCATAGCACGAGTAACAAAATTCTTCTTTGGATAGTTGAGCATTTCATCGTATGTAATCTCACCAGCTTGAAATAGTTCAGATGCGAGAGAGTGATCTCGTGATTGATATAGAATGCCAACATTGGGACGAATGTGATAGATTCTACTATCACCCATGTGAAGAGCAGTTATGCCTTTTCTGCCTATATACAACAAAGCAATAGTAGTCCCCAACTTTCGCGAGTTGTCGATAGCGGCTTTGTCTAACTCCTGATAGGCGCGTTCTAAACAATCCAACAAATCGTCATCAGTGAGGTCTTCACTATTAAAATTCATAGAACGTCGCAGTACATGAGGAATAGTTAGACATACCGTTTTACTTGCCACCTCTCCATGCTCATATCCTCCCATCCCATCACATAATATGTAGAGACGGTTTTCTGCTGTTGTCTCTTCTAGCAAATCAGGCCATAAGAAGTCTTCTTGATTGGCACGTTTGCCTATTTCGTGAATTGAGAGCGGAGAATATAATTCTATTTTCATTCGTTATGAGAGTTTAAAGGTAAGTGTTGTTTCCCCCATCGTTATCTTGTCACCATCCATCAGACGTATCTCATCTCCTTGGACAATAGCGTGGTCATTAACTGATGTCATGTTTTTGTTTTGATAGTCGCACAGGACAACTTTTAGAGATTTATCAGGGAGTTGTGAAACTTTTATTCGACAGTGTTGTCGGCTCATATAACGATCGGTTGTGGCAATTTGAATTGAGGCTTTGGATGAATTGCCCTTTCGCCCTATGACATTATCACCTATTTCAAGATGGTAAGTATAACCTTCGTAAATTAGACAAGCAGAATTCTGCGCTTTATTGGGTGTTGCAAATTCAGTTAAACCGCATATATCATTTGATGCTTTAAGTGCACAATAGGTGTGAGCCTCTAAAGGATCGTTTTGTGGTTCAAACTTGATTTGCAAAGCCACATGACACGATGGGCATGTAATCAACTTCACCGACTCGTTCTTTGAATTTTTTACATCAAGGACGATTCCACATTGCGGACATTGTATTCTTTTTGTCTGCATATACTTTATATTATATGTCGTAAAGCGGATAGCTCGACTCAACAGAAGAGTCTTCTGTAATGTCAGGAGTATTATTTGTTTGTTCTAAATTGGGACTCATACCATTAACAATCTCTCCCACTGTAGCCATATTGCCATCTCTATCTACCACTAAATCAGGACTGCTAACTTCCAAATTGTCATCAACGTCTATGATTGCGACATCCGTCATACCGTCACTATTCATATCTAGCCCAACTGCAATATGACCTTGGACATTTGCATAGCCTACGATATGTACATCACCATCTTGGATGTCATTGTTATCTGCCTGCTGGCCAACAATTTGAACATCCTCAGTATTTGATTCCGATTGATGCACTTCTACATGATGATACACATGATGAACCACGACAACCTGAGGATTAGCATCCGTAGGAGTAGATAGTTCTTTTGGATGAATCTCTGGCCGGACTTGTTGGGCGAAATCATTTTTTTCTGTTTGTGACATCGAGTTCCATTCTTCTGCTGTGAAGGTGTTATAGATACCACCATGCCAATAGAAAACTCCACCAGGCCCAACCTCTGCACGCGCAGCAGCAAAAGCCTGACCAAAAGACAACCCTTGTCCTACATCAGCCACCTTTAGTTTTTCATCTTGGATTTGGTCGTTTGGGACATCTCCTGCACCCTCTTCTGATTCGACTTCTTTGGTAATCTTCTGGCCTGCATATAAAGAACCTGCCCCCATCAGAATACCAGCGACACCACCAAGGGTAACTAATTTCCAAGGACTCATAACATCCTTGCAGTCTTCAACTTCTCCTGTTTTAATACCAGTCTGAAATAAAGCGTCTTCGTTCTTCATATTTAATCCATTTTAAATTATTTGTTCATTTCTTGTATCTTATTCGACAATATGGGCATGCATCTCCTTGTCTTAGTACCTCATAATCCTGGAATCCCATAAAGTGACCACACTTAGGACAAACATAATGTTGCTGAAACTCCTTATTCATTTCTCTTTGTTGGCGAGGTACTTCTGAGGATTTTTTATATGCTTGGTATGTGAGCAATACAGATATTCCAATAGCAATAACATACAAACAGATGTAAATAAGCCCATGTCCTAAGATAATGCTACAAGCGATAGCAAGCATAGTGATGATGCCTGTTGCCGATCTTGCAGCGCTAAATTTACGCTCTGCTATTTGGTGTTGTATGCGTTTCTCATCATAGTCATCCCAAATCTGTTTTAGAGGACTAATATCAATTGTTTCACCTTCTGGTTCCAAAATAGCAGCCCAAGGAATAGGGAAATGTGATTCACCAAGTTCAATTATGTCCGTTTCAGAAATAGTTTTGCTTTCAATCCCAATCCCATTTACATAGGTTACGTTTCTGTCATTTAAATTGTGGATTTGCCATTTCCCGTCTTCAAGTGACTTCAAAGAAATATGTTGTCGACTTACATTCATAGGAACAAAACCTTCTTGACCATAGAGGTAGGGGTTGCCATCCTTTATGATATTCAGTTTGCGCGTTTGCTGATCTCGTCCTATGATTATTTCCATATCAAATTCTTGCTTTAACTATAAGTTCCTTCACATTCTTCAAAGCATCTTTAGAAACAGGCAATTGGTAAACAAAATGTTCGTTATCTGAAAGAATTAATGTCTGCTTCAGAATGTCAACCATATAAATGTATCCCATGTTAACGATATAGCGCTTTCCAATTCGCATGAAACGTTTTGCATGTTCTCCAATTTGGGCAGCCAATGCTTCCTCTGTATGAGCCAAGTTCATTGACAAACAGGATTTTATCTTGTTGGCAGTTACAATATGGGTATAATTCCCGTCTCCCTCAAAATAAACAATTTTTGATACGTCTATTCTGATAAGGCTATCTCTTGAGTTGAAATATATCAGTTGTTGAGCCATATTATTTCTGTTTCAAGTTTGATGTTGCAAAGATAACACTAAATATGTGTTATAACGTTAATTTAATTGCCTTTTTACACAAAACACCCCGTTTTTTGTACGAAATGACACCCTACATATAATTATTTTGATGATACCAATAAATCCCTAACATCCACGTCGAGGTGCTTGGCGATGTCGTATAATTGTTCTACTGATGGCTGAACCTTGTTGGTCATCCATCTTGATACTGTTCCCAGATTGCGTCCCATCTGTTCTGAGAGCCATGTGCCTGTTTTGTTCTTCTCTGCCAAAACAGACTTGATGCGATTATAATGCGTATATTCTTTCATTTTAGTAGAATTCTATCATATTTAGGCGTTTCGTGTGCAAATATAATGAAAATATTGCAAGAAAACAAATAATATCGAAGAAAATAGCATAAAGAAGGCAAAAAGGGAGGAGAAATAGAAATCTCATCCTCCCTAAATTTGTATTTACAAGCCAAGTCCTCGTTTCTTAGAACCATTCCAATTGGTCAGTTCGTCCGCATTGCCATTACTACCACCAACAGACTGGCCACCTGTTGAGAGTCTCATTTCTGATGCGAGCTGGCCTATACGTGTTACAGCGATGTCCCACTGGAACCTACCGATACTGCCAACAATAGAATCCGCCATATCAGCGATACTGCTTGCAGCCTTCATACGATCAGACTCTTGGTAAGGATTAAGACCATTAATTTGGCATTGGGCAATGATGCCCTGGCCAATGGTGCGTTCATAGTCATGATTGAAGATGGATGCTGTACTATGGGCCCAATCTGCCAGAGCCTGAGCCGCTTTTTTGACAACATCATGGAGAAAGTTCCAATGCTCGTATGCCTCTGATGCACCTGACAAACGGATGAAACGCTCTATATCAGAAAGACGGCTTTCTGCCTCATTAGCTCTCTTCTCTTCACGATTACCTCTCATAGTCTGCTCCTGTGCTTTCTGTTCTGCGGCATCTGCTCTTCTTTTTTCGCGGGCCACTGCTCTTTCATCAAGTTCCGAGATACGCTGTCTCAAAGCCATATTCTCCTTGTCTGTCTCAACAGCTAAGGCGATCTTCTGTTTGACATCAAGGTACATCTTCTTGCCGACATCGTTGATTTTCTTCTTGTGTAGTTTCGACACGCTGAGTAACTGGCTCTGGAGAGCGGTTACAATCTCTTTAGCCTTGGCATTGCGTTCCTTTTGCCATTCTTCACGCTTCAACATGGGAATGGGTGTCCTGATTTCCCGGTCAAGTCGTGACAATGTCATGTCAATAAGGTCTTTAACGGTCAACGGCTCCTTTGAACCTTGGAAAGAGAATGTCATTTCAGCAAATGGCACCGCCTCCAGCTCTTCTTCTGGAA
>Ga0256404_1010625_pt1 | contig 12659 bp, 11 predicted proteins | sample RumenRJG_01DNA_FD_185990 | JGI IMG/M metagenome (GOLD analysis project Ga0256404, IMG submission 185990) | Bovine rumen microbial communities from Lethbridge, Alberta, Canada - RJG_01 | ecosystem: Host-associated > Mammals > Digestive system > Stomach > Rumen | place: Canada: Alberta | collected...
CTACTATGAAGCGGCGGAAATGGCGCTGATTGATACCGATGTGCGCCGCACCTTCGCCACAGGCATCGCCGGCTTCTCCCACGTTGTCGACTCTCTCTCAGCGATCCGCTACGCAAAGGTACGCGTCATCCGTGATGACAGCGGCCTGGCTACCGACTTCCAGGTCGAAGGCGACTTCCCCCGTTATGGAAATGATGATCCGCGTGCCGATGATATTGCCGTATGGCTGCTGAAGACCTTCATCACCAAGATCAAGAAGCACCACACGTACCGCAACTCTGAAGCTACAACATCGATCCTCACCATCACGAGCAACGTCGTCTATGGCAAGGCTACGGGTGCACTGCCCGATGGACGCAAGGCATTTGAGCCTTTCTCCCCGGGTGCCAACCCTGCCTATGGCGCCGAGAAGAACGGCCTGCTCGCATCGCTCAACAGCGTCGCCAAGCTTCCGTATGAATATGCCCTCGACGGCATCTCCAATACGCAGACGATCAGCCCTTCGGCACTGGGCAACGATGAAGATCAGCGTACAAGCAACCTCGTCAACGTTCTGGACGGTTACTTCGATCAGGGAGCCCACCATCTCAACGTCAACGTCTTCGGCATCGATAAGCTCAAGGATGCGATGGAGCATCCTGAGAAGCCCGAATACGCCAACTTCACCATCCGCGTCTCCGGCTATGCCGTCAAGTTCATCGATCTTACCAGAGAACAGCAGCTCGACGTCATCGCAAGAAATGCGCATATGAATCTGTAAGTCTGACAAAGACGGAAAAAGCTGCAGCAGAACAATTCCGCTGCAGCTTTTTCATGCATGCCAAGCGACTCTAAGAGCCGCTTATTTATCTAACGGATGTTCCTCTGTTTTCAACGTTCCATTTTTGTACTCTGCCATTTTCTCGGCAAGGAAAAGCATATTGGATTCGGAATAGAACGGGGCTGCTGTAACCTCAAAAGGGATTCTCCGTTCTCTGGCAACTGTCTTTAGAAAAATCGTAACAGCTGTCGTAACTGACATCCCGATCTCATCCAGTACGGCCTCTGCCTCTTTTTTTACATCATCATTAACTCTTACATTGATCTGAGCCATCTTAACCCTCTCCTGTTCTTTGCGAGCAATATACAGCAAAATGTTTATTATTTCTATATTTTTAAAGAATTCAGCGTTATCAACGATGCCTGCCTGTCAGATGATTATTTCTGTGTATTATCAATTTCGCATTCACCAAAGAAAAACGGTGCATCTTTGCAGAGACACCGTTTCTTTTGGTTTGATCGATTGTTTTTATTGCTTTCTTTGTTTACTCAGAAGGCCATCTTCTCCGCCGACCATTTTGCGAATTCTTCATCGGTAGCCAGCACAGAGTGCGTCTTCGTCACCGCATGAATCGTACCCTTGCTGTAATCGACGCCTTCCTTGTCCTTATCGTAGGTCAGGGCTGTACGCGCCTTCTCTACGATTGGATTGGGATGGGGAATTGCCGACAGAAGGCTCTTCGTATAGGGATGAATCGGATTGGCAAAGATCTCATCCGTCGTCCCTGTTTCTACAATGTACCCCAGGTGCATGACGCCGATCCGGTCGCTGATATACTTGACCATCGCAAGATCATGGGCAATGAAGAGATATGTAATGCCCATCTCCTCCTGCAGATCGCGCATCAGGTTGACAACCTGCGCCTGAATCGACATATCCAGCGCCGAGATCGCTTCATCGGCAATGACCAGCTTCGGATTCATAACCAGCGCACGCGCAATGCCGATCCGCTGCCGCTGACCGCCGGAAAACTGCGACGGATAACGTGTCGCCTGTTCCCTGGAAAGTCCGACCTTGTCAAGAATGGCAAGAACCTTCTCGTTCAGATCTTCTCTGTTCTTGTACAGATGATGAATCTCAAGACCCTCGGCAATGATCTCGCTCACCTTCTTGCGCGGATTCAGCGAAGCCATCGGATCCTGGAAGATCATCTGCATATTGGTGCGCAGATATTCCTCATCCGCCTTCGACATCTTTCCACTGATGTCGCGGCCATCGAAGATCACTTTACCGGCCGTCGGCTGGTAAAGACGGATAATTGCACGTCCCGTCGTCGACTTTCCGGAACCGGACTCACCGACAAGGCCATACGTCTCGCCCTTCCAGATATCGAAACTGATGCCGTCGACGGCCTTGGTTGTATAGGTACGGGTAATGCGGAAGTGCTGCTTCAGATTCTCCACATGCAGCAAAGGCTGCGCACTATAATCAATTTCACTCATCGAGATGCGCCTCCTTCCTCATCTTCTTCAAGCGCTCAATCAGCTGCTCCGGCGGATCGACCTTCGGCGCCCGCGGATCGCACAGCCACGAAGCGACACGATGCTGGCCGCCAACATTGAACAGCGGCGGTTCCGCCTCATAGTCAATCTTCAGCGCATAAGGATTGCGCGGCGCAAACGCATCACCAACAATCGGCTCCAGCAGATTGGGCGGCGTCCCCGGGATCGCAAACAGACGCTTCGAATTCGTATCCGTATCCGGCATCGACGCCAGCAGGCCCCACGTATACGGATGACGCGGATCATAGAATACCTCGTTCACCAGACCCTTTTCAATGATACGGCCCGCATACATGACATCCACATAGTCCGCAACCTTCGCCACAACGCCAAGATCATGCGTAATATAGATGATCGACATTCCCTTCTTTTCCTGCAGGCTCTTGATCAGCTCAAGAATCTTTGCCTGAATCGTCACGTCGAGCGCCGTCGTCGGCTCATCGCAGATCAGTACATCCGGATCACAAGCCAGCGCAATCGCAATGACAACACGCTGCCGCATACCGCCGGAAAGCTGATGCGGATACTCCGCAAAACGCTTCTGCGGATTCTCGATACCGACCTCTGAAATCAGTTCAATGGCCCGCTTCTTCGCCTCATCCTTCGACAGATGATTATGAACAATCATCGGCTCCATAATCTGTTTCCCGATCGTCATCGTCGGATCCAGCGACGTCATCGGATCCTGGAACACCATCGCAATATGCTGACCATTGAAGCGCTCACGAATCTGACGCTGCGACAGCTTCGTCATATCCACCGTCTCACGTTCACCTTTTTCATTGGTAAACGTATAGTCGATACGGCCGCTTTCAATATGACCGTTGCTCGCAAGGATACCCATAATGGCTTTCACCGTAACAGACTTGCCCGATCCCGACTCACCAACAATCGCAATCGTCTCACCCTTGTACAGATCCATGCGCACACCGCGGATCGCATTCACCTTACCGCCCGCCGTATCAAACGAGATATTGAGGTCCCGGATACTCAGGACACGGTCTTCCTTTTTTCTTTTCTCACTCATATCCGGCCTCCTTAACGATGCTGCTGGTTGGGATCAAAGGCATCCCGCAGGCCATCCGCAAACAGATTGAAACTCAAAACGAGCAGCGTCAGCACAACGATCGGACATGCAATCATGTACGGATAAACCGTAAACGACTTGTAGCCCTCCGAAATCAGAGAGCCCAGCGAAGCCATCGGCGCCGGAATACCCAGACCAATGAAGCTCAGAAACGCCTCCGTAAAGATGGCATTCGGAATCGAGAACATCGACATAACGATGACCTGACCGAAGATATTCGGAAGAATCGACTTGAAGATGATCGCAAAATCCTTCGCACCCAGTGTCTTCGACGCCAGAATGAATTCACTCTCCTTCAGCTTCAGCACCTCGGCACGCGCAATCCGCGACATACCGATCCATCCCGTAATCATTAACGCAAAGATAATGGACCAGATACCGTTAGGCATCACCAGCTGCAGAAGCGTCACAACGACCAGCGTCGGAATACCATTGAGAATCTCCGCAATCCGCTGCATCACCATATCAACCTTGCCGCCGAAGTAACCGGAAATCAAACCATAGGACAGACCGATCACAACATCGATCAGCACCGCACTCAGCGCAATAATCAGCGAAATACGGGTACCTTCCCACACACGTGTAAACAGGTCACGCCCCTGCGTATCCGTACCGAACCAGAAGTAGAGATCCTGGAACCCCTTCTCCACATACAGATCGCGCCCGTTCCACTTGCCGCCGAAGCCAAGCCACGAAAGCCCCTTGATCCGCGGCGGCAGATCCTGCCACTGAATCTGGATATCGTCAAAGGAATGACCCGAAATCATCGGCCCAATGATCGCCATCACAATGATGATCGTAATGATGATCATGCCCGCAACGGCGCCCTTGTTCTTTTTGAAGTTTGCCCACACATCGGCCAGATACGAGGTCGACGCATAGGTCTTATCCATCAGGCGCTCATTCTTCTGAACAAAGACGAAGTCACTTTCGTCATAGTCGTTCTCAATAATGGGAACGTGCTTCTCAAAGTCTTTCGAGATTTCACTCATCTTAAGCACCTTCCTTTGCGACACGGATCCGCGGATCAATGACACCGTACAGAATGTCAACCACCAGCATCACCGCAATATACATTGCCGAATACACAAAGGCACAGGCAATGACGACGTTATAGTCATTGTTCTGGATCGCATTCACCATTAACATGCCGATGCCCGGAATGCCGAACACCTTTTCCACAACCATGGAACCCGTCAGAAGATTGACCAGCAGCGGCCCCATAATGGTGACGATCGGAATCATGGTATTGCGCAGCGCATGGTGCATAATCACAATCCGCTGCGGCATACCCTTCGCCTGCACCAGCTGGATGTAGTCCGAATTCAGAACATCAATCATTTCCGAACGCGTAAAGCGCGAAATGTTTGCAATCGGAAACATGCTCAGCGAAATGACCGGCAGAATCAAAGAAGCCGCCTGCCGATTGGCATTGTAGAGAATCGGCGTCCACTGCAGCTTGAAGCCAATAAAATAGGCCAATAACAGCGCAAACACATACGAAGGCACCGAAACACCGAGGATCGCCAGCACCGAACATAAGGTGTCGAGAAAACCGTTATGATGCAGTGCCGCCGCAATCCCAAGGAGGATTCCCAGAATCGACCCGATGAGCATCGCCAGCGCACCGATCTTGATCGACAGCAGCAGCGGCGAAGCAACAAGTACCGAAACACTCTGGTTCTTGTTCAGGACATAGGATACGCCCAGATCGCCCTTGAGCATGTTCTTGAGATAAAGACCGAAGCGAACCATGAACGGCTGATCAAGTCCGTACTTCGCATAAAGAAGTGCCCGCTGCGTTTCTGTCAGTTTTTCATCATTGAACGGAGACCCAGGCATCTTGTCCAGCATCAAAAACAGGACAAAGATAATGACGATCAGCGTCGCCAGCGCAATGAGGATCCGTTTCAGAATATATTTGGACATTGTTCTTCCTTTCTAAAAATGCCACATAAAGACGGTCTTTCGGCCGCCTTTATGTGTTAGAGGAGATAACTGTCAGAGTTATTGTTTAAGCTGCCTTCTTGATATGACGATAGGAGTCGACGGATGCGCTGTGGAACTCGATGCCCGTAACCTTCGGGTTGATCATCATAGCGCCGCCGTTCTGGTATACAGGGATCACGCCCGGATCATCCTGAACAATGATCTTCTCCGCATCCAGATAATCCTGCCAACGCTTCGCAGAATCTGTCGCATCCTCACCGGAACCAGCAGCCTTAACGAGCGCATCATAATCCGCATTGCTGTAGGAGCCGGAGTTGTTCGCCGTATTATCGGTTGTAAACAGATCGAAGTAAGTCTCCGGATCCGCATAGTCCGGACCCCAGCGGGTCAGCGCAACATTGTAATCCTTGTCATTCATCAGCTGCAGGCGTGTCTTCTTCGGCTTCGAGTTCAGTGTCACATCCATGCCGATTGCCTTCAGATTGGACTGAATATACTCTGCAACAGCCTTCGAAGCTTCGGAATCTTCATACAGCAGTTCGAACGAAACAGTATCCGTACCAAGCTCTTCCAGAGCCTTGGCATAGTATTCCTTCGCCTGATCCAGGTTGTACTCCGTCAGCTTGCCGTTTTCTTCGCGGAAGTCTTCTCCGCTCGGGCCCGTCGCAAGATCCTTCGGAATCAGTCCATCGGCACCGATCGAACCGTCCTTCAGAACATTTGTGGCGATCGTATCACGGTCAATTGCCAGGCTCATAGCCTTGCGCAGGTTGACATTTGCGAACTGCGAATTCTCCGGATGAACCGAAGTATTGAAGTCAATCGAGAGGTACCACAGATAGCCGGTCATCCGGTTCGTGAAGCCTTCCGTACCGGAGTACTGGTCAACCTGATCACCCTGCAGCTTCACAACATCGAGGTTGCCGCTCTGGTAGTCAAGCATCGCAGACTGCGTATCCTGCAGATAACGGAACACAATCTTGTCCACATAATCCGTCATCTGATCAGCCTTGAAGTAGTCCGGGTTCTTCTCAAACGTATATTCCGATCCCTGCTGATAGCCGGTCATCGTATACGGTCCGCAATACAGCAGGTTGTCCGGAGACAGTGCAAACTGATCACCCTGAGCCTCATAGAACTTCTGGTTCAGCGGGAAGAAGGACGGGAACGCAAGCAGCGACAGGAAGAAGTCGCACGGAAGCGTCAGCGTAACCTCGAGCGTCTTGTCGTCGACGGCCTTCACGCCCAGTTCGGACGGATCCGCTTCGCCAGCATTGACGGCTGCCGCATTAGCGATATGAACCGTATCAAGAATGAATGCATATTCGGAAGCAGTATCCGGATTATCGAGACGCTGCCATGCGTAGACGAAGTCGCTCGCCGTAACAGGATCGCCATTGGACCACTTCGCATCCGCAAGATGGAACGTATAAACCAGACCATCATCACTGACATCCCAGCTCTCCGCCAGTTCCGGAAGCGGGCTGCCGTCAGCCGCCAGTTCCGTAAGTCCGGACATGACAAGCGACTGCATGATGAAGGAGTTTCCATCGGTAGCGATTTCATAGTCCATTGTGTTCAGGTCCGCATCGATTGCGACTGTCACAGTCGACGCATCACCGGATGCCGAGCCGCCGGATGCAGCACCGTCGGTTGACGTAGCGCCGGAAGCTGAGCTTCCGCCGCAGCCCGCGAGCATCGCTGCTGTTAGTGCCAGTGCCAGTGGCTTTTTAAGATCAGTTAGATCTGCCATTATTTATTCCCCCTTTCATTTGGAATAGAAAAAGTATAAGAGCCAGTAAAAACATTTACAATAATAAATTTCACAAATATTACACATTTCTGCCAGCCATTTTCATATAGCGTGAAACTTCTTACATTTAAATTTTCTTCACATTTCCTGGATTATTTGTCAGAAATTCACTGGATTTCCATACCATTTCTGACTTTTTTCTTTATTTTTCTGGACTTTTCCGGTTTATCCACAATATTTTGTTTCATTGCCGGGTTGATCAAAACTTGCCTTCCATATGAAAACCCCGGTCAGATTTACTCTGGCCGGGGCCTGATGTTTCAATTAGCTTTCGTGATGTAAGAATTACTTCACGTTAGCGAAGTACTTGATGGTACGAACCATCTGCGAAGTATAGGAGTTCTCGTTGTCATACCAGGAAACAACCTGAACTTCAGCAGTGTTGTCATCAATCTTCAGAACCATCGTCTGCGTAGCATCGAAGATGGAACCATGTGTCTCATCGATAATATCGGAAGAAACAATGTCCTCTTCGTTGTAAGCGAAGGAATCCGAAGCAGCAGCCTTCATCGCAGCGTTGATCTTGTCAGCTGTGATATCCTGGCCCTTAACAACCGCGAACAGAAGCGTCGTGGATCCTGTAGGGGTCGGAACACGCTGAGCAGCACCGATCAGCTTACCATCGAGTTCCGGAAGAACCAGACCGATTGCCTTAGCAGCACCGGAGGAAGCCGGAACAATGTTGCATGCCGCAGCACGGGAACGACGCAGGTTACCCTTTCTCTGCGGACCATCGAGGATCATCTGATCACCCGTATATGCATGAACCGTGCACATAATGCCCGCCTGAATCGGATATGTATCGTTCAGAACCTTGGCCATCGGAGCCAGGCAGTTCGTCGTGCAGGAAGCAGCGGAGATGATCTTGTCCTCCGGAGTCAGCGTCTTCTCGTTAACGCTGTAAACAATTGTCTTCAGATCCTTGCCGGCCGGAGCGGAAATAACAACCTTCTTGGCGCCAGCATTGATGTGAGCCATCGACTTCTCCTTGGAAGTATAGAAGCCTGTGCACTCGAGAACAACGTCAACATCCAGAGCTCCCCAAGGGCAGTTGTTAGCGTCCTTCTCCTTGTAAATCTTGATTTCCTTGCCGTCAACGGAAATTGTTCCCTTCTCGTCATCAGCGGAAATCGCATGATCCCACTTGCCATGAGTCGTATCGTGCTTGAGCAGATAAGCCAGCATCGAAGGCGTCGTCAGATCGTTGATCGCAACAACCTCATAGCCCTCGGAGACAAACATCTGCCGGAATGCGAGACGACCAATACGACCGAATCCGTTAATCGCAACTCTTACATCTGTCATGAAATTTATGACCTCCTCTATGTTGCACGATAATTATATCTCAGACACACGCTTCGTCAATCGCCCAAAGCTTCACAAAATGCGCATTCTGCCGCATCATTCCCAATTTTCCAATGACGCAGCCGGCGCCTGCTGCTGCATAGCGGGGAAGGTGAAAAGACCATTGCTCCACGGCACCCTCCTTAAGAAAACATGCCGGGAAGATCTCTCTTCCGGGCATGCCTGATCCCTGCTCAATACCGCTCATTGAAGTTCAGTGGACGACTGCTGAGCTCAAACGCCTCTTTTGCCGACGAAACCTGTGCCCGGAACAATCTTGAAAACAGCTCCGGTTGATTGAGACGCACAACCGTCGAATCATAGGACATCCGTTGCGCCGAAGGGAAGACGCGGCTCATGTTTTCCGCACTGCTCACATCGAGAATGACGCGCTGACGCATCGTCAAGGCCGTATTGACCAGCTTCCAGATTGCCAGCGAATCCGTATAGACAAGCTCATCGATCCAGCCATCGCGGCCCCGCATCGAAATTACCGCATAGCCATGAAGCTGGTTGTCTTCACCATAGTAGCCGACAAGCCTGCCGCCGACCGCATTGACCTCCCGCTGAAGATTCTCAAAGTAGCGGAGACTGCGCGCCTTGAAACCGTTAAAGCGGCGAATATAGGTACTGTATACCTTCAGAAGATCGGCTGCCGGCACATCATAGACAATACCGTCCCGCGACAGCTCGCGGCAGTCCGGCCGCTGCAGAAGATAGCGCTGCCGCGTATAGACAGGCTCAAATCCCCATTGCGCATAGTTATCCACCGTATCGATGCCGTTGGGAACGATCAGGGTCACAAGCTCCTGATGACTGCAGGCATCAATGACCGTATCCATCAGCCGGTGCATCCGCCCATGGCCCCGGCAGTCAGGAACCGTACAGGCACCCGAAATGACACTTGCCTGCAGAATTCTGCCATTGAACAGAAGCGAATGACGGATCCGGAACACTTCCGCCGCAATCATTCCGTTTTCCACATCGACATAGGCATCCTGCGGACGAATGACATTGTCAAAAAACACATCCGCCCAGGCCCGGCTGCGGTTCGTCCAGCAGCGCTCATAGACCTCCTTCAGATCCTGTGTACGGAAATCAATGGCCAGCTGGATCATGTTCCGTGTCCTTTTCTTCTTCGCTCACTTTTTTCGTAAAGCTGGCATCGATGACGTTGATGCTTTCAGGCTCCGCATCTGACAGTTCCTTCTTTTCTTCGTTGAGGACCTTTCTGCCAAGCTGCTCCGCCTGCGACACATCATGACGCGTACGCATGAAGCCGGCAAAGGCAATGACAACCGCAATTGTCGCCACCGGCGTATATTTTCTCGCCCCGATATAGAAAATGATAATGATCGCCACCGCCAGGGCAAATGCGATGAGGATTTTCTTCTTACTGCTGTTCATTGTGTTCGACCTGCCTTATCTTTTCCGCAAGCTCATGAATCTTCACAAAACGATGTTTCAGGCCCGACTTACTGACGCTGACACCGGATATCTGCCGATACCGTTCCGCCAGCTCATTGAGCGTCGCCTCCGGATTTTCCCTGCGCAGCTCCATCACTTCCTTGAGCTTCGGGTCCATACTGCGCATATCCATATGTTCTTCTACCAGCTGAATGTCTTCCAGCTGCCGGCCCGCCGCCTGCATACTTTTGACTTCGTTTGCCACATCCACGTTATTGAGACGCTGAATGTTGTTGCTCATGTCGCGCGAAATGCGTTCATTCTCGAATGCCATCAGCTGCTGGTCCGCACCGATGACGCGCAGAAAGTCGCCGATCTTCTCCGCCGCCTTCACATAGACGATGCTGTGGCCCCGCCGCTCAATCTGCTTCGAAGGAATGTAGAAGCGCTCCAGCAGCTCCATCAGAAACGCCGCATGCGCCGGATTGGCCGCCTTGATCTCCAGATGGTAGGAACTTGTCGAAGGCGAATTGACCGAGCCGTCCGCCATAAACGCCCCGCGCAGATAGCAGCGTGCACAGCTGTCCTTGGCAACGATCGTCTTCAGCGGCCTGTCCAGAAGGCCTCTGGCACTGTAAATGCCGAGATCCTTGAGAATATCCGTCACCGGCCCGTAGACCCTGAGAATATAGACAAGATTCTTGTGCAGATTCATCTTGCGCCGCACCATCGGCTCGATGCGCACATCCGCAAACCTCTCCCTTAACAGCCGGTACACGCACCGTGAAACAGGCGCATTCTCCGTCTGCACCAGCAGTGTCATGCCCTCATGCGTAATCGAAAGCGAAGAAGTGAGCTGAATCAGAGCCGAAAGCTCCGCCCGCGCCTCATCGCCCTCCGCCTTGAGCAGAGAAGTTTCAAGTTTTACGTCCTGGGTAAATGACATCAGATCTCCTGCAGAAGGTCCCGCACCGCCGCCTCAATCCGCTGTGGATCATGGCGGATCAGATCATTGTCAAACGTCAGCAGATGCTTGGGATAAATAGCGTAATCATGCGACGCATCGTGCACCATGACCGGCGTACTGTCCTGTGCCGCATAGCGTTCCACTGCCGATTGCGGCAGAGGATCATCCGCCACCACGACGCCATCGACACATGCGCCATGATCGATCAAAGCCCGGACATGATCTTCAACACTGTAGCCGTCGGTTTCCCCGGGCTGCGTCATGGCGTTGCAGAAGTAGATGCGTCGTGCCCGTGTCTTTTGAATGGCATCACAGATATCGGGGATAATCACGTTGGGAAGAATGGATGTATAGACGGACCCGATTCCGTAGATGATCAGATCCGCCTCCAGAATCGCTTCCACAGCCTCCGGTGTCGCCTTGACGTCGCAGTCATAGAACACCTTCTTGATATGGTTGTTCATGTTGGGAATGTTGGCTTCGCCGCGTACGATGACGCCGTCATCCATGCATGCATAAAGCTCAATGACCTGGGTCGTCGCCGGAATAATGCGGCCCTTGACGTTGAGGACGGCGCCGATCTTCTGAACGGCTTCAAAGAAGCTGCCGCACTGCTTCGTCATGGCGGTCAGAATCAGATTGCCAAGGTTGTGTCCCTGCACATCCTGTTCCGTCCCGTCCGGATCTTCGAAGCGGAAGTTCATCAGATCACTCATCATCGACTCTTCCGCAGCCAGAGCAGTCATGACGTTGCGGATATCGCCCATGGCGGGGATATGAAACTGCCGCCGCAGACGGCCCGTCGATCCGCCGTCATCGGCAACGGTGACGATGGCTGTGATGTCGATGTTGTCAATATTCTTGATGCCGCGGCAGATGGCGCTCTGCCCATGGCCGCCGCCGATCACGACTACCTTCTTATTCATGCGTCAGCCACTCCTTCTCGTCACGGTGCGACTTGTATACGTGATATGTGGTCTTGTAGTGGTCATACAGGAAGTTGGTAATGGCCACGGAACGATGCTGGCCGCCCGTACATCCGATGGCAACCGTAAAGTGATTCTTGCCTTCCTTTACATACTGGGCAAAGGAATAGTCAAGAAACGACAGAAGACGCTTCAGAAACTCCTGCGTCTCAGGTTTGTCCATGACGTAGTGATAGACGTTGTCATCGTTGCCGGAAAAGATGCGCAGCTTCGGCTCCCAGTACGGATTCGGCAGGAAACGGACATCGATCATCAGATCCGCATCCATCGGCACACCGTACTTGTATCCGAAGGAGACGAAGCTGATCGAAAACGAAGGCGCCGCATCCTTCGAAAAGTACTGCTCAATCATCTGCTTAATATCATGCGCAGATGTAAACGACGTATCAATGGTAACGAAGGAGGAGTTGTTGGTCTGCGACAGCATCTGCCGCTCCACTGCGATCGCCTCTTCCAGCGTATTTGCCGTATTGCTCAGAAGCAGCGGATGAATGCGCCGCGTCTGCTTGTAGCGGTGAATCAGGACGCTGTCTGCCGCATCCAGGAACATGACCCTGACTTCAATGCCCTGTCCCTTCAACGTCCGCAGGAAGACCGGAAAGTCCGCCGCACTCGTCGAAAGTGCGATATAGCTGTAGCGCGGATCGGTACTGGTCTCGATCATATCAACCAGCAGCGACAGCAGCTGAATCGGAAAATTCTCGATGACGTGGTATCCCATGTCTTCAAGAATACTCATCGCCGTCGACTTGCCGGCGCCGCTCATTCCACTGACAAGAACTA
>Ga0256404_1010627_pt1 | contig 12659 bp, 8 predicted proteins | sample RumenRJG_01DNA_FD_185990 | JGI IMG/M metagenome (GOLD analysis project Ga0256404, IMG submission 185990) | Bovine rumen microbial communities from Lethbridge, Alberta, Canada - RJG_01 | ecosystem: Host-associated > Mammals > Digestive system > Stomach > Rumen | place: Canada: Alberta | collected...
CATCCAAGATGACAGAACAATAGAGTAACCTTAAGAATATTTAAGGAATCCAAACAAATCCAAAGGAGGAACAAAATGGAATTCAAGAACTTACTGGTTGAAATCGAAGATGGTATTGCGGTTGTTACTATCAATCGTCCGAAGGCTCTCAACGCTCTTAACAGCGAGACCCTGGCTGAGCTGGATGCCTGCTTTGCAGAAATCGAAGCAAATCCCGAAGCAAAGGTTCTGATCCTGACCGGTTCCGGCCAGAAGTCCTTCGTCGCAGGCGCTGACATCTCCGAGATGGTCAACGGTTCCGCTCCCGAAGGCCGTACCATGGGCCTGCTTGCACGTGTAGCTTTCAAGCGCCTTGAAGAAATGGAAAAACCCACCATCGCTGCAGTCAACGGCTTCGCACTCGGCGGCGGCTGCGAGATCTCCATGTCCTGTGATGTTACTCTGGCTTCCGACAATGCCAAGTTCGGTCAGCCCGAGGCAGGCCTGGGCATCATCCCCGGCTTCGGCGGCACACAGAGACTTCCCCGTCTGACCAACAAGAAGATCGCAAAAGAGCTCATCTTCGGCGCTGACATCATGATCTCCGCTGACGAAGCTATGCGCATCGGCCTTGTAAACCATGTCTATCCTCAGGATCAGCTCATGGATGAGGCTAAGAAGCTGGCTAAGCACTTCATGCTCAGCTCCCCTTACAGCATCGCTCTGGCGAAGCAGGCAATCAACGTTGGTCTCGATGTTGACCTCGACGCAGGCCTGAAGCTTGAGGCGAATATGTTTGGTCTGTCCTTCGCTACTCATGACAAGAAGGAAGGCATGACCTGCTTCCTTGAGAAGAGAATGAAAGAGAGAAAGTTCATCGGCAAGTAATCCAGAAGGATTTTTCTTTTGAATAAACTTAAGTAAGCATTTTCCATCCATATGGACTGTGTCATTTATGCCGCCGCAGGCTTTCCTGCAAGCGCCTGCGGCGGCATTTTAATAGTCTGTGCATTTGCACACGAATTATTAAGCAGATGAATCATGCTGCGGCAATGACCTGCGTTTACAGATTCATATGAATATCATTTGAAGGAGTTTATACCATGTCAGTTAAACCTATTATCAGCGCAGCAGATGCCGCGAAGTTTGTTCAGGACGGCATGACCTTTATCACATCCGGTTTCGTAGCATGTGAGATGCCCGAGTCCTGCAACAAGGCTCTGGAGAAGAGCTTTCTGGAGACCGGCCATCCCCGTGATCTGACACTTTTCTATGCGGCAGCACAGGGCAACCGTGACGGGAGCGGCGCTGACCACTTCGCACACGAAGGCATGCTCAAGAGAGTCATCGGCGGCCACTACAACATGGTCCCCGAGCTCGGCAAGCTGATTTTCGACAACAAGCTGGAAGCCTACAACCTGCCCCAGGGTACTCTTTCCGAACTGCTGCGTGATATCGCTGCCCACAAAGTCGGCACGATCACACATGTCGGCATGAATACTTTCTGCGATCCCCGTCTCCAGGGCGGCAAGCTCAATGACGTAACCAAGGAAGATATCGTCGAGCTGGTCAACATCGCAGGAGAAGAAAGACTGCTCTATAAGTCCATCCATCTCGATGTCGGCTATATCCGCGGCACATTCGCAGACGAGCACGGAAATGTGACTCTGGAGCGTGAGTGCGCTACCTGCGAAGCAACTTCCATCGCACAGGCAGTTCACAACTGCGGCGGTAAGGTCGTTGTTCAGGTTGAGAAGGTCGTTGCTGCAGGCAACCTGGATCCCCGTCTTGTCAAGATCCCCGGCATCTATGTCGATGCGATCGTTGTTGCAGAGTCTGAAGAAGATCAGTCCCAGTGCCAGGGCACTCCCGGATACGATCCCAGCATGACCGGCGAGATCCGCATTCCTCTGGGCGCGATTCCTGCTCCCAAGCTCAGTGCCAAGAAGATCATGGGCCGTCGTGCAGCCATGGAGCTTGAGGCGGACAAGGTCGTCAACCTCGGTATCGGCGCTCCCGAATTCGTCTCCGCAGTTGCGAACGAAGAGGGCATCGGTGATTACATGACTCTGACTGTTGAGGCAGGCCCCATCGGCGGCGTTCCTCAGGGCGGCAACAAGTTCGGCGGATCCATCAACGTCGAGGCGATTCTGGATCAGCCTTACCAGTTCGACTTCTACGATGGCGGCGGTGTTGACCTTGCTTTCCTTGGCCTGGCTGAGTGCGACAAGCACGGCAATATCAACGTTTCCAAGTTCGGCCCCCGTCTTGCAGGCTGCGGCGGCTTTATCAACATCACACAGAACGCCAAAAAAGTCTTCTTCATCGGTACCTTCACGGCCGGCGGCCTGAAGGAGCACTGCGAAGACGGCAAGCTGATCATCGATCAGGAAGGCCGCCAGAAGAAGCTCATTGATACTGTCGAGCAGATCACTTTCTCCGGCGAGTATGCCAACAAGACCGGCCAGCCCGTTATGTACATCACGGAGCGTGCAGTCTTCAAGCTTGAGAAAGACGGCATCCACCTTATCGAGATCGCACCCGGCATCGACCTGCAGACACAGGTCCTTGACATGATGGACTTCACTCCCATCATTCCCGAGGGCGGCCCCAAGCTTATGGACGAGCGTATCTTCCGCGATGAGCCTATGGGCATCAAGTAATTATTTTTCGTTGATTTCGAATAGAATTTGTAAAGCCTCATGATGTATCAGGGATAGGTACTTCATGAACGGCGGAACATGTTTTTGGTAACTCTCCGGACAGCAGATGTCTGTTGCAGATGTTTCTGTGCGTCTGACAAACCCACTGTTTTATTTTTAAGGGGTATAAAACAGCAGGTCAGGCAGATCAACGGCGCACGGGAAGTACTGCAGCAGACATTGCCGGTCCGGATTAACAAGGCAAAATGTTATAAAGTGTTTAGGAAAGGAAATATTATGGATTTCAAGTTAACTGAAGAGCAGGCAAAGATCAAACAGATGGCAGCGGATTTCGCAAAGAACGATCTGGCTCCCACAATTCTTGAGCGCGACGAAGCGGGCGAGTTCCCCACCGAGCTGTTCAAGAAATTCGGCAAGACCGGTGCTTACGGCCTTCCTTATCCCAAGGAAGTCGGCGGCCTTGGCGGCAGCTATATGAGCTATGTGCAGGCTGTTATGGAAATCTCCAAGGTGGATGCTGCTTTCGGTATCATCTATTCTGTTGACACTTCCCTGTATGGCGGCTCCATCATGAATTCTTCTGCTCCCATCGAGATCAAGAAGAAATTCCTCGAGCCCATCACTTACGGTGAGAAGATCGGTTCCTTCGGTCTGACCGAGCCCGGCGCCGGCTCTGACGCAGCCGGATGCAAGACGGTTGCTGTTCAGGACGGCGACGAGTGGGTGATCAACGGCTCCAAGTGCTTCAACACCAATGGCCCCGTTGCTGATTTCACAGTCATCTACGCTCTGACCGATCCCGCTCTTGGAACCAAGGGCATGGCTGCATTCGTCGTTGAGAAGGGAACACCCGGATTTACCGTAGGCCGTGTCGAGAACAAGATGGGTATCCGTCAGGCACAGGTCTCCGAGATGCATCTGGAGAACGTCCGAGTTCCCGCTGAGCAGATGATCGCAAAACCCGGAGAGGGCTTCAAGCTTGCTATGAAGACTCTTGACGGCGGCCGTATCGGCGTTGCTGCACAGGGCCTTGGTATTGCCAAGGGCGCTTTCGAGGCAGCTGTTGCATACATGAAACAGCGTGAGCAGTTCGGCAAGCCCATCTGCAAGAACCAGTTCCTGGCATTCAAGATGGCTGAGCTGGCAACCCAGATCCAGTCCGCAGAGCTTCTTCTCTACAATGCAGTTGCTGCACACGACGAAGGCCGCTACACCATCCAGGCTGCTATGGCGAAACTCGCCTGCACAGATGCCGCTATGGAAATGACCACATGGGCAACCCAGTTTATGGGCGGCAACGGCTTCATGAAAGAGTACCATGTTGAGCGCATGATGCGTGATGCCAAGATCACCCAGATCTACGAAGGCACCAACGAGATCCAGAAGCTCATCATCTCCGGTTCTCTGTTCCGCTGATCGTTTTCATACGTCGACCATGACGCCGCGTAGTTTTATTCATACATGTGGCCATGGGCGAGTGCCCACAAACATGTATGAACAGAAGGCCATGGAACAGAAGTGTGAAAACAGCTTTATGAAATTCTGACAAAACCTGCGTGCCGTCATGAACCGGCCTGAACAATTATTTGAATGACGAAAAAACGGACGCCCGGTCTGCTGCGTTTTGCAGACCGGGCGTTTTTTGCACGTCCAGTGCACGACCCCCCGGGCTTTTCGGTGTCAACACAATCTACGAGTGTGCTGCGTGTAGCGATGCGCATTGACTGTGCGAGGCAGAACCAAGGAAGAAACGAATGTTTAGCGTGATAGCGCATGAAAGTCTTGCAGAACGAATGCAAACAAGTTATTCTATTACATAGTTTTCGAATCCCGGTTAGAAAGCTATGTAAAATAACAGAAGCAGGCGGGATCTGCCCGGCGAAGATGCTTCGACATGGAGGTATATATGATTAAACTGTATGAAGGCGGCGTATATCTGGTCAATGGCAAGGAGATCATTCCGGAAGCGGAATCTGCACGAGTAGAGCAGATGACCGGCCGCAAGGCATGTCCTGCAGAAGACAAAAAGGGCACGATCGCATATTCTATTTTAAAATCCCATAATACGACGGAGGACATGGATCATCTGCAGATCCGCTTTGACTCCATGGCATCCCACGATATCACCTTCGTCGGCATCGTCCAGACAGCCCGTGCTTCGGGAATGGAGAAATTCCCCCTTCCCTATGTTCTGACCAACTGCCACAACTCTCTGTGTGCGGTGGGAGGCACCATCAACGAGGATGATCACATGTTCGGCCTGAGTGCAGCGAAGAAATATGGCGGCATCTATGTTCCTCCTCATATCGCGGTCATTCACCAGTATATGCGTGAAGCAATGGCGGGCTGCGGCAGGATGATCCTTGGTTCCGATTCACACACCCGCTACGGCGCGCTCGGCACCATGGCCATCGGTGAGGGCGGCGGCGAGCTGGGCAAACAGCTCCTTCGTGACACCTACGATGTCGCTTATCCCGGCGTTGTCGCGGTTTATCTGGAGGGAAAGCCCGCTCCCTGTGTTGGTCCGCAGGATATCGCACTGGCCATCATCGGCGCGGTCTTCAAGAACGGTTATGTCAAGAATAAGGTCATGGAATTTGTCGGCCCCGGCGTAGCTTCCATGGATACGGACTATCGGAACGGCGTCGACGTCATGACGACAGAGACCACCTGTCTGTCCTCTGTCTGGAGGACCGATGAGGATACAAAGGCCTATCTGACGGCTCACGGCAGACCGGAGGACTACAGAGAACTCAATCCTGCGGATGTCACCTACTATGACGGCTGTGTCCGCGTGGACCTCAGCGCTGTCAAGCCCATGATCGCCCTTCCTTTCCACCCCAGCAATGTCTATACCATCGACGAACTGAATGCCAACCTGGAGGATATCCTCCGCACTGTTGAGGTCGAGGCGGACCGCATCGCCAACGGCAGGGCGAAATTCACTCTTCTTGACAAGATCAGGGACGGAAAGCTGCAGGTTCAGCAGGGTATCATCGCAGGCTGTGCAGGCGGTAACTATACTAATATCGTTGAGGCGGCAAATCTCCTGCGTGGAAAGAGCTGCGGCAACGGCGAATTCTCCCTGGATGTCTATCCCTCTTCTCAGCCGGTCTTCATCGACCTGGCAAGGAAGGGCTATGTGGCAGACCTCATGGCGGCCGGCGCCATCGTCAAGACCGCTTTCTGCGGTCCCTGCTTCGGCGCGGGCGACACACCCATGCACAACGGTCTGTCCATCCGCCACACCACCAGGAACTTTCCCAACCGCGAAGGCTCCAAGCCCGGCAACGGCCAGATGGCGGCAGCTGCGCTCATGGACGCCCGTTCCATCGCTGCATCCGCGGCAAACGGCGGCATCCTGACTTCCGCGGCAGAGTTCGACACCTGGGGCAATGTTCCTGCCCATGATTATGACGACACTGTCTACAGGGCGCGTGTCTACCAGGGCTTCGGCAAGGCAGATCCTTCTGTGGATCTCTTTGACGGCCCCAATATCAAGCCCTGGCCGGATATGGAAGCCCTTGCGGACAACATCCTGCTCAAGGTCTGCTCCAAGATCCTGGACGATGTCACGACCACAGACGAACTGATTCCTTCGGGCGAGACCTCCTCCTTCCGTTCCAACCCTCTGGGACTGGCGGAGTTCACCCTGTCAAGGCGTGATCCCGAGTATGTCGGCCGTTCCAAGGCAGTAGACCGGATCGAGCGCTATCGTGTCGCAGGTAATAACGCGGCAGAAAAGGATCCGGTACTGGCGGATGTCTACAAGGTGATCAATACCATTCCCGGATCCGAGTCTGTCAAGGTGCAGGACATCGAGATCGGCTCCATGATCTATGCCAACAAGCCCGGCGACGGATCCGCCCGCGAGCAGGCGGCTTCCTGCCAGCGTGTCATCGGCGGTCTTGCCAATATCACACAGGAATACGCGACCAAGAGATATCGCTCCAACGTCATGAACTGGGGCATGATCCCCTTCCATCTCAAAGGGGAGCCCGATGTCTTTGAAATCGGGGACTACATTTATGTGCCCGGTATCCGCGCTGCCCTGGACGGCGACCTGTCCGACATCAAGGGCTATGTCATCAAGGACGGCAAGGCAGAGCAGATCGATCTCTACATCCAGGATATGACTGAGAACGAGCGCGAGATCGTCAAGGCCGGCTGCCTGATCAACTTCAACCGCAACCGCACCAAGGCGTGAGTCACGGGGGACGTATCTGCCTGACTCAAAAACCCAGAGTCACCGGAGATGGTTCTGCCTGACTCAAAAATCCATAGCTGATGAGCCGCCGGGGACGGTCCTAAGCGGCGGATGAAAGAACAGGGCTCATCTACATCAGATTTTGGCCCTGACATCATATCATTCAGTCCTTACAATAATAATCGGGGATGGTTCTTTGATTCTCTTTTTATGAATCCTAAAGAACCATCCCCTTGATATTTGCGGAGAATATATTATATATGTTTGCTGTTTTTCAGTACTCATTTAATGCCGCAATGCAGATCATTCTGCTGATCCTGATCGGTGTTCTGATCGGTGTTCTGATCGCATGATTTGTCTCTCCGCGGGCTGTTTCATCCATTGTCATGACAAGCGGGATGGGCGGAGTTGGACCGCAAAGCGGTCCAACCCTACAGGTGGAATATATACGGTTATACGAGACATTTCAGAAAACCACTCATTTCAGTAAAAAACACTTAAAAGCGCCGGCCGGAACCTGAATGGGTACGCCCGGAGGAGCTGTGGTGGGAACTTGAATAGGAGGACCGCCCGCTCGATGAAGAACCGCCGGAGGACCGGGTCTCTTTGGGCGGGGGAGAATAGGTCCTGCTGACCGTTTTATCAACGAGATCGTCCGCGACCTTTCTCACATGGAGACTTCCCGGTACCAGATAGGCATCCGCATTTTCCCTGATTTCGGGGGTTGCCATCCGGGCCTTGGCGCGGCTGAGCGAGACGCCGCCGAAGATGATTCCGATGAGAAATTCGATCGCAGTGAAAAAATGCCAGGAGATTGCAGAGCGCGGAGCCCGGCCAGTCCGGAGCATGTGCCCGGTCTGGTCAAGCCACTGGTCTGCGGCAGTATAGTAGTCTCTTCCCAGAACTATATTTTCGCATCGGCCTTCCAGGCGGCTGCGGTTGACGTCGGACAGCTTATCGAGCCCCTTTCCGGAGGCATTGACCTTAACTTCGCCGGAATAGTTGGGACGCTTGAAGATCGTCAGGCAGATACTGTCATAATTATCCCCGTAGCCGTAGCCGTTGAAATAGCAGAAGAGGTCTCCGTATTCGTCCCTGTCCAGGATACCTTCATTGAGAACCGTGTGGACCACGACGTCGACATCGTATTTTTCCGCGAGAGAAGCTGCCTTGGCAGTCAGCTGTTCGATCTCTCCGGTAGTCAGGATATTGGCGTCATCGATGACCCGAGGGGCGGATTCATCGTGGAAGCGCGCAAAGGAGTCTTTTGACAGGAGCGCCCACTCTTCGGAGTAAGGGGATCCCGTCGTATAGAGCCTGCGGAAATTCTCGATCCAGTCTGCCACGCCCTCGCCGTAATCGCCGGCCACCATATATTCGTAGAGGAGGTCGTCGATCTGGTTTGCGACGGTCTCCGTATACAGGCCCATGGTCACAGGTCCGGAGCAGGAAGTCCACCAGCCGCGGTCATCGGGATCCATGCATACCATCAGGCAGACACCTTCAAAATCTTCTCCGATCCCGTAGCCGTTATAATCAAAGAAATCATCCGCGTAGGCAGTGTGGGAGAGCCCGTGGGTCGATAGATCCGTGAAAATAACGATGTCTTTGGCAAGCTGGCCGCGGAGCTGCGCAAGGCGCTCCTCCATCTGAGCCTCTTCCTCATCTGTAAAAATATCTGCCTGATCCACAACGCGCGGTGCATCTGCGTCATGATAAAAAGGAAAAGTATTTGTATCCTTCGGGTACCAGGCGGGCATATCGGAGCCCTCACCGACCCGGAGGGAAGCGTCCGGCTTCTGCCCATCCGGAAGGATCTCATGATCTGCTTCCAGGGAGAACTCTTCCGGTGCCTCGCCGGGAGACAGGAGCTGCAGGTCGTCACTGCCTTCCCCGTCTGCCGACCGCACCTGCCGGGCATCCGCTGCCGCAGCCTGGGCAGTCTCTTCACCGGACTGGCCGGCTGCAACAGCTGCATTGGAATCAGACGTGTTTCCGGACCCCTTGCCGCCGGTTTCTGCATCTGCAGCTTCTCCACCGGCCGCACCATCCGCGCCGGAAGATCCGAAGGAACTGCCGCTTCCGCTCAGATAATTGGACAGGTAGCGCGTGCTCGCATACAAGGGACCATATATACCGTAGTTCTCTCTGAATTTTGTGACTTCTTCGGCGACATGGTTCAGATAATCCTGCGGGATCAGGTCCTGTGCAGAGCCATATGCCTCGATCAGGACCTCGTCTGTATCCATATCCCAGACGACCTGGAAACCGTCTTTGCCCGGGCCGTAGCCGAAGCCGCAGTCCTCATAATAACCGCGTGCAAGTTCGGACAGGGTGGCACCCTTATAGACATCAGACGTTACCGCAAGGAGGGACAGGTCTGCGTGATTGGCCTCCATAAATTCGATGCAGTGTCTGTCCAGGGCCTGCTGCTCGGAATCCGAGAGCTGTCCGGATGTATCGACTGCTCTGTAATAATCCTTGCTGTACATTCCAGATCCGTCTGATGCATTCGATCCTTCAGAAGTCCCTTCTGAGTTTCCCCCGGACGTTCCATCCGGCGCATCTCCTGGATTTCCCCCGGACGTTCCACCCGGCGCATCTCCTGATGCTTCAGAGGCATATACCTGGACAGGTGAAAAGAGATTCTGGTCGAAAGCAGATAGAATAGTGAGACCCGGGCTTGCCGCAGACGGCGTAGAGAGGCTCAGACTGGCCGCGGACAGCACAGAGAATGCCAGAAAGCCGGACGACAGGGCGGATAACAATACGTGCCGGATTCTTTTTCGGTTCAATCTATTCGCGTTCATCTTTTTCATCATGTTATCTCCATTTATGAGAGAGTGAAAAATATTGCCGATGCAATATTTTTCGCTCCAGAGGTTTGCGTCGAAGCGCCGCAAGTCTCCGCACAGGACTGTAGATGCGGCAGCCATATCTGCCGGAAAACGGCCTGTCACATTCCCAGCATATATTTGAGAACGGAGAAGGCAAACAGGCTGCCGCCAACGATCAGGACGCGCTTCAGAAAATAGAGCGTGCTTACGCTGCTGTCCGTCGGCAGATCGCCCACGACCTTGCCGGTCTGTCCGTTTACCGCGAAATGGTATTTTTTTCCGGCGTGGGAGATGTCAAACATATAGACAGGAAAAAGAATGTATTTCGCGTCCAGCTTTGCGTTGAGTCTGCCGCCGGTATAGGTCACGGACCCATAGCCGGCTGCTGCCTGGGCGTTGACGAGATCGTGGGTAGTGGACTTCATCCGTTTTGAAGCTCGTTCTGACATATCGCTCTTTTTCTGATCGAACCGGTCTGCTGTGAAGCCGGCCAGATACCGCATGTCAAAGGGCTGCATCTCGGACATATGGAAGGGCTCAAGCGAATCCATCAGCCGGTCCTCGATCTTGCCGCTGGCATCGACCGGGAGACGATCGAAGGACAGTGCCGCCTCCCGCACCAGCTGATAATGGTTGGTCTGGGTGATGATATAGTCGCCGTGCCGGGAAGAGGAAGATGTCTGGGCTTTATAATGGAGTGTGCCGTCCACATCCCCGGAGAATACCCAGAAAGGGACATACACGCCGGTCACTTTACTCATCGTACTCTCCGAGAAGAAATGCCTGGGCAGAAGCTTTTTGTCCTTATAATAACTGTTCATCGCCTTCGGCAGGTCCTTTGCCGGGATCCGGAAGGGAATTACACCGTCCGGCCGGAGCTTTCCGGAAACTTTCTCGGTCAGTACGATATTGTTGCCGCAATAGGGACAGGTGAGCGCCATCTGCTCAGCGGGCGCAATGACCTCCGCCCCGCAGGAGACACAGTTGTAGACAGGCAGATCCATGGCGTTGGGATCTGTGACCAGGTCGCTTAGATGGGCGAAGTCGAAGCCCTCCACAATGTCCTGGTTTAAGGGGGCTGAACTGCCTGCCTGAGATGATTCACCGGATCCGGCAGCAGAGCCGGCAGATCCGGCCGGCTTTGCGCCACCCTGTGCGGGACGTTCCCGGGAAGGCTTCCGGGAGTCCTTTTGTGAAGGTTTCTGCGAGGGCTTCTGAGAAGGTTCCTGAGATGGATCCTGCGAGGGCTTCCATGCCGGTTCCGTAGCCTCTGCCTGTAGATCCACTACAGTTCCACAATAATCACATACCAGTTTTCCGGATGCGGGGTCAAATCTTAGAGGTGCACCGCAGGCGGGGCATTTCTGTTCTGCAATCTGACTCATATATATTCTCCTTCTTTGCCTGTGACAATTCTGATTCAACTGTTTTAATTATACCATGGACAGGGAGAGAGTGAGACTTCTTTCCCCCCGGATCACAGATACAACCAGAGAAAATGTTACAGATGAAAACAAAGCTTCGCATTGTTGTGAAAAACACCTTGCGTTTCAGGAGGGCCTGAACTATAACAACTATACCGGATTATTTTCCGGGGAAAGGATACACGTATGCAAAAGAAGGGTTTTATGATCATTATGCTCCTTGTCAGTCTGGTGACAGCAGGGATCGGAATAACGGGATGTGAAGCGTCTGAAAAGATAACACTGGCAGATACAGAGGCTGTTCAGACGGATGCAGAGACGGCAGAGGCAAATACAGAGCCCGTACAGACCGCTAAGGCAGATGCTGAGACAACGCAGACGGATGCAGAGACGGCACTGGCAGAATTCACTGTGCTGGAAGACTATCAGAAGTGGGCAAGGGACGTAGGGTATCCGCAGGATATGCTGGTGCCCATGGGAGTTGACGGGATCAACCAGGATTATTTCCATACTCTGCCCGATGCACCGGGATATACCTCCGGAAGGATCGTGATCGGCGACAGCCGCTGCTGCCAGCTGGGGATTTACGAGCAGAGGACCGGTGCTGCTGATTTTGCGGACTATGCTGTGTGGGGCGGGCACTTTCTGCAGGGAGCGGAGCCGCCGGCGATGACCGATGAGCAGTTGGCTGAGGTGGAAGACTGTTTTCAGGAACAGGTCAGAACCTGCGGCGAATGCAGTATCTATTTTTTTGCCACCGTCAATGATTACGACTATGTAGAAAATGACAATGACGAAAGCATCTCCGCAGCGATCAGAACAGCTGAAAAACTGGTCAACATGACCTGTGAAAATGATGGAAAGGTTTATCAGCCGGAAGTTTTCGTCATCGGATTTGACGGCGGCGTGGGGGATGTTCTGCAGCGGATTCCGGCGGAAGAGTTTAACCGCTATGTCGATGACTATAATGAAAAACTCAGGATCGCGGTTAACAAGAGTGCTCTTTTACAGCAGAACGCCGATCATTTTACCACGGTTCCTGAGATCACCGGGGGCAGAACAGGCTTCAATGAAGACGGCCTTCATTACAGCGACGACTCATTGAGAGAGATCGTTGATTATATATTGGAGCACTGATTTCTGAGCTGAATTCTGTCTGTCTCATTAGAACAGGGTTACCGGTCCGGAGTGAAAAATCTTGCATCGGCAATATTTTTCACTCTTTCCGACCATGCCGCTCGCCAGAGCGGCAACGCTATTCGTGAAGCAGTCACGACCCTGGGCGGTATCGTCATCGGCGCGGTCTCCGCGTCTTGGATCAGTGTCAAGACCATCTTTAATGTAATGAGCCTCAGGGTCCGCAAAGGAGACATGATCGAAATCATACTCGATGGCGGGGCGGAGGAAGAAGACAGTCAGCGCCTGACTGAATTTGCCCAATTGAACCTGTAAAACAGCAGGCTTTCCACACAATTTTGATAACAGGCCGGGTGAAACCCCGGTCTGTTTCTGGTTGCTCCTGTAACTGCTTTTACCCTGCTTGCTTTTC
>Ga0256404_1010629_pt1 | contig 12653 bp, 7 predicted proteins | sample RumenRJG_01DNA_FD_185990 | JGI IMG/M metagenome (GOLD analysis project Ga0256404, IMG submission 185990) | Bovine rumen microbial communities from Lethbridge, Alberta, Canada - RJG_01 | ecosystem: Host-associated > Mammals > Digestive system > Stomach > Rumen | place: Canada: Alberta | collected...
TCCCTCTCTCTCCTCCTGTTGCAGCGGGAGGCGCCAGTCCCTCTCTGGAATGGGGGCTTGGACAGGAAAAGTATGGTCCCGCCTTCCTTCCCCGGACAGCACAACCGGGCAGGAGCTGCCCCTTTTGGGTGCTCCTGCCCGGCCTTTCCCGTGCGGCCTGTGCCTTTTCCTTTTCTCACACGGTTCCCGTATCCCCTGCCCGCCCTGTATGCGGCAGGCGCTTTTCACAGTCCTCGATGAGGTGCAGCATCTTTTCGGTGTTGGCCTTCACGTCCCCGGCAAAGATCGCAGAGCCCGCAACGAGTACGTCCGCCCCGGCAAAGAGGGCGGTCTCCAGGTTGTCCGGCTTGATGCCGCCGTCCACCTCGATGCGGGCAGCGGGGTTGAGGTTCTGAAGAATCCGCCTTGCCTCCCGGAGTTTGGTGATGGAGCTCGGGAGAAACCGCTGTCCGCCAAAGCCCGGGTTGACACTCATGATGACCAACTGGTCCAGGTCCTTTGCATAGGGCTCCGCCGCCTCGATCGGTGTGCCGGGATTTAAGGCAAGTCCTGCGCGGCACCCCTCCTCGTGGATCCGTGTGATCACATGCCCCGGGTCGTCGGTCGCCTCGAGATGGATGGTGAGGATGTCAGCGCCCGAGAGTACAAAGTCGTGGATGTACCGCTCCGGGTTCTTCACCATCAGGTGGCAGTCGAGCGTCAGAGAGGTGTGGTTGCGGATGGACTTGATGACCGGCATGCCGAAGGTGATCTGGCGGACGAAGATCCCGTCCATCACATCCAGGTGCAGGTACGTCGCACCGGCGGCCTCCACGCTCTCGAGCTGGGTCTGCAGGTTGTAGAAGTCCGCCGCAAGAATCGACGGGGCAAGAATGGTGTTCATGGCTTCCTCTCTGGCTTCTCTGGCCGTTGCTGCCATCTTCTGGCACGTATTCTGTCAGCGCTCCGTGGCGCCTTTGATGTCCGGGGCATTGTACGCTGCCCTCTCCCACCTTGCGCCGACGACGGCAAAGTTTTCCCGGTGGTCCGTCCCGTAGCAGGTGGAGAGGATGACAAGATTCGGGCGGGTCTTTTCTGCTTTCTTCCGGGCACCCTCCCCGGGATCATACCAGCTTGCCGCCTCCGCGTGCAACAGCCAGGCATCGTAGTCCGCGTCGGAGAAGACCCGGCAGTAGAATGCGGTATCGTCTGTCTTCACAGGACCGAAGAAGAGGACGCGGTAGATGTCCTCCTGCTTCTCTTTCTCGATCCGGAAATAGATTCCGTTGGGCGTGCTCTCTGCAATGGCACTGGTCTCCCCGAGGGTCTTCAGGCTCCCGAACATGCTGCCATCCGCCATGCAGTGGGCAAAGACAAAGGAGTTCCGGTCTGTGAGACCCGGATCTGCGGAGGCATCCAGAAAGACGCTCCCCGATGGAGAGGGCGTCCCGGAGAACGTCTTTTGGAGGTACTCCGTGTTGTCCTCTCCCTGGGCCACCGGATAGGAGAAGTGGAGGATGGGAAAGGCGAGAACGCCCACAAAAGAGGGGTTCTCCTCTTTCAGCGCGGCAAAGGCGCTCTCTGACAGTCCTTGAGAGGCAGAATCCGCGCTGCGCTTCTCTTTTTCCTCTTTCGTCCCTGCTGCGGCAGCAGGTGTTTCTGCCGCCTGCTCCCTTTTGCCTGCCTGCTCTTTTGGCGTCTCCCGGAGCGTCTTCTCCATGCGGGCGTACTCCTCTCCTGCCCGCTTTTTCTGCACGGAAGGCGTCACAAAGAGGACAAGGCAGAGCAGAAACCCCATCCCTGCAAGAAAGCAGGTGGAGAACAAAACCCAGAGCGCAGCATTTTGGTCATGCATGACAAAGTCCCCTCAGAAATCCCGGGGGCTGCTCTTTACGCATCCGGAACTCCCTTTTTCGATTTCAGAATCGTGGATGTTCTGCCTGCTGCGGATGTGTTTGGTGGGGACGGTCAGTGATTTCCGGTTCTTTTGTTCCCCCGATCGAGGAAGCCAAGAAGAAGCGCCAGAAAGGCCAGTCCCGGCAGCAGAAAGCAGGCACACCAGACCGGTGTGCAGAGACTATTATACAGCCCGGTGAGGGAGAGCAGCAAGAGGAAGATGTTGGAGGCGCTGTGAAGGAGGATGGAGGTCCGGACATTCCCGGTGATCTCCACCGAGAGGGCAAAGAGGCTGCCCATCAGGAAGGCGTAGATCCCCTGGGGGAGATTTCCGTGGTAGAGGGCAAAGAGCGCTGCGGATAGGAGCGACGCGGGCACGGTCCCGGAGGATGCAAGGAGATTTCGAAAGAGGGTCCCCTTTGCCTCCTCCTTTTTTGCAAACACGCCGCGAAGGCGAAGAAAGCAAAGGCCCCGGAATGCGATCTCCTCGGCTGCCGGGGTGAGAAGTCCGTAGACGAGAAGGGACAGGACGGGGTAGGCGGGATCCGAGAGGGTATTGCGGGTCATCTCCCCCGCAGAGAAGGAGAGGCCGGCAAGGCCCGTCAGGGAGAGAACAAGGTTGAGGCCGAGGGAGAGAAAGAGGGAGACGGCGGGAAGGAGGAGAGAGATGGTCCTTCTTCCCCCGGGTACGCCATCTTCTTCTGTCTCCCAGGCGCTCTCCATCCTGGGCGTCCTTCTTGCGGCAAGAAAGCGCCCCATCTCCTCTTTTGCGGAGGGGAGAAGGACGATGCAGGACACCGCGCAGGAGATGGCACTGACCAGGGCCTGCAGGGACTGGGCGTGGCCCTTTAAAAAGGCAAAGACGGCATCGGAGCCGGAGCGCTGGAGGACCTGCAGGAGAGAGAGGAGCACCACATCGAGGATCTCCACAAGGAGCGTAAAGAGAAGGGCAGGGAGAATCGCAAAGAGAAAGGCGCTTCTTCTGCTGCCTGGCTGTGTATGTTTGTCCTTCATAAACCTCCTCTCAGGAGAGCAGGATCCTTTCGAGCGCTTCGCTGTCCGCTGCGATCAGGCGGCACCCTGCCTCTTCGAGCTCCTCTCTTGTGCCATAGCCAAAGGTGACGCCGACGGGGACGACCCCGTTGGCGAGGGCACCCTGGATGTCAAAGCACCGGTCTCCCACCATGGCAGTTGCTGCTTTCTTTCGGGGGTCCGAAAGGACACCCAGGGAAGAAAGGGCCTTCCCGACAACGATCTCCTTGCTGGTTTTTCCGCCGGTCCCCTGCTTCTCCTCATCCATCGGGGCACCGCAGATCGCGGAGAAGTACGGCGCGATCTGAAAGTGCTCCATGATCTGTTTCACAAAGGCCTCCGGCTTGGAGGAGGCGACGGCGAGCTTCTGCCCGGCCTCATACTGGGCCTGCAGCATCTCCTGGATGCCGGGATAGAGCTTGCACTCAAAGATGCCGGCCTTTCTATAGCGCTCCCGGTATCGGTCGATTGCGATGGCGCAGGTCCTGTCGTCAAAGCCGTAGCGCCTTTTGAACTCGTCGCCAAGGGGCGGCCCGACAAAGGTCTCCAGGGATTTTAGATCCGGCTCCTCGATGCCGAGGCAGTGCAGCGCATACTGGACGCAGCGCGTGATGCCGGGGGCGGACGCAGAGAGCGTGCCGTCGAGGTCAAAGAGGCAGTAGGTAAAGCGGGACATTGGCAAATCCTTTCCTTTGTGGGTGCTAGACAAGACCCAGGATCATCACGATGAGGATCAGGACCGGGAGAATCCAGGTGAAGTAAAAGCGGAAGGCGGCGGGGAACTTCATGCCCTTGCCGGTGTTTGCCTCCGCAAGGAAGTTTGTAAAGCCCCAGCCGTTCTTCCTGGTGCAGAAGAAGACATAGAGCAGGGCGCCGAAGGGCAGGAGGAGGTTCGAGATCACAAAGTCCTCGAGGTCCAGGAACGTGGTGCCCGCACCCATGGGCTGGACAAAGGAGAGCACGTTGAAGCCAAGGGCGCAGGGGAGCGAGAGCAGGAACATGACAATCCCGCAGATGCCGCAGGCCTTCTTCCGGCTCCAGCCGTGGAGATCCCGCTCCATCGCGATGATGTTCTCAAAGACCGCAAGCACCGTGGAGAAGGCGGCAAAGCTCATGAACACGAAGAACAGGGCACCGAAGAGGCGCCCCCCTGCCATGTGGTTGAACAGGTTCGGGAGCGTGATGAAGATGAGGGACGGGCCGCTGTCCGCCTGCACACCAAAGGCAGAGCAGGCGGGGAAGATGATGAGCCCCGACATCACCGCGACAAAGGTATCGAGGAGGGAGACGCGCACCGCCTCCCCGTTCAGGGCCCGGTCCCTTCCGATGTAGCTTCCGAAGATTGCCATCGCGCCGATGCCGATGGAGAGCGTAAAGAAGGCCTGGGTCATCGCCGCGGTGATGATGTTGAGGATGCCGACCTTTTTCACGGTCTCCAGATTCGGCAGCAGGTAGAACGAAAGGCCCTCGCCTCCTCCGGGGAGGAGAACCGAGTGGATCGCAAGAAACACCATGATGACAAGGAGCACGCTCATCATGACCTTGGTCACCCGCTCGAGGCCGTTCTGCAGGCCCTGACCGCAGATGAAAAAGCCGAGGACCACGACGATGGTCATAAAGCCTACCTGGAGGGCGGGACTCTTTAACATGTCAGAGAAGACGCCGGAGACGGCGTCCGCATCCATGCCGGCAAAGCCGCCGCACAGCTCCCGGACGAAGTACTGGAACATCCAGCCGCAGACGGTCGTATAGAACATCATGAGGCAGTAGTTGCCGACAAGGGAGACGACGCCGTGGAAGTGCCAGAAGGTCCCCTTTGGCTCGAGCTTCTGGTACATCCTGATGGGACTTGTCTGTGCGGCTCTTCCCATGGCAAACTCCATCGTCATCACGGGCACGCCCATGATGAACAGGAAGAACAGGTAGATCAGAACGAAGGCGCCGCCCCCGTACTGGCCCACGAGCCAGGGAAATTTCCATACGTTGCCGATGCCGATTGCACAGCCCGCAGAGAGCAGGATGAAGCCAAGCCGGGAGCTCAGTTTCTCTCTCTGTGAGGAGGTCTCATTTTCCATTTGTGTGATCCTTCTTCCGTTGATATTTGGGACACAGAAAGAGCGGACCGGGTCCTGCCGGTCCGCTCAGCCCTTTGACTATTGTATGCGGGATGGGCAGTTTTGTCTCCCCTCAATTCCCGTTTTCCTTTCGCCTGTCTTCCTGTGCCTGTCACTCGAGCATCTGGAGCTGTACGTCAATGGAATTCAGCTCCTTGCTGACATTTCTGCTGTTCTCCGCTGCGGTCTCCATCTGATTCAGGGCATCCACGTACTCCTGGGAGCCGTCAAAGGTGAGATACCCGCCCACAATGGCACCGGGGAGCGCAAACTTCTTCTTTGTCCCGTCGGTAAAGGTCACCATGAAGTACCTGCCATCCTGGCTGTCCACCGTGCCCTCTCCGAAGACGGAATGGGTGACAGTCCTGCCGGAGATGTCCGGTACCTGGGCCTTCTTCTCGATGACCTTCATGGCGTCGAGCTGGTCCACGACCTCCTCTCTCTTGTCGAGGAGTTCTGCCCGCTGCTTCGTGCGCTCAATCTTCTTCTGCTGTACGGAGCTGATCTTGGACTTTCTCGTCGCCTGCTTGTCCGTGTAGAAGTCGAGCCGGTAGGCGGCAGAGATCAGGTCGCACACCAGGATGTGGTGATTGGGATCGAGGACATCCGGATCAAAGTGCGTGCCGTCCTCTGCATTCTTTGCGGCGATGGCCTTCTCCACCTCGTCCAAAAGGTCCTTCCTCGTCCCGATGTAGTCGGCGGCGTCATCGCACATGTGGTAGTAGTTGGTCAGGTTCAGGGACCGGTCATAGCCGATCTCCTCCTCCACGTCGCAGTAGCCCTGGAAGGCAGCGGCCTCCGAGGCGTGGAACGTGTAGTTGTCGGCGGGACGGATGACAAACAGGTACCGGATCGCGGTGCGGATGCGCTGGCGGTAGTCCCAGCGGTCCGGCGCGGTCTCCTCGAGAAGGCCGTTCACGGTCTTCACAAACCGGAAGATCCTCTGTTGTCTTGCAATCAGATCGCCGCCGTCTGCAGAGATGAGGTCCTCGAAGGCGCTTCGCACCTCTTCTGTCTTTCCGGCATCGCACAGCGCCTGAATTCCCTCAATCGGGTGGGAATCGCGCTCATCCAGGACCGGGGAGGCTGCTGCCATGGACTTTGCAAACATCGCCCCGAAGTCCTCTGCCGCCGTGTTCCAATTCTCTGCGCAGACCGCCACGGCATCCCACTTTCTGCGGACATCCTCCTTGCTCGAGAGAAGGTCATCCTTTCTCTCCAGGTAGATATTCACAAGTACCTTAAGCCGGTCTGTATTCATTCCTGCCTCCTTGGGATATGCGGCAACTGCGCAATCCGTGATGTCGAAATTCGGATAGTTCCAGAAATACTTCTGCTTTCTTTATTATAACGGCTTCCTGTCACTTTGGCAAAAGAAATGATATGAATTTATCAGACAATTCTGAAGCCTGTGTGAGCAGCAGGCTGTGAGTATGGATGGCCGGAAGGGACAGATCTGCATTTTTGTCCGATGAAAAACAGGAATGCGGGCGCTATGATATCCCTCGTCAATGGGAAATCGGCTTACTGCGACCTTTGCAGGGATTCCCTTTTAAGTGTGAGGAGATTTATTCAATGGCAAACACAATCGAAAACATGAAGCACGCTGCAGAGCGTCAGGCAGTGTCTGTGGCGGTCGACGGCCTGTTCAAGCACATCAAGGGGCAGAGCTATGAGGACAGAGTGGATTCCTATATCAAGATCGTCAACCTGACGCAGAAGTTCATCGGAAACGACAAGAACAAGGCGACATTTGACAAGGTCCGCGAGGGCATCCGCGACAACAACAGCAAGTGGATCAAATACATCAACCGCATCATCGATGACACCGATCCCGGCTATGCCAAGAACTTCATCATGACCCTCGGCTATGAGGCGTTCCTTTGCGGCACCAAGAAGATCCGCGAGAACCGTGAGAAGTACCACTGCAACATCCCGTGGCTGATCCTCTTCGATCCCACCATGGCCTGCAACATGCACTGCGTGGGCTGCTGGTCCGGCACCTACGGCCACAAGTCCAACCTCTCCTATGAGGACATGGACAAGATCGTCACCGAGGGCAAGGAGCTGGGCGTCCACCTGTACATGATGACAGGCGGTGAGCCGACGGTCCGCATGAACGACATCTTCAAGCTGGCGGAGAAGCACAGGGACTGCTTCTTTGCCCTGTACTCCAACTCCACCCTGATCAACGAGGAGATGTGCGAGAGGGTGCAGAAGGACGGCAACATCACCTTCATGCTCTCCATCGAGGGAACCCCGGAGACCAACGACGCCCGCCGCGGCGAGGGCCACTATGCGAAGGTCATGCATGCCATGGACCTTCTGAAGAAGTACGGCATCATCTTCGGCACCTCGATCTGCTATACGAGGGCAAATGTTGAGGCTGTCACCTCCGATGCCTTCTTCCAGCTGCTCGAGGAGAAGGGTGCGCGCTTTGGCTTCTACTTCCACCTGATGCCCGTCGGCAACAATGCGGCACCGGAGCTGATGCCCACCGTGGAGCAGAGAAAGTACATGATCGACCGGATCCGCTACATCCGCTCCCAGGAGTGCCCGATCTGCTTCTATCCCATGGACTTCCAGAACGACGGCGAGTACGTCGGCGGCTGCATTGCCGGAGGCCGGAACTACTTCCACATCAACTCCAACGGCGACGCGGAGCCCTGCGTGTTCATTCACTTCTCGAACACCAACATCCACGACAACACCGTTCTGGAGATGCTGCAGAGCCCGCTGTTCAAGGCTTACCACGAGGGACAGCCGTTCAACCGCAACCACCTGCGCCCCTGCCCGATGCTCGAGAACCCGCAGCTTCTGCGTGAGATGGTCAAGGCGACCGGCGCCCACCAGACCAATGTCGAGAGCCCCGAGAGCGTCGATCACCTCTGTGCAAAGTGTGACGACTACGCAAAGGAGTGGGCTCCCGTTGCAGATGAGATCTGGGCTTCCGAGAAGCACAAGAAGGCATCCTACGAGAACTACACAAAGGAGAAGCGCGAGCACCCCGAGCTTGCCGCCTTCGAGCACGCCGACGGCTCCGTCCGCATCGACGTATAAGCAGCAACCAGAATACAAGACCCTTCAGGAGATTCGGCACTTCGGTGCCGGGTCTCTTTTTTTATTTCCGAATATCGGATCTTCGTTTATCCTCCGATGTCGGACCGCTTCTTACCTCCTCTTCTGCTCTCCCACGCTATTCGCCTCGGAGCTTTTTCCGGTACTGCTCCGGCGGAAGGCCGATGCGGCTCTTGAAGATCCTGGTGAAGTACCCGGCATCGGGAAAGCCGCAGTAGGCCGCGATCTGCTGCACCGGCATCCGCGTGGTGGTAAGCAGAAGGAGCGCGTGGCGGATCCTCTGCCCGGTGACGTACTCCGTCAGGGTCTGCCCCGTCTCCCGCCGAAAGAGGCCCGAGAGGTACTGCGGGGTCACGTAGAGGGCTCCTGCCAGGGCCTTCAGGGAGAGGTCCTGGGAAAGATCCCGGTCCACCTCCAAAAGAACCCTGCGCACCAGGGGACTGTGGCCCGCATCCCTCTTCTGCCGCACGAGCTGCGTGTAGCGGCGGATCATCTCCGGCAGGAGCGCCTCGCAGGCGGCGGCAGACCTTGCCCCCTCGATCTGCCGCGCAAAGCCGGAGGAGAGCCTGTCCAGGTAGTAGGGGTGGACGCTCCCCTCTTCCGCCGCTTTTCGAAGGAGGGTGTTCGCGATGACGAGGTAGTTCTTGCGGTTTCGCAGGGAGTCGGCGCTTCGCACCTCCATGGCTGAGGCGGGGTCCCCGCCAAGGTCCTGCAGGAGAGTCCGGATTCCCTCCACGTCCCCGGCGGAGACCAGGGCGAGCATCCGGTTCTCCTCCTCGTAGCGCTTCTCGATCCGCGCAAGAAGGGCCCGGGAGACCTCCCGCTCGTAGGAGGAGGACGAGATGGGAAAGGTCTCCCTCTCGGAATCGTCCAGGGTGACGGATGCCCATCCCGCCTCCCCGAAGAGCTCGTCGCAGACCGCGGCGAGCACGGCCTCCAGCACATCATCCTCCCCGATAACGGGGAGGGCGTCGAAGTAGGAAACCAGGTCCTCTGCCGCCTGCTTTGGGAGCGAGAAGGCGGCGCACAGGGCGTGGATCTGGGACATCGTCACCGGGGCGTTGCAGTAGGGCCCTGCGCAGAAGATCCCGCGGTCGTGGCGCACCAGGTAGTAGATGCAGTGGCAGGGGTCCGTGTAGCGCACCAGGCTCTTTTCCGGAACCGGGCAGACCCCGATCCTGTGCCAGGAGATGCCGAGCCTCCGGAAGATGTGCTTAAAAAATGTGAGATCGCTCATTGGTGAATTATCTCCTATTTTGCATTAATATTATCCTACTTGAAATCTCCTGTTCTGTCTATAATTCCCATTGTCAGAAAGCAGTGAACCTGTTTCAAAAGAGAAAGGGAGGCAAATATGCAAAGGGGAAAGACAGGGGAAGGGACCGTGCGTCCCTTCGGCATGCGGGACAAGGTGGGATATCTGTTCGGTGATTTCGGAAACGACTTCACCTTCATTCTCTCCTCCAGTTTTCTGCTGAAGTTCTACACAGATGTGATGGGTGTGCCGGCAGGGATCGTCGGCATGATCATGATGATCGCCCGGTTTGTGGACGCGGTCACGGATGTGACGATGGGCAGGATCTGCGACCGGAGCCCGGTGACGGCAAACGGAAAGTTCCGGCCCTGGATCCGGAGGATGTGCGGGCCGGTGGCGATCGCCTCCTTCCTGCTCTACCAGAGCTCTCTGGCAAACCAGCCGCTTACCTTCAAGGTCATCTACCTGTTCATCACCTACCTGCTCTGGGGCTCGATCTTCTACACCTCGATCAACATCCCCTACGGCTCCATGGCCTCCGCGATCTCCGCAGATCCTTCTGACCGGCAGTCCCTCTCCACCTTCCGCACGATGGGGGCACAGCTCGCCGGCGTGGTGATCGGGGCCGGCGTCCCGCTCTTTGCCTATGACAGTGTTGACGGGAAACAGATCCTGAACGGCGGCCGCATGACCCTGATCGCCGGCATCTTCTCCGTCTGCGCGGTGTGCTGCTATCTTCTGTGCTACCGCCTGACCACAGAGCGGGTCCACCCCGAGGTGGATGAGAAGACAAAAGAGGAGAACAGCGTCGGCAGGATGCTGAAGAACGCCTTCACGAACCGGGCACTCCTCTCCATCATCGCCGCCTCCATCGTCATGCTGCTCGCCCAGCTGACCATGCAGTCCATGGCCAACTACGTGTACCCGAACTTCTACCGCAACACCGCCGCCCAGTCCGCAACCACCATCGTCATGATGGGCGTCATGCTGGTGGCAGCCGCCATCGCAAAGCCGCTCTCTGAAAAGTTCGGCAAGGCGGAGGTCTCTGTGGTCTCGAACCTCTTCGCAGGGCTTGTCTGCATTGCCCTGCTGGTGATCCGGCCCGCCAATGTCTGGGTCTATGTGGCCATGCAGGGACTGTGCTGGTTCGGCCTCGGGATCTTCTCGATGGTCTCCTGGGCCCTCATCACGGATGTCATCGATTACTCGGAGCTGCGCAACGGCATCCGGGAGGACGGCACGGTCTATGCCCTCTACAGCTTCGCGAGAAAGCTCGGCCAGGCGGCCTCCGCAGGTCTCTCCGGAGCCCTGCTCACCGCCATCGGCTACACCCAGGCGACCGCCTTTGATGCGGGCGTGGTGAACAGCATCTTCACGATTTCCAACCTGATCCCTGCGATCGGGTTCCTGGCCCTGGCGGCTATCCTGTGGTTCTGGTATCCGCTGCACAAGAAGCAGGTGGATGCCAATGTGGCAGCACTGAAGACAAAGCACGAGAAGGAGACAAACGAATGAGAACGGTGAGAAACTGGAATGAGAAGTGGGCATTCTCGAAGGAGACCAAGGTCCTTCCGGAGAAGATGCCGGATCGCTGGATCTATGTGAACCTCCCCCACACCTGGAATGCGATCGACGGCCAGGACGGCGGCAATGACTACTACCGGGGGACCTGCTGGTACGCAAAGACCCTTGCCCGGGGGGATCTCCCCGCGGCGGATGACTACTACCTGCAGTTTGACGGTGCCAACGCCTCTGCTGTCTGCTACGTGAACGGGAGGGAAGCGGGCAGGCACGACGGCGGCTACTCCACCTGGCGGGTCCGGATCACGGACTTTCTGCAGGAGGAGAACCTGATCTGCGTGTCCGTGGACAACAGCCCCAACGAGCGGGTCTATCCCCAGATGGCGGATTTTACGTTCTACGGCGGCCTGTACCGGGATGTTTCCCTGATCGCGGTGGGGAAGAACCGCTTCGATCTGGACTTCCATGGGGCGCCCGGAATCCGGGTGACCCCCAAGGTCGCCGGGGATGCGGCAGACGTTGCGATCACCACCTGGATCACCGGGGATGCGGACACGGTGACCTATCGGATTCTGGATGCCCAGGGACAGGAAGCGGCCAGGGGCACGGCAGCGGTGACCGAAGGGTCCGCAAGCTGCGTGCTGCACCTTCCGAAGGTCCACCTCTGGAACGGCAGGAAGGACCCCTACCTCTACACCGCGGTGGCTTCTCTTCCGGACGGGCAGGATGAGATCCGGACCCGCTTCGGCGCAAGGACCTATGAGATCGATCCCAATCGGGGCTTTCTGCTCAATGGAGCGCCCTATCCCCTCCGGGGCGTCTCCCGCCACCAGGACCGGAAGGGCATCGGGAATGCGCTCCTTGCGGAGCACCACCGGCAGGACATGGATCTTATCTGCGAGACCGGCGCCACCACGATCCGCCTTGCCCACTATCAGCACAGCCAGGTCTTCTACGACCTCTGCGACGAGCGGGGCATGGTGGTCTGGGCGGAGATTCCCTACATCTCCAGGCACATGCCGAAAGGGCGGGAGAACACGATCTCCCAGCTCACCGAGCTCATCCTGCAGAATGTCAACCACCCCTCCATCGTGGTGTGGGGGCTCTCCAATGAGATCACGATGAACGGCTCCTCGGAGGATCTTCTGGAGAACCACCGGATCTTAAATGACCTGGCCCACCGGCTCGATCCCACGAGGAAGACCGCCATCGCCTGCGTGTCCATGCTCCCCGTGGACGACCCGATCCTGGACATCCCGGATGTGGTGAGCTACAACCACTACTTCGGCTGGTACGGCGGCGATGTTTCCATGTATGGGCCCTGGCTGGATGCGTTCCACGAAAAGCACCCGAACCTTCCCATCGGCCTGAGCGAGTACGGGTGCGAAGCGCTGAACTGGCACAGCGAGAACCCCGCCATGGGCGACTACACCGAGGAGTACCAGGAGCAGTACCACGAGGCGCTGATCCGGCAGATCGCAGCGCGCCCCTACCTCTGGGCCACCCATGTCTGGAACATGTTTGACTTTGCCGCCGACGCGAGGAACGAGGGCGGCGAGAACGGGATGAACCACAAGGGCCTTGTCACCTTTGACAGGAGCTACAAAAAGGACAGCTTCTACGCCTACAAGGCCTGGCTCTCGGATGTCCCGTTTGTGCACATCTGCGGCAAGCGCATGGTGGACCGGACAAAGGAGGTGACGGATGTCACCGTGGTCACGAACCAGAACAAGGTCACCCTCTCTGCAGACGGTACTCTCGTCGGCACGAGGACCCGT
>Ga0256404_1010630_pt1 | contig 12653 bp, 14 predicted proteins | sample RumenRJG_01DNA_FD_185990 | JGI IMG/M metagenome (GOLD analysis project Ga0256404, IMG submission 185990) | Bovine rumen microbial communities from Lethbridge, Alberta, Canada - RJG_01 | ecosystem: Host-associated > Mammals > Digestive system > Stomach > Rumen | place: Canada: Alberta | collected...
GGCGGATTGTTGTAATGCTTTAATTGCATTGATTTGATAATCTCTTAATAACCTATATCCATTATCAAAGCAATATTTATCTCTTGTTGTTTCATTTATATAATCAGGTTCCTGTAATAAATTAGGATTTTGCATTAATGCAACATATTCTTTGGTTATATTTTCTGAATGCAAAGATTTTGTATTCGGCTTGAATTCTAATCTTTGTTCCAATGATTCTTGCGTTGGCATTGATGTAATAATTTCTGGATTACCGATTTCAATATCCCAAAGATAATGTATATTACCATTAGAAAGAATTACAAAGCGAATATTTTGGCTCATAGCATATGCTCTAGCTTGTTCTTTTGCAAAAAGTGGATTAACATCATCACGTTTTGCTTCAAGAACACAAAGGGGAAACCCTTTTGAATCAAGCATTAAATAATCCAATAAACCTGTCTTAAACTTATCATCTCGTTTTATTTTAGTAGTGTATTCTAAATCTACATTTGCACGACCATGTTCATCATCTAAAAGTCGCCAATTTGCTTCTTCCAATAATTTGTTTATTTTAACCCTAGCTTTTGCCTCTTTTTCACTACTCATAGAACACCAATCTTTTGACCTAACATAATTATCTTATCATGAACATACTAATATATTATTAGACTGTATTATGCGGACGCTTGAGTATTGGGTAATATATTGCATAAATAGGCATATGATTGAGGAGGAACAAATTTGTTATTTTTAAGATAGGGATTAATTGGTTTTTTAAAAGGCTCATATTTTTTGATCACGATTGCATAACCCTTATCTTTACCTTTAAAATATTCAAAAAATAATTTTTTTTCTATTCCAGCATGTTTCTTACATGTTTTCCATATCATTTCGGGGGTGTCTTCAATTATTGAATCTACATATATTTTCCCTACAATTCTTTTTATTGGTGCAGAAGAGTATACCCATATTTCTTCGGTTGGCTCTTTAAATATAGATTTTCTAAATTCGTATAATTTTGAACCATTTTCTATTTCTTCTACATATTTAGGTTTAATGGATAGTAAAACGCTCATCTATGTTCCCTTTTATTATTTTTCTATACTGTTCATCTTGTATTTCTCTAATAGAATATATATTACCTTCGATATTAAACTTTGATAATTCGGGTAACTTTACTTCTTGTTTTAAATGAAAATTTTCATTGAATAATATTACCAAAAGTTCTTTTCGACACCATTTCTTGATTTCTTCAAAAGTAAATACTGTTCTTTTTGAGATTAATTTAAAAACTTCTTCTGGATCAGTCATTTTCGGATATACACTTAAAACCGTACCTATAGTAGTTAAAGCCATTCTTTTTTTAGATTGATAAAACAATAAAATATCACCTTTGTTTATTTTAGTGGTATTTGCCCTACATACATATGCTTTTTTTATACAATTACCTTCACTATTTTCAAATAGGTTTAGTTCTAATTGATGCACTTCGGCATGGCTATCAGGGAATAGTTTTTTATGAAATGTTGGTAGGATAGGAACCAAATGTTTTCTTACGAGATTACCATCATAAAATGCCGGATAAAATGTTTTATCGAAATTTAAAGCGTCAACATTTGAATTTATTATTACGCTCTCATTAGTATAAATACTTTTGATAAAAATGGCTTCATTATCACCTTTGTTCCCTATATGTTTAAATCCAAACTGCTCTATTAAATTTACTAAATAGTCATTTTCTTCAATGTAATGACTTAAATAGATTTCACCTAAATCATTGTTTTCCGCAAATTTAATAGCAAGATTTATTAATTTTTCTCCAAGTTTTAATCCTCTTGCATGTTCAGCAACCTTAAAAGTACAAATTTTTAATATTTTATCTTTTCTTATTAGTGGATTTTCCGATATTATCTCATTACGCTCAATTTTTGGTATTAAAATTGCATTTATATCATTATTGGCATTAAAATATACGTAAGTATCTCTATTTTGTATGCTATTCCACCATTTATCAAATCCATTATAAGCATCCTTTAAAGAATCAAAGATTTTATCGTTATAATTTAGTTCAAATACTTTTTTTATTTCAAAATTATTTCCTAAAGGAATATTAACATTAGTATAAAATTTCTTAAAAATATTTATTGCTTCATTTATGTTTATAACATTTTCAATTTCTAAAACACTTGCCTTGTTTAATAGACCTTGGTCTTGGGTTATAAGGTAATCGCAAATATTACGGGCAATACAATAGATCAATTGATTATCTACTATGTCATTTTCTGATTTTGGTTCTGGTAATAAATTTTTGAAATCGTCGTCATCTAAATAATTAGGCACTTTTTCCAATACCGAATAAGTATTTGATTTTGATAGATTAACATTTTTTCTTTCATCATATTGATCTTTCATTATTTCTTGCCTTGTTAAAGGATGAATATGTAAAGAACAATTTTCGAGACCATTAAGCAAACCCATAAGTTCAGCAAGGTTTTCGGGTATTATATGATTATTTTCCCTCTGGATTAAAATATTTGTATCTAATAATATTCTCATTGAATTAGCGATCTCCTTTGATTTTTAGAAAAATAAAGTAAATCCCAGCTATAACAATAAAAAATAAAATTCTTATATAGTGCATGGTTATATTAGAATCCGAAAATAATAAATTGTATAGTAATGAATATAAAACGTTTATAACGGCAAAAACCATTATATATTTAAAAATTTGGTTAATAGTACACCATTGTTTTCTAAAACGAGCATAAACATTAAAAGAATCAATATAACTATCATCTTTGCCTTTCTTCTTATCTTGCCATTGTGTTGCAATTATTACATTATCAACCTTTTTACCTATATAATCTTTCCATATATCATTTTCTAATTTTCGCTCACTTTTAGGATTAAGTGAATATACATCAATTTCACCATTAGTCATTAAAAAGAAGTTTACCTTACTAATACAATATTGAGGAACGGACTTTTGTTGCAATCTTTGAATTAAAGAAGGGTTATCAAAACTTCTCCAATTGTTTAATCTAAAATCAATAAATGTATTTTCGGTTGAAACACTGTCAAACAACAAATTTTTAGATTTTCGTTCAATTATTTTATTTAACCATTCTCCTGTGAATCTTAGTCTAAAATAGTAATTTTTACCACTTATAAAACCTCTATCTTTAAGATTTATTGTAATAACTGTGCCTTTAAGGCAATGTTCAACTAAGATATCAGATTTTTCATTTGGGTCAAGTGCATAAACAATAAATTGTTCGTTTCCAAGTTTATCTTTGATTAAAAAATTTTTTGATTCCTGCAATTCGTGAGATGTATATGATTCATTAAAAACAGAATCTAAGATTTTTTTATCAGATACTATAACTTTACCGAGATCTTTAATATAATTAATACTAATCAGATAAGGCAAATAAATACATATTCGATGTAGAGTCTCTACATAATTGATTTTTATACCAATATCAAGCATCGGTACAGATTTTTTATTGCAATAATCAAGCCAAAGATTAAAATGAATATCATATGGAAATAGAGTATCATTAACTGACTTATCTCCTTCACACCATATCCCAAATCCCGCCATGTCAAAATCCTCCAAGATAAGTTAATAATAGCATTTACATAATAATTTGTAAAATATGAAACAATCTTACAAATAAAAATTCATATAACTCTCATTAATGATATCCTGTTTGATGGCGGAGTTAGTATTATTTATTAAAAAGTTTCGAAAACATTATCTTTTTAATTTGATTATTCTTGATATAAAACTATAATTAACCATAGCAAATTCACAGGAATTTTGGAATTTTAATGACATTAAAAAATTATCAGAGAGTTTTAACTTTTTGACACTAAGTATTAAACAAATTGACAGGGAGTTTTGAACAAATTGGCAGAAAGTTTTGAAATTTCCGAAAATCGAATTTTTTGCCAAATTTTGCTCGAAATTGGTTCGTTTTTACATCAAAATTTTACAAAATGTTCAATTTTTGCTGATTCAAAAGTTCTTGTGATATGACAAATTTTAATCAATCAATGACAAACATTTATCTTTAATATAAAGAGCAACTTCCCGAGCCTGTTTTTCTTTTATTCCGATATTTTTTGCAACATTGAGAATATCTTCTAAATTTGGATTTTTACCTTCGCCATTTATTGTGGTTGCATGTTCACCATTGAAGGATGAGCTATATGTTAAATCATATGCAGGTGAGAGGCGCCATTCTTTTTTATTTTCATCATACAAAAATGAGAAATTCTTTGAATGGTCATCTCTGTTGTGCGCGAAAACATTAAAGCACATAAGTCTATATAACTGCTCAATATCTTGATAATTTTTGGTTAATTCCAAAGTCAACTTCATCAAAATATTGTAATCAAGATTCGGCAAGCGATGGCTTGTTTCTAATAATCCGCTAACGGAAACCATGTGCACTTTTTTGTCTTTCCCCTCATTTACCCCTCTGTCAAATCGTTTAATACCGAAATATCCTGAGCAAATTTTAGAATTAAAAAGTTTTGTTTCACTCATTTTTATCCCGCAATCTTTTGCGACAAGAGAGTATTTGTATTCCTGCTCTCCAATATATTTAGGATCCTGTGAAGATGGGAATTTTATTATCCAGTCTTCTCCGTTTATTTTGGTTAGAATTTTTGGTCTTGCACCGCCTGATGAACCGCCGAGTTTAAAAAGTTCATCCAAGTTATCAGAATTTTGCGATTCTAATATTTTTGAACATTCTTGTGCAAGTTTATCATAATCAGACTCTTGGTTAGGTGTTGCAAACTTATGCTCAGGTTGATAAGTTAATGCACCCATACCGCTTTCTTGAACAACGGCTAGACGGTTTAAATTATCAATTTCACTTGGGTTAATCCTGTTTTTTAAAAATAGCCTATCAACTAACAATCTTCCCCAACCGTCAGGCAAACTGTCATTAAACACCCCAAATAGCCCCTCGAACGGTTCAAATTTTGGCAAATATACTTTTTTCTGTAAAGGCAAACTAAATGGAGATATGCTAAAACCGGTGACAAGCCAATCATTATCATATTCAAAAGCCACAAGCCTATCCTGAGTTTTAGCCAGAGTTCCGACTAATTTATCGTTATAAAAAACTTTAAGGTATTTGTAGTTATCCATTTACCCCTCCATTGATTACCTCGTTGATTGAATTGTAGGTTTTTTGCGTAAATAGGGTTTCAATGTCTTTGTCTAAATCAAGTGCAATAGCAATTTTTATAAAAGATTGCAAAGCAATTTCATACTTAGTTTCAAATCTTTTAATGCTGCCAAGACTAACTCCGGATTTTTGCGCTAAAACCTCTTGCGAAATCTTTAACTTTTTTCTATGTTTTTTTATCTTCTCCGCTAAATTTTTAGCAATTTCATTAGGAGTTTTTTGATTTAAAAGTAGGACATTCATAGATAATATATTAACTTATTCTGCTATAAATGTCAATATATGGATAATATATTATCTAATCATAAAACAATATCAAAGTTTTATTATGATGTATTTTTAGGGGTAAATTTTTTCAACTTTTAACAAGGGGTAAATAAATTAAACCCCGTTTAAATAGGGTTTAAAACTATAACTTCTCTGGACAAATTGAAAATATGTAATTGAAATTTTATACCCCTTTTTGCCCGTTGTTTTTAGGTTTGAGGCACTTCCCCCATAATGATAACCAATATGTAATTGAAGTCCGAAATGTCCACTTTCGATTACACGAAAATCCGATTTAAATCACCCTTAAATGCCGTTTAATATAAATTTTATGGGCTCTGCCGGCATTGATCCAAATCGGACATTTCAATTACATATTTTTATTGTTCCCCCTGAAAGCCGGAACTGTTTACAAAGCAATAAATACGATAAATTCCCCGATTTTAGTGGGAAGTATCTTCCCTCTCAATTTCAATTACATTTTCATTTGTTGAATTTTTTGTGAGACTTACATCGTATCAAAATAAAACCCTTAACAGGGAAGCATTTACGAGACATTTTTAATAGATTAACAGATTATCAAAATTTTTAACTCTAATTATTTAAGAATGTAATTGAAAATCAAAAAAATATGTAATTGAAACTCTTAAAATTTTGTTATTTTAAGACACATAACAACACACTTCCCCCGAAATGAGTTCCAATTTGATAGCAAACGATTTAAGATACAGAAGCTTCAAAGGAGAATTCTATGAAAAACAGCATTTTAGACAATATTCAAACTGAAAACACTTGGCTTGATGTTGAGACCGTTGCCAAACTAAAAGGGATTTCAAAGCGAGGTGTCAGGTTATCTATTAATAACTATGACCATAAAATAGAAAATACTCGTGGTGGGAAAACTTATAAAATCAGATTAAGTAGTTTAGAAGAGGAACTTCAGATTAAGTATATAGAAGAATATTATAACGATTTTAAAGCAAACGAAAATGAGATTATAGAATTAAACAATCTCAAAATAAAACAAGAGAAATTAATATCAGAAGAACAGAAAAAACAAGCACTTGCAAAATATGACATTATAAAATTGTGGTTAGAATTTAGAAAAAATTTAAAAGCAGATAAAAAGAAAAATATTATTGATCCATCATTTAAGAATGTAAGATCAGACAAGCAATTTGAAATACTATTTAATACAGGAACTTTATATCCTGAATTATTTAATACGGTTGGTAAAATCTCAGTCGGTTCATTATATAGATGGCACAGGCTGTTAGGTTATAATGGCGATTGGACTTGCTTGGTAGGTCAGTATAAATATTCAACAAGAAAAGAATATAGAACAACATTAAACGAAGAACAGATTAAAATATTTATACAGATTTTATTATCTCCAAGTGCATTTTCAATCGGTAAATCAATTTCATTAACAAAACATATATTAAAAGAGCGAGGCTATGAAATACTTCCAAAAGATGTAACTTTTAGAAGATATGCCTATTGGTTCAGAGATAATAATTTTGATAAATGGACACTCGCTCGTGATGGAGAAAAAGCACTTAAAGATAAAGTAAGTCCTTATATAGTAAGAAATGCAAGCCTATTAAAAGCAGGTCAAGTTTTAATCGCTGACGGTCATACACTAAACTTTCAGGTATTAAATCCATTCACAGGGAAACCCTGCCGAGCGACTCTGCTTGGTTTTTTAGATTGGAAATCCGGCGGACTTGTCGGATACGATATTATGCTCGAAGAATGCACACAAAATATTGCATCGGCACTCCGTAATGCAATATTAAAGATGGATCACATTCCTGATTTTGTATATCAGGATAACGGTCGAGCATTTAAAAGTAAGTTCTTTAACGGGGACAAAAAATTTGAAGAACTCGGATTTACAGGTGTTTATAACAAACTCGGAATAAAACCGGTTTATGCCACTCCATATAACGCTCGTGCAAAAGTCATCGAGCGTTTCTTTTTAGATTTTCAAGAGGGATTTGAAAAACTTATTCCAAGCTACATTGGGACAAGCATTGAAAATAAACCTGCCTATATGATGAGGAATGAGAAATTACATAAACAAATCCACGAAAAATATTCATTTACCCCGACAATAGAACAAGCTCGATTGATGATTGAAAAATGGTTGGAATATAAACATTCCCAACAATGCACTAATGCAGAAGGCAAGACAATTCAAGAAGTCATTGATGAAATCGAGAAACAAAATATTGATGAGAATATGCTTGATGATTTGATGATGGCGCAAGAAATAAAATCTATCGGCCGGAACGGAATAAGATTTTTGAAAGCTGATTATTTTGATGAATCATTATACGGAATTAAAGAGAAAACTGTAATTAAATATAGTCTTTTTGACCTCTCCTATATAAAGGTTTATACCCTTAAAGGCGAATTTATATGCAAAGCAATGAGAGTAACAGAGACACATCCGCTCGCAGTTCAGATGGGCGAGATAAAAGATATTGAAGATTATAAACACAAGATTGAAAAGCAACAAAAACTACGCAAGAAAACTATAAAAGCAGTTAGAGAGCATTTCAATATTGAAGATATGGACTTCTTTGAAAAGGAATTAATGAATAATATTAGAATTCCTCAACAAGAAACAATAAAAACAATAACGGTAAAACCTGAACCCGAAAAGGAGCAGAAATTTGAGCCAAAGGTAAAAACCTCAATAGTTGCAAGACCTATATTTATAGACGATTACGAACGATACGAATGGCATATGCAAAATGGATGCATAACACCTGCCGATCGGGAATGGCTTGCAAATTATATTAAATCAGACGAATACAAAGAAATATATAAATAGAAAGGAGCGAAATGAAAAAAGTATTTGTAAAAACAAAAAATGTAAAACAAATGATCTCAATGTTTAACCGACTTCGAGATCGTGAAGACGGAGTCCCCGGAATGGGACTTATTTATGGAGAGCCCGGACTTGGAAAGACCTATGCGATAACTTGGTGGGCGGCACAAAATGATGCGATATTAATTAGAAGTGCCAATCTTATGTCTGCCCGTTGGCTTTTAGAAGAGATAATTGAAGAATTAGGGGAAATTCCTTACAACAAATTCTCTGATATTTTCAATCAGGTTATTGCACAATTAATAAAAACCCCTCGACTAATAATTGTTGATGAAACAGATTATTTAACAATTGACTCAAGAGCAGTAGAAACATTAAGGGACATTCACGATAAAACGAATGTCCCTATTGTTTTAGTTGGAATGGGAACAGCTAATAAAAGGTTACAACGGCACAAACATTTATATGACAGATTATTAGAGATTATAAAATTTGAGCCATTCTGTAAGCAAGATATAACTTCAATAATAGATCAATTATCAGAAGTGCAGTTTACAGATTGCGCCAAAAAACTTTTATATTCTCGCACAAATCGATTCCGTCAATTAGTAAAAACTATAAGCAAAGCTGAACAGGTCGCAAAATCAAACGGAATAAAAGAAATTGATGAAATAACATTAAAAGAGGTATTGAAAAATGATGAAATTGACACAGAAGAAATTGAATTTTCAAACGAAAATTCTTAAAATCGCAAAAGGACTTAATAAATTCACATTGCTCGACATTCTTCCAATGCTCGATGAAAGCGAAAAAGCAATTCAAAAAACGCTTAATGATTTAGAGTCTTTAAATCAGATTAAAAAGATATCAAATACAGAATATCTATATACAAATATAAAAAAGCCTTCTAATAAAGCCACACAACCCCCACAAAAACCATCAAATACAGACGGAAAAGATGATATTTGGCTAACAATAGCAGAAGTTGCACGCCTTTTGAATATACAAGAAGAATCAGTCAAACGCAATTGTTTAAGGGGTAGTTATATTGTTAAACCAAATAAAGAACCTGATTTGGAGGGTAAATATTTAATTAAACGATCTTCTCTTAAACTATATGAATTTTTAGAAGATTCTGAAAGACGAGCTATGAATAAAGAAGTTGAAAAACTTTTTCATAACAAAATTGAAGAGAGATTATATGCTGTTTCTTCAGATAGAGGAAAAGAATTTATATACAGGCATTTGAAACTATTTAAGTTAACAGAAGGGATGAGGAGTAAAGAACTGCGTAGCTTTTTAGAGATAATCCCAATGAGAGATCCAAAATTAAAGGTTTCTTATTCGTCATTTTATGCAAAGAAAAAGAAATACCAAGAAGAGGGTATAATGGGTATATTCCCAAAATATTTCATGCCGGATAATAAGAGCGAGGAGCCTCAAGTCCGCAGGAATTTAAATCGTCTTCCGAAAGTCTATGATTTAGCATCAACAGAGCAAATAGAAGTTGTTTATAAATGCTTTTGTTTTGGAATCCCGGCTTCTCAAACATCAAAAATAGCAAATATAGGAAGCACAACGACAGAGACTTTTTATCAGTACATACGAGCCAAAATTTATGATAAATACTACCAAGAATTAATAAATTATTTTGACACCGATCCACAATGTCCTCAAGTCAGAAATTTTATGGATGATGTATCAATTTATATTTATTGTTATGACGATAAAGTTTATGTTACAAGAAAACCAATTAATACAAATAAACACATAAGGCGGCAAAATCCTGACGAAATTAAAGAAGCTCGCAGAATGTATAACATTCTTTATCGCAAAAAGTTTATGGCAAGTATGCGGAAATATTTGGAACACCACTTAACTGTAATGATATGGAAAGAGTGCATTTGCAATTTTGATGAATTGCTTAATTCGATTTATTCAATCATTCATATTTAAATGCCTCTATAAGTCCCTTCTTTAATTTTTCTATTGCGATTATCTTCTAAATATTCCCAAAAGCTATGTATGCTTTCTACGGATATTTTTTCCTCTTTTTCTTTTTTATGGTCAATAATTGTAATGACTTTGTTTACACTTTCAAATAGCCACCAACTAATGTCATTGCTTTTTGAATTAGGCAAATCAAAATAACAATCATAATAATCTGCTAATAATTCTATTATTGTATCAATTACTTCATTACTTATATCAACAATACAATATGTGCTTGTAGATAAATTCTTTTGAATACAATCAGACACCCTCTTCTCTTTTTTTAGAGTATTTTTTATTGTATTAATGTGCTTTTTAAATTTATAATAATTCATACCTACCTCACAATCTTTTTGTATCAACAATTATTCCATTTGGATCAAATTCAGGATTTTCATTGTAATATCCTCTTGGATTACAAATAACTTTTGTGCCGTGTAATTTATAATTGCAATTTGTGTGCATATGCCCATGACACCATAATTTTAGATTTTTATATTTCAAAACGAGTTCTTCTAAATTACTTGCATATGCCGCACTTAATGTACTGTGCTTATATGGTACAGGAATGCTTTTTGAACTTGGTGCGTGATGTGAAATAACAATAATCTTTTTGCTTGGATTTTCATCACACACTTTTTCAATAAATTTTTTGCTTTCATAATGAAGTTTTTGTTGATCGGTGGCAGTAATTTTTCTTAATTTATTTCCATCTATAACTTTGACATATCTATAATCATTCATTTTTTTGTGTGCCATCATTTTACAAACATCTTCATGGTTAAACAAATTAAAATCTGTAAATAAAATACACCCAACAAAAATTACATCTTCTATCTCGACAGACTGATTCTCTAAAAAATATACAGGTGAATCCTTAAACTTATCTTGTAAATATTTAATCGAATATGTCAAAGTGTCTTTTTCATCAAAAGTTACTTCATTGTATCCTAAATGATTTCCACCAATAATTATTCCTTTTTTAATGTTGTTTTTAATCCATCTTTCTGTAGATATCCTATCGCCTGATACATCTCCGCAACAAATAACAAAATCATCTCCAAAGTCATAGGGACTATCGTTTTTATTTATATCCGCATGAATATCTGATATTATTCTAATCTTCATTTCCTACATCCTCCAATTCTACAAGTTTGTCGTTCATAATCATAACGTTATTGCATCTGTAATATTTGTGGCAGTTAGCCTCGCAGTAATCTAATGCTTTGTTTAAATCATTTATAGTTTTAAGTAAATCAAGTCTTGGACATTCCATTATTCTTCATCCACCGCCGGGCTTATAGCATCCATTTCGATATTGTATTTTTTGCCATTCGTATCAACGCACGTTGCGAATGGAATATTTCCATCAGCAAATTTGTTTATCCAAGTGTAAATTAGTAAACCCACTTCTTTTGTCTTGTGGTTTAAAATTTTAGTTCCAAACATAGTTCTATCTTTTTCAATCGTCATCATTTACCTCTTTCTGTGTTATATAATTACTTTATTTGTTATTCATCTTCAAATAACTCTCTCACTTGCCTTTTGAACTCTGAAGAATTCACAATTCCATCGTTCGTTCCTGTTTCTATTGCAAGTTGTAGTATTTCTTCTATCAAATCTTGATAATTTGTTTTAAAGAGCATCCTATCATCATAAGCATTTATTAAAGAAAGGATTATAAGCAAATGTTTATCAGTTATATTTGGGTAATCAGTTAAATATTTTTCCCAATGTGGGCAACCACTCCCACACTTTATATCGGGATAAGGACAAATTGATTGCCATCCACAAGCGAAGAAATCTCGTGGTTTTATTCCAAATGTTTTGAAAAAAGTTTCTTTAATTGTGTCCATTGTTGCTCCTTTTTGATTTTATTTATTTATAACTACTTTAATTGCATTTTTTATTTCAGGTTCATTGGTTTTAAAATCAATATATTTGCTTGTAACTTTTGTTAATTGAATCGAACATCCATTTTCAACGAATAATGCCAATATATCTTCAATTCTTGCTTGGCAGTTTGTAATTGTAATGTAATCAATATCAAACTCTTTGCAATGATCGATTATAGGCTTAACATCTGTTTCCCAAATTACATCGCTAAAATTAATGCTTTCATTTGTTGTATCTAATGTTCTTTCGTAAGCATAGAAAAATGTTGAATTGATACCCTGATCTTTAAGGCATTTATCAATGTTTCTTGCTTTTTCTAATTTTTCAATCGTTTTCATAATTATTCCTTTCTTATAAGTTCACCAAAATATTTATCTTCAGGTTTTTCAGGATCAAGTAAACATTCGATCATAAATACAAATTTTTCTCCGGCATCAAATCCGTCTAATTGTTCACAATAAACCATTGTA
>Ga0256404_1010632_pt1 | contig 12651 bp, 10 predicted proteins | sample RumenRJG_01DNA_FD_185990 | JGI IMG/M metagenome (GOLD analysis project Ga0256404, IMG submission 185990) | Bovine rumen microbial communities from Lethbridge, Alberta, Canada - RJG_01 | ecosystem: Host-associated > Mammals > Digestive system > Stomach > Rumen | place: Canada: Alberta | collected...
GGATACTATGGACATTTTGATAAGGGTTAAGGGTTAAGGGTTAAGGGTTATGGGTTATGGGTTGTGGGTTGTGGGTTGTGGGTTATGGGTTGTGGGTTATGGGTTGTGGGTTGTGGGTTATGGGTTATGGGTTATGGGTTATGGGTTATAGGTTATGGGTTGTGGGTTATGGGTTATGGGTTATGGGTTATAGGTTATGGGTTATGGGTTGTGGGTTATGGGTTATGGGTTATGGGTTGTGGGTTATGGGTTGTGGGTTGTGGGTTATAGGTTGTGGGTTATGGGTTGTGGGTTATGGGTTATGGGTTATGGGTTGTGGGTTGTGGGTTGTGGGTTATGGGTTATGGGTTGTGGGTTATGGGTTATGGGTTGTGGGTTATGGGTTGTGGGTTGTGGGTTATGGGTTATGGGTTATGGGTTATTTGGAATGATTCTATTCTTTTTGTTATGACAACAAATTCATTTACAGAGAGCTGCTCGGCACGTTTGCCGAGCATGGCCTCGTCGACGGCGTCGATGGGCAGGCCCGCCGAGCGGAGGGCGTTGCGGAGGGTCTTGCGGCGCTGGTTGAAGCCCGCCTTGACCACCTGTACGAACAGCTTCTCGTCACATTCCAAGGATGTTACACCATTGCGCGTAAGGCGTATGACGGCCGATTTGACCTTGGGCGGGGGATTGAAGACATGCTCGTGGACCGTGAAGAGGTACTCGATGTCGTAGAATGCTGATAGCAAGACCGATAGGATGCCGTAGGTTTTGCTTCCCGGGCCTGCGGCCACACGCTCGGCCACCTCCTTCTGGAACATGCCCACCACCTCAACAGCCTGATTCCTGCACTCGAAGACACGGAAGAGTATCTGCGACGAGATATTGTAGGGGAAGTTGCCTATGACGGCGAAAGTATCATGGAACAAGGCGTTTAGGTCCAGTTTCAGGAAATCGCCCTCGATGACATCCAGCGAGGGGTAGTGCTCGTGGAGCCAGGCCACCGACTCGCGGTCGATCTCGACCACATGGAAGTTGAGTTCCTGTTTCCCAATGAGATACTTGGTCAGCACACCCATGCCGGGACCGATCTCGATGACGTTGTTCGAGTGTCCGGAGAGGCTGTCCACGATGCGCCGGGCGATGCTCTCGTCGGTGAGGAAATGCTGTCCCAGGAACTTCTTTGCTTTTACTTCATTCATTTTGCTTTCAGTGCGTTATAACGTTTGCGCGCGCGGTCGGTATAGAGCGATGTGGGGTAGTCGATGAGGAGCTTCTCGTAGCATTCGAGGGCCTGTTCTTTGTTGTCCAGATGGTCTTCGTTGAGTTCGGCCCTGAGCATCAGGGCGTCGTCGGCAGTGATGTCGTAGGGATAGAACTCCACCACCTGCCTCAGGAGGGAGTCGGCCTCGGCGTAACGTGCTTGTTTCATGCGTATTTGGGCCTTGCGCATCAGCACCTCGTCGAAGAGGGGATGCGAGAGCACGCTGTGGGCGATGGCGTCGTAGCCCTGCCAGGCGGAGTCGAGCCGGTTGCGGTAGAGCAGCAGGTCGGCATCGGCGAAGAGCTCGAGCATGCCGTAGGTGCTGTCATCTTCCATGTTGTCAGATATTAAGAGCGACAGCTCCATGGCGTCGTTGGCCACCAGCTTGGAGGTCGACGAGCGCAGCACCTTGAGTTGCGAATTGGCCCAGTCGAAGTCGTGGTTGTAGTAGGACAGCTTGGCGTTCTTGAACTTGGCCTGAGCCCCCAGCACGTCGTTCTTGTTGGCCTTCTCCACCTGCATGTACAGCAGCGAGGCGTCCCACACCGAGCCGGCAAACAGCAGCAGGTCGCCCAGTTCCAGCTTCACCTCGTCGCGGACATTGGGCATGATGCGTGGTATCTCCAGCACATCGTCGAGCATACTCACCGCCGCCTGTGCGTCGCCCCCGTGGTAGGCCATGAGGGTGGCGTAGTGGCGCATGATGGGGATGGTGCGTTCGTTCTTGCCCAGCTCGGCAAGGGCATCCTCGTAGCGCTTGCGGAGGGCCTGGAAGTCCTTGCTGTCGATGCGATAGTTGTGATTGATGCGTGCGAAATCCACTTCCAGCTCCCCCACCCTGCCGGCGAAGTAGTGCGGGCTGTCGGTCCCTTTGCGCTGCAGCAGCCGGTAGGCCTCGGCGGCCACGTCGTAGGCCTCGTTCTGCTGTGCTATCTGGGCCACGCGGAAGAGCTGGTCGCCCCCCTTGTCGGGGAAACGGGCGTCCACCGCCTGTGCCTGTGTGAGGGCGAAAGCGAAGTCCTTCTGCTGGATGGAGAACCAAATCATCATCTCCAGATAGGTCTGGTTGTCAGGGTGTTCGCGCACCCGCTGTACCAACGCCTGCTTGACCCCCTCGGCCAGACGGCCGTCCGGGGCCTCGGCCATGGCCTTCTGCATATTGATCTGTACCGACGAAATCATCCTCGGCTGGCTGTCGAGCAGGGAGAAATACTCCTGCGTCATGGCGTTGTAGTCGCCCATGGCCTGGTAGACGCCCACCACCTCGGTGAAATAGAGCTGCTTGTTGCGTGTCTTCTCGCGTGCCGCCTGATAGGTGCGGATAGCGTAGTCGTGGCGGCCGATGTTGACGAAGGCCATGGCCAGGTCTGGCACGGGTGCCAGGTTGGATGTCACCGACTCGACGGCCTTGTCGAAGTATTTTTCGGCCTTCTTAGCCTCTTTCTGGACCTGGTAGGCGTTCCCCTGGTCGACATACAGCTGAAGCTCCCCAGGGTGCTTTTTGAGGCGTTTCTCGGCCAAGCGGGCCGCATCCTTATATTCGCCCATCTGCAGGTAGGTGGCGTAGAGGCGCTGGTAGTAGAAGCGGTTGGTGGTGCGCTTGTAGAGCGACTCATAGAGCTGGGCCGCCTGCTGGAAATCGCCGTTGTCGAAATAGTAGGCTGCCATCTGCTCCTGCGACTGCTGGGCAACGGCAGCGGAGGGCAGCAGCAGCGCCACTGCCAACAGACTCATTGCCAATATGTAGCCTATGCGCCTCATACAAAAAAACCGGAATCATAAGTTCCGGTCCTTCATTGTTGGTTGGTGACCCAGCTGGGGCTCGAACCCAGGACCCCAACATTAAAAGTGTTGTGCTCTACCTGCTGAGCTACTGAGTCAGTCATTTCTGACTTGCTGATGGTTGTTTGTGACCCAGCTGGGGCTCGAACCCAGGACCCCAACATTAAAAGTGTTGTGCTCTACCTACTGAGCTACTGAGTCATTCAAAATGCAGGCCTCGGCCCACAAATTGAGTTTGCAAAAGTACAACTTTTTTATAAAAGGACAAAATATTTTATCTCCTCCACCCCAAAAGAAATTACAATATATATGATTTTCAGTAACATATAAAACAGTTAATTTCTCTGTATCCTGTCGTTTTCGTGGTGCAAAAACGGTTCAAACGGCCACAAAACAACCATTTTTCGTCCCTCGGCGATGCGTGGAAAAAAGAAAATTTGGCCGAATGAAATTTAATTTGTATATTTGTAAAAAACAATCACGGAGAAACAACGCAAAGAAGAACAACATAACACAATACATATCATGGACTTAACAATCAAACCCAAGAAAGGCATCGGCGATATAGAATTCGGAATGCCGGTGGAAGAAGTGGTAAAAATACTGGGCCAGGCCGACGAGGTGGAGAACATAGACAATGCTGCCGACGAGAGCACCACGGTGCTGCGCTACAACGACGACGGCCTCACCCTCTTCTGCGAAGGCGAGAACCCCACGGTGTCCTGCATCGATGTGGCCAACGAGGACTGCACCCTCTTCGGCGAGAGCGTTTTCGACCTCGACGAGCGCCAGCTGGTGGCCCTGATGGTGAAAAACAACCTCACGGAGCAGGATGTCGACGAAGAAGACTGGGGCGAGCGCCGCGTCACCTTCAACGAGGGCAATATCGACTTCTACTACGACAACGGCGAGCTGGTATCCATCATTCTCGGCGCATGACCCCCCTTTTCTCCACCGCCTACCTGCCTCCCATCGCCTATGTGGCGGCCCTCAGTGCACAGCCCGAGGCCCTCATCGAGACCCAGGAGACCTTCCCGAAGCAGACCTACCGCAACCGCACGGAAATCATGACCGCCGGCGGCGTCAGGACGCTGTCGGTACCGGTGGTCCGTAACAACCATTCGCGCACCGAGGAGGTGGGCATCGACTACAAGGAGCGCTGGAACGTCATCCACCTGCGCACCATCGCCGCCGCCTACAGCGCCTCGCCCTACTACCTATACTACAAAGACGACCTGGAGAAGATACTGCTGCAACGCTACGAACGGCTGATCGACCTCAACGACGCCCTGCTGCAATGGATACTCCGCACGCTGAAAAGCAGCTGCCAGATACGCCACACGCAGGACTTCGTCAAAGACTACCCCGCAGACCTCCGCGACACCTTCTCGCCCAAACACCCCTACCCTACCGAGGGCCACAAACCCTACTACCAGGTCTTCGCCGACCGGCTGCCGTTCACCCCCAACCTCAGCTTCCTGGACCTGCTGATGAACCTTGGTCCCGAAGCCGTGGAATACCTGAAAAGCATCACGTAAAACACATAGAACAAAACAAATAGCCCTGTTGTTTCACACGAAACAGCAGGGCTTTTTCTTTTTGTCAGCGGGCGAATGTCAGCAGCAGCACCGAGACATCGGCTGGCGACACCCCACTGATTCGGGAGGCCTGTCCGATGGTCGACGGGCGGTATCGGTTGAGTTTCTCGCGGCATTCGTAGCTGAGGGCCGTAAGGGAGAAATAGTCGAAATCGGCAGGCAGAGCGATATTCTCGAACTTCAGGATGCGGTTGGCCACCTCCTGTTCTTTCTCGATGTAGCGCTGGTATTTCACCACTGTCTCCACCTCGTGCTTCACCTCGTCGCGAAGTGTATCGGGCACCGCCTGCACGGCGTCGGCGGTCTCGGGCGACAGTTCCAGCAGTTCCTCCAAGCTCAGCTCGGGCCGCAGGAGCAACGAGGCGAGCGTCACCCGCTGACTCAACGGTGCCGACTGGCGGCAGGCCAGCCACTCGTTGGCAACCGAAGGCAGCACGGGAGCATGCTCGACGGCCGACTTCAGCTCTGCTGCATAATGCTGCTTGGCCTCCACACGGCGCATGCGCTCGTCCGACGCCAGGCCGATGGCGTAGGACAACGGCGTCAGGCGCTGGTCGGCATTGTCCTGGCGGAGGAGGATGCGGTATTCGGCCCGCGAGGTGAACATGCGGTAAGGCTCGTCGACGCCCTTGGTCACCAGGTCGTCGATGAGCACGCCGATGTAGGCCTGCGAGCGTCCCAGCACGAACGCCGGGCGCCCCTGCAGCTTCAGCGCGGCATTGATGCCGGCCATCAGTCCCTGGCAGGCGGCCTCCTCGTAGCCCGTGGTGCCGTTCACCTGGCCGGCGAAATAGAGATTCTCCACGCGCTTGGTCTCAAGCGTATAGACCAGCTGCGTGGGCGGGAAGTAGTCGTATTCGATGGCGTAGCCGGGCTTGAAGATGCGTGCCTGCTCGAAACCCTCGATGCTGTGCAGGGCTTCGAGCTGCACCTCCAGTGGCAGCGACGAAGAGAAGCCGTTGAGATAATAGGACTGCGAGTGCCACCCCTCGGGCTCCACGAAGAGCTGGTGGTGGTCCTTGTCGGCGAAGCGGTCGATCTTGTCCTCGATGGAAGGGCAGTAGCGCGGGCCACGGCCCTGGATGCGACCGGTGAACATCGGCGACCGCGAGAACCCCGTGCGCAGGATGTCGTGGGTGCGGAGGTTGGTATTGGCGATATAGCAGGGACGCTGTTCGCTAAGTGCCATGGTATCAGAGAAGGAGAACTTCGACGGATGCTCGTCGCCGGGCTGCGGCGTGAGACGAGAGAAGTCGATGGTGCGGCCGTCCACGCGCACGGGCGTACCCGTTTTGAGTCGTTGCACCACGAAGCCCAACTCGCGGAGTTGGTCGCTCAGGCCCACGGCGGGGCTCTCCCCTACCCTGCCCCCCTGCCAGGAATCCTCGCCGATGAATATCCTTCCGTTGAGGAACGTGCCGCTGGTGAGCACCACCGCCTTGGCGGGCACCTCGTGGCCCATGCGTGTAACGACGCCGGCCACGGCACCCCCTTCCACTTTCAAGGCCACGACCTCGTCCTGCCAGAGTGCGAGGTTGGGGATGGACTCCAGCACGCGGCGCCAGTTCTGGGAGAAGAGCATGCGGTCGCACTGAGCGCGAGGGCTCCACATGGCGGGTCCTTTGGAGAGGTTGAGCATGCGGAACTGTATGGCCGAGCGGTCGGTCACGATGCCGGACCATCCGCCCAGGGCGTCGACCTCGCGGACGATTTGTCCTTTGGCCACGCCGCCCATGGCGGGGTTGCACGACATCTGGCAGATGGCGTCGAGCATCTGTGTAATGAGCAGCACCTTCGCCCCCAGGCGGGCCGCTGCCGCTGCCGCCTCGGCCCCGGCATGACCGGCGCCGACAACCACTATATCGTATTGCTCAAAAGTCATAGAACATGGTATTTAGCACTTCCGTTCCACGTGAAACATGGTGTTCCACAGGGCCAGACTTTCCTCCTCCTGCCGACGCATCTCGGCGGCCTCGGAGTCGGACTTGTCGCCCTGCCCCAGCAGATGCAGCACGCCATGGATGACCACCCGATGCAGCTCCTCCTCGAAAGCGACGCCAAACTTCGCGGCGTTCTCCCCTACCCTGTCGATGCAGACAAAGATGTCGCCCGAGATGAGGCCGGCGGCCACATAGTCGAAGGTGATGATGTCGGTGTAGGTGTCGTGGTCGAGATACTGACGATTGACTCCGATCATGTACTCGTCGTCGCAGAAGAGGTACGAGATGTTGCCGACCTTCTTCCCGCGACGCAAAACGACCTCGGAGATCCATTTTTTGACCTTTTCGGCCTCCGGAAGCTCAAAACTCTCAATTTGGGAAGAAAATCGAATCGACATATTTTAGATTTATAATACTGATTTACTTGTTTTTACAACGTTTTCAGAACGCTTTTTCGTCAAAATGCAGCCCGTTTTTTGTCCCAACCAGGGCAGTTGCTCTGCCCATTGCAAGGAAAACGACGAATCGTCAAGCCGCCACCGGGGCGAAATGCGACTGCAGGACGGCGGCGCGTTCCAGGGCGTCGGCGGGGTCGATACCGGCGATGTCGAATTCCATTCTCACCACCCGACCGCCGTCGGAGTAGCACATGCGGTCGGCGAGGGACTTCATCACGAAGATGCCGCTCCCCTTCTCCAGCGACTCCAGGGTGCCGAAGTCGTCGAACCGGAATCCGGTCCCCTGGTCTTCCACCTCGACAAAGACACCGCCCCGGCAGGTGCCGAGGGTGACGGTGACCGTCTTCGAAGCGTCGGACCCGTTGCCATGGACAATGGCATTTGCAGCAGCCTGCAGCGCCGCCACCGACACCGTAGAGTAGTAGTTGCCCACATGGCACTCGTGGCAAAAATGGAACACCCGCTCCTCTACGTAGGGCAGATTGGCAATATCAGACTGTATTACAAACGATTCATTCATCCCTGGCAGTATTTTTACACCTGCAAAGATACAAAAAAAATGCATACCCACGGCAACATTCTTATATTTTTTTATAGTACCTCTCAGGTCGGTTTTTGGTGGGAGAAAGGGGTGGGGGATCTATCGGTAGAAGTAGTCGTTGACCTTGTTGCGATAGTAGGGCGAGAGGGTGGGGGGCACGGTGCGGAGCTGGTCGGTGGCGGGCTGCTGCTGGCGGCGGTATTTTTCGAGTTCGGCGGGCGAGGGCTGGCTGTAGAGGTCGTTGGCCTCGTGGCTCTCGCGGCGTTCCTCTTTCTCGCGCTGCATTTCGGCCTTCTCGTGCTCGAGGAGGCGCGTCATGATCTGCTGCTGGCGGGCGATGGTCTGGCGGGTGATGGTGCGGTTGACGAGGTCGGTCTCGGTCTGCTCCATCTGCTTCATCATTTGGTCTATCTCCTTGGCCAGCTTGCTGTTACCGGCGTTCTGCTGTTTCATTTCCTGGCCGTATTCCTGCATCATGCGGCGGATGAGTTCCTGCTGTGCGGCCATCTTGGCGAACTCTTCGCTCATCTGCTGTCCCTGGCCGAGTTTGTGCCGTCCGTCGGGCTTTTTGCCCTGCTGGTCGAGCTGTTTGCGGAGGGCTTCCATCTGCTTGTTGAGCTCCTGCTGCATCTGCCGCATCGACTTGGCGGAGGGCTTGCCGTTGCCGGGTTTGGCGCTGGGGTTGGGGTTTTTGCCGGGGTTCTTGCACTGTCCGGACTTCTGTTTCTGGCTGTTCTGGCGCATCTGGTTCTGCATCTGGTCGAGGCTTTCGGCGAGCACAAGAGCCAGGTTGTTGAGGGCCGTCATGCTGTACTGCATCGAGCGCGAGGCCTGAGTGTTCTTGTAGGTGCCGTAGAAGCTCTGGTTCATGTCCAGCAGGCCGTTGAGCGAGCGGACGATGTTGCTGTTGACCTCGCCGAGCTGTTGGGTGATGACCGAGGCCACCTTGAGCTGGCGTTTGGCCATGGACCGCAGCGAGTCCTCGACGTTGCGGAAGTCGTCGCGGATACGGTTCTGGCGGAAGATAATGGACTGGTATTTCGGGTCTTGGATGTAGGTGGTGTTGACGTCGGCGATGAGTTCCTCCTGATTGAAGGAGAGCTGGACGAGGTTCTTCAGCAGTCGGCGCACCTCCTCGGCGTCCTCGGCCAGGTCCTGCTGTTCGGCCTCGACCTGGGCTTCGGCGAGGGCCTCGCTGAGCTGTTCCATGTCGTCGGCGGCCTGTTTCTGCTTGCCGGAGGCGTCCTTATGCTTGCCCTTCTGGAGGCTCTGCTGGGCCTCCTGCTGGTGCTGTTCGACCTGTTTTTCCAACTCCTCGGGCACCTTGAAATCCGTGCCGGGGTCGAGGTTTTTGTAGTCCTGCTTGATTTGGTCGATGTCCTTTTTCAGCTCCTGGAAACGGTCGTTCAGCTGCTGCTGTTTTTGCTGCAACTGCTGGTTGTCCTTGTTTTTAGCCTGTTCCGTTTCACGCGAAACATTGCGCTGTTCCTCGGCCAGGCGGTCCATGTTCTGGATGGTCTGCTCCACCTTCTTTTCCAGCTCCAGGCGCTTCATCAGTTCGATGTTCTGGTCGAGCTGTTTCTTGAGCTCGGAGTTGTTCATCTTGAGCTGTTCCAGCTCCTGCTGCACCTTGTTCTTGTCCAGTTCCTTCATCATGCGGTCTATCTCCGCCATGGTCTCCTTCATCTTCTCGTCCATCACCTCGTTCATCAGGCGGTCCAGCTCGCGCTGTTTTTCCATGAGCTGTTCGCTCTGCTCACGGTATTTCTGTTCCAGGCGGTTGTTCTCCTGGATCTGCTGCTGCATCTGCTGCATCATCTGGCGCACCTGCTGCTGTTTCTGCTGTATCTGCTGGAGGTCCTTTTTGTCCTGCCAGTTGAGGTCCTTCTTGTCCACCAGGCGGCGCATCATCTCGTTGATTTCCTCCTGCAGTTTCTGCAGTTCAGACACCTGGTTTTCTGCGCTTTGGCGCACCTCGTTGCTGCTGCGCTGCAGCAGCTGGTCCAGCTCGTCGGCGCTGGGGATTTTGATTTCGAACACCTGCGACTTGACGGTCTTGGGGCCGTGGATGGCGTCGTTGTCGGACACCTCGAACCAGTAGGAGAGGGCGTCGCCCGGGGCGAGGGTGAGCTCGGCGGTGTTGAAGGTGAAGAAGAACTCCTGCGATGCCTCGCCGGCGCGGAGGGCCATTTCGGCCTCGCTGCGGGCCTTTCGGGCGGTGTCGGCGGTGTTGGTCGTCTGGTGGACGAAAACGAGCCTGGAGAAGCCATAATCGTCCTTCACGCGGCCGCGGAAGATGCGGCGGTCGGGGTGCAGGGAGTCTATGATTTCCTCCACGGCAATCAGCGGCAGGGCGTCGGCGATGGCCGAGAGGGAGTAGCGCAGGGTGTCGGAGGCCACGGCCTCGTTGTTGCTCACCGCGAAGCCGTAGTCGAGCGTCTGCATGACGCGGGTGGCAACTTCGGCGCGGCCGTTGGCGTCGGTGGGCAGGGCGCGGAGGGCATTGCCGAGGGCGAAGTGCACGCTGTCGGCGTCCTTGGTTTGGAAGATCCACTTGACGTGGGTGCCTTCGGGCACGGCGGCGTCGCCGAGGTTGACCACCGTCTCGGCCTGGCGGCCCGTGTAGGCGGGGTAGGAGAGGAGCATGCGGAACTCCACCACCTGCGGGTCGGGGAGCATGCGCAGCAGGTGGCCGCCGTCGGTGATGCCCGACGCCTCGAGGGCGAACTGCTGCGAGCGTGCCACCTGGCGGAACGTGTATTCAAAGAGGGTGGGGGAGAGGCGCGTCATCTTGTAGCGGCGGCCTTCGATGTTGATGAACGCTTCGGCCGGCAGGGCTTCGCCATCGACGCTGACGGAGAGCGTGTAGTCGTGCCCCGGCCACACGGTGAGGGAGGCGTTCTCGATGGTGAAACGGAAGGGCGCAGGACGCTCGTAGACGGTGCTGTAGTTGACGATGCGCTTCGACGGTTCGGTGACCACCTGCGGGGCAACGACGAGCAGCAACACGATGAGCGCCAGAGGCGGCAGGGCATACTTGAGGTAGCGGCGATTGGCCTTGAGGTCGACGGCGTTGGCGAAGGGCACGGGGCGCAGCTGCTCGGTCTTCTGCTCGATGGCGGCGAGGAGGAGGGAGGAATGTTGAGTGTTAAGTGTTGAGTGTTGAGTGTTTAGTGGAGAGTCCTCTTCTTCCATGAGCTGGAGGAGGTTGAGGAGTTTGTCGCCCACTTCGGGGAAGTGGCGGCCCACGATGCGGGCGGCTTCGGCATGCGAGAGGCGCTTGCCGAGGCCTGCCATCTTGACCAGCGGCCGCACGATGTACCACGCCACCACGGCCGCCACGGCCGCCATTCCGCCCCAGAAAATGACGCCGCGGGCCACGCTGGAGAGCCACCCGAAGTGTTCCAGCAGCACCGCCGCCAGGAACAGCACCCCCACGATGGCCACGGCATACAACGCGCCCTTCAGCAGGAGGTTCTTGTAGTACTTCCTGATGAAAGCGTCGAGCGCCTGCAGTATGTCTCCCGTGTGGCTCAAAGGTTCTCCGTTTTTATTGTGCTACATGATCAGGTATGGCGTCAGCCGTTCGTTGGCTTCGAGAATCCTGGCGTTGACGGAGGCCATGTCGTAGTCGGCGTTGTGGCTCTTGAGGGCGGCCTCGTATTCGGCCACGAACTCCTCGGTTTCCACCAGCGAGGGGCTGGCGGCATTGAGGCTGTCGTCGAAGCGGAACACCTCCTGCATGCACTCCAAGTACCTGTCCGCCACCTCGGGACTGGGCTCGGCGTCGGCAATGGCGAGGCACGCCACCGTCTTGCGGGCCAGCCGCTGGGCGTCGGTCTCGTCGTGGGTGCCGCCCGTGCAGGCCGCAGTCAGCACAGCGGAGCACAACGCCATGGACATCAATATCTTCTTCATCGTTCTTTCGGTTTTTTGAAATGCAAAAATACAAAATCTTTGCGACATATAGCGCTTTTTGTTAAACAAAAGAGCCGATAATCGAAAAAAAAGGCGTATCTTTGCAAAAAATTAGCAACAGCCTAACCTATGCAACAGACCATCATCATCACCGGTGCCTCGTCGGGCTTTGGCCTGGCCACGGCCGAACTCCTGGCCGCCAAGGGCCACCGTGTCTACGGCCTCTGCCGCCGTCCCATGGAACACGGGAAAATACACTATATGCAATGCGACGTGCGCAACCGCGAGCAGGTGGCCGACGTTGTGGGCCGCATCGCCGCCGAGGCGGGGCGCATCGACGTCCTCGTCAACAACGCCGGCATGGGCATCGGCGGCGCCCTCGAGCTGGCCACCCCCGAGGAGATAGACCTCCAGATGGGCACCAACTTCATGGGCTGCGTCAACCTCTGCCAGGCTGTGCTGCCCTACATGCGCAAGCAACGGAGCGGCAAGATTGTCAACCTCAGCTCCATCGGAGGCGTCATGGGCCTGCCGTGGCAGGGCTTCTACTCGGCCTCCAAGTTCGCCATCGAGGGCTTCAGCGAGGCCCTGGCCGCCGAGGTGCGCAGCTTCGGCATCCGTGTGGCCATGGTCGAACCCGGCGACTTCGCCACGGGCTTCACCGCCAGCCGCCGTAACAGCCAGGCCACCCTCGACGACCCCGACTACGGCCCCCTCTTCCGCCGCTCCCTGGCCATCATTGAGAAGGAGGAAAACTCCGGCCTGAAGCCCGACGTGCTGGCGCGCCGCATAGCCCGCATCGTGGAGCAGAAGAACCCCTCGCTGCGCCGCGTCGTGGCCAACCTCGAGCAGTGGGCCTCCGTGGCCGTCAAGCGCGTGCTCTCGGGCAACCAGATGGTGGCCATCCTCCGCAGCTACTACAAGTGCTGACAGCAACACATCCACTACAGGACAACCCAAACACAACCCGCTGCGGGGCACCGTGCGGGGAAACATTGTTGAAAAACCGCTTCAGAGTGGAAGCGGATGTAGATTTCAGAGGGCCTTGCCAAAGACGGCGCGCTGCATGAGGGGCGTGGTGTTGTACTGTGTTTCCCAGATTTTGACGGCCTCGTTGCCGATGATCTGGGGGTTGGTGTAGGCGGTGTGGACCTGGTAGCGGATG
>Ga0256404_1010634_pt1 | contig 12650 bp, 16 predicted proteins | sample RumenRJG_01DNA_FD_185990 | JGI IMG/M metagenome (GOLD analysis project Ga0256404, IMG submission 185990) | Bovine rumen microbial communities from Lethbridge, Alberta, Canada - RJG_01 | ecosystem: Host-associated > Mammals > Digestive system > Stomach > Rumen | place: Canada: Alberta | collected...
CTTCGACGACGAGGACGACGACGATTTCCTGTCCTGACGCACACTCGGGGCGGCGGCACAGTCCGCCGTCCCTCTTCCCCGATTCCAAGCGAGGTGATTTTGTGAAGACCCTTAGTATCGACATCGAAACATTCAGCAGTGTGGATCTGGCGAAGACCGGCGTGTACCGCTATGCCGAATCCCCGGATTTCGAGATCCTGCTGTTTGGCTACAGCGTGGACGGCGGCGACGTGCGCGTGGTCGACCTGACCGCCGGTGAGATCATCCCCGCCGACGTGCTGGACGCCCTCACCGACGACAGTGTCATCAAGACGGCCCACAACTCCAACTTCGAGCGCGTGTGCCTGAGCCGGTACCTGACCGACCTTGGCGTCTCGCTCGACCCCTTCCATGACAACCATCCCATGTCCACAGAGTGCGCCCGATTCCTGAACCCGGCGGGCTGGCATTGCACCATGGTGTGGGCGGCGTACATGGGCCTTCCCCTCTCGCTGGCAGACACCGGCACGGTATTGGGCCTTGAAAGGCAGAAGCTGTCCGAGGGCAAAGACCTCATCCGCTATTTCTGTAAACCCTGTGAGCCCACCAAGACCAACGGCGGGCGCACACGCAACCGCCCCGGCGACGCGCCGGAGAAGTGGGAGCTGTTCAAAGCCTACAACCTGCGGGACGTGGAGACCGAGATGGAGATTGAACAGCGTCTGGCCAGGTTCCCTGTGCCGGAGGACGTCTGGGATCAGTTCCACATCGATCAGGAGATCAACGACCGTGGCATCGCCATCGACGGCACGCTGGTGGAGAACGCCATCCGTATGGACACCCGCTCCAGGGATGAGCTCACGGAAATGATGCGGAAGCTGACCCACCTGGACAATCCCAACAGCGTATCGCAAATGAAGCGGTGGCTGGTGGAGAACGGAATGGAGATTGACAGTCTTGGCAAGAAGCAGGTACAGGCGCTGCTTCAGGACGCGCCGCCGCAGCTGCGTGAGGTGTTGCTGCTCCGCCAGCAGCTGGCCAGGAGCAGCGTCAAGAAGTACATCGCCATGAAGAACGCGGTGTGCGCCGACGGACGGGTGCGCGGCATGTTCCAGTTCTACGGCGCGGTGCGCTCCGGGCGCTGGGCCGGACGGCTGGTGCAGCTGCAAAACCTGTATCGCAACTCCATGCCCGATCTGGAAGCTGCCCGGAACCTCGTCCGGGAGGGCGACTATGACACCGTGAAGATGCTGTACGGCGCGGTGCCCGACGTGCTGGCCGAGTTGGTCAGAACCGCCTTCATTCCCCGTGCCGGACAGAAGTTCATCGTGAGCGATTTCAGCGCGGTGGAAGCGAGGGTTATCGCCTGGCTCGCCGGTGAGCAGTGGCGCATGGACGTGTTCAGGGACGGCGGCGACATCTACTGCGCCTCGGCGAGCCAGATGTTCAAAGTCCCCGTTCAGAAGCATGGCGTCAACGGCCACCTCCGGCAAAAGGGCAAGATCGCCGAGCTTGCCCTCGGATATGGCGGCAGCGTCGGCGCGCTGAAGGCGATGGGCGCGCTCGACATGGGCCTGTCGGAAGACGAGCTGGCTCCGCTGGTAAAGGCGTGGCGAGAGTCCAACCCCAACATCGTGAGACTGTGGTGGGCGGTAGACGACGCGGTCATGAAGGCCGTCCGGGAGAAGGCCACCACCAGAACCCACGGCATCACATTCACGGTGCGCTCGGGCATGCTGTTCATCACGCTGCCCTCGGGCAGGCAGCTTTCCTATGTGAAGCCCCGCATCGGCGAGAACCAGTTCGGCTCCCCGGCGGTGACCTACATGGGCGCGGGCAGTACACGCAAGTGGGAACGCATCGAATCTTACGGCCCCAAGTTCGTGGAGAACATCATCCAGGGCATCAGCCGGGATCTGCTGTGCTGCGCCATGCAGACGCTGCGCTGCTGCCGGATCGTCGCCCACGTCCACGACGAGCTCATCATCGAAGCCGACCCCGCCGTGTCCCTCGACGCGGTGTGTGAGCAGATGGGCAGGACGCCGCCCTGGGCCGAGGGCCTGCTGCTCCGCGCCGACGGCTATGAGTGCGCCTTCTACCAGAAAGACTGAGGTGAACCATGAGAATCAGCAAGTATAACATCGAGGGCTACCACGACCCCACGGTGTATGAGGCCCTCGTGAACATTGAAAAGGAGCGCAAGGAGGCCCAGAAACTGGTGCCCGGCAGGTACAGGCCCCTGGTCTACATTTGCAGCCCTTACGCCGGGGATGTGCTGAACAACGAGCGCAAGGCTCGCCGGTACTGCCAGTTCGCTGTGCGGAAGCGGGCCATCCCGCTGGCATCGCATCTGCTGTACCCGCAGATCCTGAACGACGACGATCCCGGCGACCGCCAGCTCGGGCTGTTCTTCGGAACGGTGCTGCTGCCTGATGAACCGGGTGATCGCGTCGATGCCCAAGCTTGCACCGGTCGCGGTTAAGCCCGAAACCGCGAAGGTCGAGCCCGAACCTACGCCGGTTGAACCGGAGCCTGAACCCACCGTCCCCGAGCCCGAACCTGAGACCGACGACCGAGTGAAAGCGGCAGACCTGGAAAAGCGTCTGGCGCTTTTGAAATGACGAAATGGAGGATATCGCTATGAATAAGATTCTTGCTCTGCGCGAAAAGCGCGCCAACCTGTGGAATGAAACCAAGGCTTTCCTGGACAGCCATCGCGGCGAAGACGGCATGATCTCCGCCGAGGATAACGCCACCTACGAGAAGATGGAGGCGGACGTGGTCGCCCTGGGCAAGGAGATCGAGCGCCTGGAGCGCCAGGCGGCGATTGACCGTGAGCTGGACCAGCCCACCGCTTCCCCGCTGGTCTCCCGTCCCACCGCCCCGACCGACCGGAAGCAGGGTCGCGCCTCTGACGAGTACCGCAACGCCTTCTGGGGCATGATCCGCAGCCGCACTGCTGCACCCAGCGTGATGAACGCGCTGCAGATCGGCACCGATACCGAGGGCGGCTTCCTGGTGCCTGACGAGTACGAGCGCACCCTGGTGCAGGCGCTGGAGGAGGAGAATGTGCTCCGCTCCCTGTGCACCATCATCCAGACCAGCTCCGGCGACCGGAAGATCCCCGTCGTGGCGTCCCATGGCACCGCCTCCTGGGTGGATGAGGAAGGCGCGATCCCCGAGAGCGACGAGGTCTTCGGCCAGATCACCATCGGCGCTCACAAGGTGGCCACGATGATCAAGGTGTCCGACGAGCTGCTCCAGGACTCCGTGTTCAACATCGAGAGCTACATCGCCGCCGAGTTCGCCCGCCGCATCGGCGCTGCCGAGGAGGATGCCTTTATCAACGGCGACGGCACTGGCAAACCCACCGGCCTGCTCCACGCTACCAACGGCGCGGGCACCGGCGTGACCACCGCCGGAACCACCATCGCCGCCGATGAGATCATCGACCTGGTGCATTCCATCAAGAGCGTGTACCGCAAGAAGGCCACCTTCCTGATGAACGACAGCACCATCAAGGCCATCCGGAAGCTCAAGAGCATCGAAGGCCAGTACCTGTGGCAGCCCGGCCTGAAGGAAGGCCAGCCCGACATGCTGCTGAACTACCGCATCGTGACCTCTCCCTACATGCCCGAGGTGGCTGCGGGCAAGAAGGTCATCCTGTTCGGCGACTTCAAGTCCTACTGGATCGCCGACCGCCAGGGCCGTTCCTTCCAGCGCCTGAACGAGCTGTTCGCCGTCACCGGTCAGGTCGGCTTCCGCGCCACCCAGCGCGTGGATGGCCGACTGGTGCTGCCCGAGGCCATGAAGTGCCTGGCCGTCAAGGGCGCTTGATCGTTCTCCTGTGGGAGCTGCCAGCTTAATGGCGGCTCCCGCTTCCATTGGAGGTGTTATTTATGTCTGATGCTCACAATACCAGGAACTATTTTGCCCACGGCGGCAGTGAGCTTGTCATCGGTGGACGACTGACCTTCCTGCCCGGCGCAAGCGTGGAAGGTACGGACGGCTTGTTCGACCTGCCCGGCCCACCCGCAAGCGGCGGTGCGGCACAGCTGCCCGCGTTGCCTGACAGCGAGGCGTCCACCGTGACCGCGCTGCGGCAGGATTACAACAATCTGCTGGCGGCGCTGCGCACTGCCGGTCTCATGGCTTCCGCGCCTGCGGACGGGGGCGGTGATGGATAATGATCGTCACCGTCGATGAGGTGAAAACCCATCTGCGCATCCAGCACGATGAGGAGGACGACTACATCGCCGGGCTGATCGCCCAGGCGCAGACGGCTGCGGAGGACTACTGTCGGGTGCAGTTTGAGCCGGAACCCGACGAGGAAGGTCATGTGCCCGATGTGCCGGAGCCCGTGCGCCTCGCCGTCATCCTCATGACCAGCTTCTACTACGAGAACCGGGACATTCCCGACATGACCACCTACAAGGCCACGCGCATGGCCTTCGACAGCCTGCTGTACCCCTACCGCGACCCGGAGAAGATGTTCTGATGGAGGTGAGATGCCTTGCGAGGGTACAAAAACTTTGAAGGCAATCCGCATCCTGGGGATCTGAAGCACATGATCGAGATCGGCTACACCGTCAACGAGGTAAATGCCAACGGCTACCCAGAGCCCAGGGACGTGGTACTCTGCCGGGTGTGGGCATCTGCCACGGATGCCGGTAACCAGCATTATCGCTCCGCCGACGTTATGAACACCGAAGCGGTGGTGAACTTCACGATCCGGTGGCGCTCTGATGTGAAGCCCGGCATGTGGGTGCGGTTCGAGGGTGAGAAGTGGGACATTTCCACGCTGGGCGTGTACGGCTTTTCCCGCAACTACCTCGGCCTGAAGGCCAGCATCGCAAAGGGCGTGAGCGGATGAAGCAGGTACAGGAAGCCCTCGCCAACATCGGCATCCCGGTCATGGCGGGCATCTGGAGGACTACCACGGAGAATCAGAACCCGCCGCTTCAGTACGTCGTGTACTCGTCTACCACCACGGAGGCGGAGCATTACGACGATCATGTGCGCGCTCTGCGCACCTACGTCTACCTGAACCTGTGGAGTGACATCGACCCAACGGAGATGGCAGAGACCATCCGGCAGGCAATGTTCGGATACGGCTTCGGGATGCTGGAGGAGTCGGACAAGGGTTACAATCACCCCGCGTATGACCCACCCACCAAGACCTACACGGTGCAGTGGACATGGGTGTGGTTCGAGGAGGTGGATTATGGCCGTTGAGTTGACGGGCTTCTCGGAGCTCATTGCTGACTTGGCGGGCATGGCGGCTGACCTGGACAACGGCCCCGGCGTTGACCGGGCCCTTCAGGCCGGTGCCGTCCCGGTGGAGCAGCAGATGCTGGCCAATGCCTCCAGCGACCCGAAGATCATCACCGGCGCTCTGCACGGCTCCATTCATACCTCCAAGGTGAAGGTCCGAGGCGGAGGCGGCAAGCAGGTGACCATAGGCGTTCATGTCAAGGAGAAAAGCGCCTACTACAGCAACCCGGTGGAGTACGGCCACGGCGGCCCGGGGCCAGCTCCGCCACACCCCTTTGTGCGCCCGGCATTCGACGCCCGGGCGGAGGACGCATACGGCGAGATTCGCCGTGTGCTGGAAGATGAAATATCCAAACGACCCTGAATAAGGAGGAAAGCATTATGGCTAATCCCGCTGCTTCCCCGACTGTGTCCAGCACGGTCGGCCTGAAGAACATGGTGATCGCCGAGCTGGTCACCGACACCGAAGAGACCCTGACCTATGGCGACCTGCAGCTGGTGGCCGGTGCGATTGAGGCTTCTGTGGAGCCCCAGAACGCCGACCCGGACGTTCAGTACGCCGACGACGTGCGCTCTGTTGCCTGACAACCTGCGCAGAAATGCGCAATAAAACAGGCCGATTCATTACACGAAATGAATTGAACTTTGCGCTGATTTGACGGGTGAAATTCCCGTCTGACCCTGCATGAGGGGTGACAAAAACTCTGATACTCCGACATGCGGCCTGCCTGCGTTGGGCGGTCGTGTGGAGCTCGGTGAAGAGCGGGAACAGTCCCTGAGATGGGACAGAATACCGCGGGAGGTCAGTACAGCCATGCTCAGGATGCTGGTGGGATAAACCCGCCGGTCGACGAATATCCGACATAAAAGCTCGTAAGCGAAAGGGCGCTTAAATGAAGGCGCTCGCCCTCCCGGAGAGGGTGCTGTCGTTGGGGACATATGTCGTCGTAAAACCAATCGAAGCCGCAAAGGCGGAAGGCGCTTGCCGTTAATCATGCCGGGCAAGCGCGGCAGCCGGGCCAAAGGATAGAGCTAAAGCTGGAAATTTAGACGAAGGCGCAAGGAACAGAGGAACCACGGAAGGACGCCGAAAGGCGAAGTGAGGTAAACGCCCTCTCCTAACAGGCAGGAAATGGCCTATGAATCCGTGGGGCAGCAGCCCGTAGTAGCGATGATGTGGGACGAAAATCCCACGGAGCGAAGGGGCATAGTCTCTATGAGCCAACCGACGAGTCACAATCTGTTGAGGAAGCCGTAGGCGAACCTGACTAAAACCATCAACCATTTCCGAAAGGGGGTGGTTCGTATGGCACAACAATTCAACTACCCGAAATCCGAGACAGAACTGCGTGCTTTACAGGACGAGCTTTACAAAACAGCCAAAGAGGCCATGAGCAGAGATGAGCGCCCATCATTCACGGGGCTTGTCGAAGTCATGACCGCCAAGGCGACAATCGTTACAGCCATACACAACATCAAGGCCAACAAGGGGGCGAATACTCCCGGCGTGGATGGGGTCAAAATACGTAATTACCTACAGAGTAGAGAAGGTCACCTTCCGCTGCGCACTCATTACGGACTGACAAGGAGGATTCTTTCATGGCCATCAGATCATCTGACCAGATCAGCATCGTCGACCTGACGGACGGCTACTCCGTCATGCTTACCAATGACAGCCACACCTTCCTGGGGGATACCAGCAAGGCAATCGCGGCCAGTACCCAGACGACTGTCATCGCCATGTGCGGAGCATCGCAGGTGGCGGCGTCTGTGAACCTGGACGACGTGGTGAAGCCCACTGGCGTGAACGTCACGAAGGACACGGACGCCACACAGCCTACCCTGACCATCGAAGTTACGACTGCCGTCACCGCAGGCGGCACGGTGGACATTCCCATTCAACTTGACAACGGGAACATCACCATCCACAAGCTGTTCACCTTCCAGATCGCCTTCAAGGGCAGCCCCGGAGCGGCGGGCTCTTCCGCTCAGTGGTACACCGGCACGAAGATCACCGGCACCAGCACGACGGCGACCATCTTCAGCGACAGCGGCATCACAGCGGCGAAGGTCGGCGACATGTACCTGAACACCAGCACCCAGAACACCTACCGCTGCACCGTCGCTGGCGCTGCGTCCGTAGCCAAGTGGGTGTACGTCTCGAACATCAAAGGTGCGACCGGTGGAGCAGGCTCTTCAGCACAGTGGTATACGGGCACCGGAATCACGGGCACATCTACCACAGCCACGATCTTCAGCGGTTCTGGCGTCGCCAACGCGAAGGTCGGCGACATGTACCTGAACACCAGTACCCAGAATACCTACCGCTGCACCGTCGCTGGCGCGGCTGATGTGGCGAAGTGGGTGTACGTCTCGAATATCAAGGGAGCTACCGGAGGCACGGGCCCTGCCGGGGCGGACGCCATCACGATGAGCATCACCAGCAGCAACGGCACCATCTTCAAGAACACCGGCGTCTCGACCACGCTCACGGCCCATGTGTACAAAGCGGGCGTCGAGCTCAATGCTACGCAGATCGCCGCCCTGGGCACCATCAAGTGGTATAAGGACGGCTCCTCCACGGCCATGTCCACCACCGGCCCGACGCTGAACATCACTCCTTCGGACGTAACGAACAAGGCAACAATGCGGGCAGCAGCTGGGCAGCGACACAGTATGCGACGCTGTACCTCGCGGGGACGCTGCTCGGGAACAGCTTTGTTGTGGCCAGTGAGAACTGGCTGACGACAGCGCCTGCCAACGAAAGCCTGACCTACATTGCCCTGGGCTACATGTACTCCACCTACCAGATGTACTTCTACCCTGAGCATCCCATGTACCGCCTGGTGGATGACGTGCTGACCGCCGTGAGCCAAATGGCCTATGAGGCGCAGGTCGCGGCAAGCACCGCTCAGGCCACCGCCGATGCTGCCAGAGCGGATTTCAGGCGCGTGGTGCGCATCGACAACGATGGCCTGCACGTCGGGGATAACCAGTCCACAGGTGAGGTGCTCATCGACAGCGAGAGCGTCAACGTCGTGATGAACGGCAGCAAGTACAGCCGGTTCGCGGGCAACTACGTTCAGTTCGGCAACTACCAGCTGCGCCGTACCACGGACGGCGGGCTGGCCTTCAAGATGACCGACATTTAAGGAAGGAGAGAATCCATGGCCGATTTCAGCGTCACCTCATGCACCTTTTCCCGGTCGATTGTCGCGCCGGAGGACACTATCGACATCACCATGACCATCAAGAATACTTCCGGCAACAAGATCACCAAGGCGGGGTTGTGTTTGTGTTTCACCAATGCGGATCGCGGACTGTCGGGCGAAGGCTGGTGGGCTCCCGTCGTTCAGCCAGAGACCTCCTGCTCGTGGGCAAACTCCGCGTCAAAGACGCTCACGTGGAGCATCACACCGGATACCATCATGAGCCAGCCCATATATGCTTCGATCTATGCGAGTCTGAAGACACGACTTGCCTCTGTCAGGACGCTGCCCTTCAGGTTGGAGATTGAAGGCACAGGCAGTGACGGCAGCTTTGCCAGCCTGATTTATACGATCAGCGGGGTGCAGTACATCGACAAGTATTACAATCCGCAGATCACGCTGGATGCCTGGCGCTATCCGAATGACGAGGCGACCGCGCTGGCTGCGACCATGCGGGTGCAGCTGGCCGAGGGCAACAACGCCTCCCGCTTCACAGCGACGATGTACTATGCACGAGATGCCAAAGCGACGACTGCCTCCAGCGTGTTCAGTATGAACGTCAGCCGGGACGTGCTGTTCGGCGTGGGCTATTCCGCAAACACCAGCGTCCTGCCCGGCTCCTTCGTCAATGGCTCCGTATACAGCTTCCTGCTGGTCGTTTCGGACGGCATCGAGACAGCAAGCGCCATGTGCGTGGTGGATCGTGCCTTTGCCAACCTGCACCTGGCCGGGCTGAGTACCGGCGGCGTGGCCATAGGCAAATTTTCGGCGGCGACCCAGGGGAACCCGCTGTTCGAGTGCGCGTTTCCCATCGTGCTGTCCGGCAGCAAGACCTACGGCCCGGAAAGCAGCATGCCCTCTAATCCCGTGGAAGGGCAGCTGTACTTTGTGGTGGACTGACGGGCGGAGGTGAAGATGGATGTCAACGACCTACACCTGGCGACCGTCGGGCGGTAATTACTTCAGTTCGAGTGGTTCCAGCGCCAGTGCAGCGAACCACTTTTATTATTCGTCCAACCGCACCTTCCGCATGGACTTCAATGCGCCGGGGTTGGATAAGAGCACAATATCCATAAAGTCTGCCATCCTGCGGGTTTACATCGGCACGGCGAATTCTGCCACGCTGACCATAGGGTACAGCTATCAGACCGCGTATGCGAATCGTAAGGCCCTGCTGGCCAGCATCACCGGTGTATCCATGGGCACCAAGACCGGCTCGAAAACCATCGACATCACCAGCATCGTGCAGGCCTATTGCCGGGACGGGCAGACAGGGAAATTCTACCTGTGGGGCTACGGTACGGGCGGTAGCACTTCCAACTCCAACTTCCGTGGCTACAATCCCGACTCCAGCTACAGTTCCCAGCGCCCGTACATCACGCTGATCTACGATACCAGCAAGGCTCGGATCTTCACTAACGGCGCATGGGAGACTGCGGTGCCGTATGTCTACCACAATGGGATATGGCAACCGGCGCAAATCAAGCTGAACAGCAATGGATGGAATTAACTACAGGAAATGACGGCGGCGACGCCGTTTTTTCATATCACGACACAGAACGGAGGGAGTATTATGAGGGATTTCTCTATCGACCTGATCTGGACGAAAGTTCAGATCGCCATCACCGCCATCGGCGGGTGGATCGGCTACTTTGTGGGAGGGATGGACGGCATGTTGATCGCGCTCATCGTGCTGATGAGCCTGGACTACATCAGCGGCATCATGTGCGCGGTGATCGACAAGAAGCTGTCCAGCGCTATCGGCTTCCGGGGCATCTGCAAGAAGGTGCTCATCCTGATGCTGGTGGGCGTGGCCAACAACGTCGATCTCCACGTGGTGGGTACAGGCAGCGCGCTCAGGGGCGCGGTGATCTGCTTCTACATGAGCAACGAGGCGCTCTCCCTGTTCGAGAACGCTGCCCACATCGGGCTTCCCATCCCGGACAAGCTCCGGGAGGCGCTGGCGCAGCTGCATGGCAGAGACGGTAAGGACAAGGACGACACGACCGACCAGGGCGACGGTGAATGACCGCCGCCCCATTTTATGAAGGAGGCTATGATTATGGCAGTCAAGGTAGGAAGCGCGAGGATCGATGAGAACGGCAAGGCCCACGGCGGACAGGCCGGAGACCAGACCGGTAAGGAGGTATCTACCCAGAACTGGTATCTCCATTCCAAGGGCTGGCGAGTGTTCCGGGCGAATAATCCCTCCGTAGCGGAGAAGATCGCCCAGTGCATGGAACGGGCCTGCAAGAACAGCAAGATCGGTTACGATCAGCACCAGAGGAACACACTGTACAAGGTGGCGGAGCCCCTGGGCTTCGACACGGCGAAAGTCACCACGGCCTGCGAGACTGACTGCTCGGCGCTGGTGCGCGTGTGCATCGCCTTCGCGGGCATCACCGGCCTGCCCGAGGGCTTCCGCACGGGTAACATGCCGTCCAACCTGAACAAGACCGGGGCGTTCACCGAACTCACCGGCAGCAAGTACCAGAGTCAGTCCACATACCTGGGCCGGGGCGACATCCTGGTCACCAAGACCAGCGGACACACTGTGGTCGTGCTCAGCAACGGCCCGAAGTATGAAGGGGCTATCCATCCTGTGGAATATGCGCTGGGCGACCGCACTCTCAGGTATGGCTGCGAAGGGCAGGATGTGAAGCTGATGCAAGAAATGCTGCTGAAGCTGGGCTACGACCTGGGCTCCTGGGGCTGCGACGGCGACTTCGGCGATTGCACCGATCTGGCGCTCCGGGCTTTCCAGCAGGATGCTAAGCAGGATGTGGACGGCGAGTGCGGCCCGGCCACCTTGGTAGCGCTGGAGAAAGTGGTGGAAGCACAGCAGAGCGCAGAGTGCGACGGCGATAGCTGCTCGATCAACGTGACCATCGTCGGCGGCAACTGCTACATCCGCACCGCACCGAATACCGACGGAAAGATCCTGGGGGTAGCCCACAGGGGAGACACCTTGCCTTATGGCGGTCAGGTCTCTGACGGGGGTTGGCTGCTGGTGCAGCACAAGAACCAGAACGCCTGGGTCTCCGGGAAATACGGAAGGATAGGATAAAGAAATATTGCCGCGATCCAGTGCACATTCTGGGTCGCGGCTATTGCTATTATTTGATATTGTTTTATAGAAAAATGGTATAGCAGATACGAATCCAATCAGGATGTGTGGTGCTATCCATATATCCATTCTCCAACACCACTGTTCACGATGGCGGCATACTGTTCCTCAGGGGGCATGTGTCAGATGATCTTTCAGTATATCAGCCATCGATCACTGTATTATTATCATGTCACCGTGAACTCTGTCCATACAACATGATTGTACTCCATTACGTCGTTGTCCTTTTTCATGCCGCATTTTTCGTAGAAAGGTACGGCTTTTTCATTGGCGACCAGATATACCGCGATGTCCTTCTCGCCCCCGGCCAGCTGATGCGCGGTCTGCATCAGGCGTCTGCCGATGCCCTGGTGGGTGTAATCCCTGTCCACCCCCAGATCGGTGATGTAGAGCCAATAGGCGTAATCCGTCAGCCCGAACAGCACACCCACCAGCTGGCCTTGTTCATTCCGGGCGGCGAGGCTGATGGAAACTGTATTTACCAGGCGGACGATCCGCTCCTCGAAGCGTTCTTTGGGGTACTGGGAGCCAAGGTCTGTCCGTTTGAGGAAGTCGGTGTATTCCTCCGCCGTGATTCTTTCTTCCCGGATCGTAATGGCGGGTGTATGGCCTTTCAGATACGCTTCAAACTCCGGCGTCCAGCTCCAGTATCGGATGCCCCAGTTTTCAAAGCTCCATTCTTCCATATAATTGTTGCACTCATAATCCACGTACCAGATCAGCCCGTCCCGCACCACGAAATTGGTGGAAAACCAGTCGATGTTCAGACCGGCGGCCTTCGCCTTTTCGGCCATGTCGCGCACCTGAGGCAGGTATGGTGCGACGGATGTGCCATCCCGCACAAGTTCAAAGATGGTTGGACCCTCGATGTACGTCTTTACGATGCTTTCGGCGTCCATGTCGATGGCCAGCATTTGCGGGATGCGGATGCTGGCTTCTTTCAGGCGTTCATAATCCCGCTGTTCCGCTTGGATTTTGTTGCCGAAGGCATAATAATCGCAAGGTTCATGGTGGATTTGCTTCACCACTACTTGCTGCCCGTCACCCTCCGCCAGGTAGGA
>Ga0256404_1010636_pt1 | contig 12647 bp, 8 predicted proteins | sample RumenRJG_01DNA_FD_185990 | JGI IMG/M metagenome (GOLD analysis project Ga0256404, IMG submission 185990) | Bovine rumen microbial communities from Lethbridge, Alberta, Canada - RJG_01 | ecosystem: Host-associated > Mammals > Digestive system > Stomach > Rumen | place: Canada: Alberta | collected...
GTTGTGTTCGACTGGGGCAATCCCATGCTGGAATGCCTGATCCAGACCTTTAAGTTCCCGGGGCAGTTTGGCACCCATGTAGATTTCCCTTCCCATTTTGTAAAAGGCACTCCCGGTTCAGACAAGTACGGAGCCAACGAATTCGCTTTCCCGCTGGTTGTAATCGATATTAGCGAAAAGGTGAAGGAAAATGTGGATTATGCCGTAACGGTAGACGACATTAAAGCCTACGAAGCAAAGTACGGCGCTATTCCCGAAGGCGCTTTTGTAGCGCTGCGGACGGACTGGTACAAACGGTGGCCGGACATGGATAAACTGGCCAACGCGGGAGCTGACGGGAACGAACACTGCCCGGGCTGGTCCCTGCCGGCGCTGGAATATATTTTTGATGTACGCAAAGCGGCTGCCAACGGACACGAGACCCTGGATACGGACGCCAGCTATCTGGCAGTGGAAGCAGGGGACCTTGCCTGCGAGCGGTATGTGCTGGGTAAAGGAAAACTCCAGATCGAAGTGCTGGCCAACCTGGACAAGGTTGCGCCTGCAGGCGCGCTGCTGTTTGCTTCCTGGCCCCGGATCGAAGGAGCCACCGGACTGCCGGCACGTGTATATGCCCTGACGCCGAAAAAATAAAACGGGCGCTGCGACCGGGAACCATAACGGCGTAATGTTTTTTGAAAAATTTTCACACAGTTTTGCGAAAAAAGACATAAATTTCTTACATAGTAAATAAGCGTGAAATACAAAAAGCCAAACAAATCGATAAACCGTTTCATTTAAGTTGTAAATGCACTATGTAAAAGAATAATTTTATGGTAAAATATATAGTAGACAAGTAATAAACAGATACGGCCCTGTTATTTCAGGGCAGGATCGGATGAAAAAGTAAATTTAATTTTCATTTTTCAATTTTTAATCAAGGAGGGAACAACACATGGGCTTAATTAAAGCAGGCATGGGCGCCATTGGCGGCGTATTGGCCGACCAGTGGAAAGAGTATTTTTACTGCGACAGCATGACACCGGATGTGCTGATGTGCAAGGGCCAGAAACGGACCAGCAGCCAGGGCCGCAGCTCCAATACCAGCGGGGAAGACAACATCATCTCCAACGGTTCCGTGATCGCGGTCAACGTTGGCCAGTGCATGATGATCGTGGAACAGGGCAAGGTAGTTGACCTGTGCGCTGAACCCGGCGAATACACCTATGACAAATCCACAGAGCCGTCGGTATTTACCGGCGACCTGAAAGAAAGCGTAATCCAGGTATTCCAGCGGATGGGTAAACGTTTTACCTTCGGCGGCGATACCGGTAAGGATCAGCGCGTTTACTACTTCAACACAAAAGAAATTATCGGCAACAAATACGGCACCCCGGCGGAAATTCCCTTCAAGGTTATTGAAGAGAACACCGGACGTTCCCTGCTGGTACGTATCCGCTGCTTTGGCGAATACAGCTACAAGATCGTTGACCCGATCCTGTTCTATTCCACCATTGCCGGCAACGCTCCCGACCAGTACCTGCGGAGCCAGTGGGACAGCCAGCTGAAATCCGAACTGCTGACTGCACTGCAGCCTGCATTCGGTAAAATTTCCGCACAGCGCATCGATTATACCGAACTGCCTATGCGCACCATGGAACTGGCAGACGCCCTGAATGACGTTCTGTCTTCCAAGTGGCGTGACCTGCGTGGCATCGAAATAGTTTCCTTCGGCGTAAACAGCGTGAAGGCCAACGAAGAAGACGAAGCGAAACTGCAGAAAGTACAGATGGGCGCTATGATGAGCAATCCGGAAATGCGTATGGGCGTTCTGACGGACGCTACCGCCGACGGTATCCGCAACGCATCCGCCAATGAAAGCGGCATGGGCCCCATGGGCGCTTTCATCGGTATGGGCATGGCCAACATGGCCGGCGGCATGGCTATGGGCAACGCATACGGACCTGGCGGCCAGTATCCGCCCCAGTACGGACAGCAGCCTTACGGGCAGCCTCCGCAACAGCCTTATCCGCCCCAGCAGCCCGCTCCGGCAGCAGGCTGGGCCTGCAGCTGCGGACACACCGGCAATACCGGTAACTTCTGCAGCGGCTGCGGCAAACCGAAACCGGCTCCCCAACCGGCGGCCGGCGGATGGGATTGCGCCTGCGGCGCCAAAGGCAATACCGGCAAGTTCTGCACCAACTGCGGCAAACCGCAGCCTGCTGCACCGGAAGGCTGGACCTGCAGCTGTGGCAGCGTGAACCAGGGACAGTTCTGCCCGAACTGCGGTTCCCGTAAACCGGCCGGCGCACCCCTGTACAAATGCGACAAGTGCGGATGGGAACCGGAAGATCCCCATAATCCGCCTAAGTTCTGCCCGCGGTGCGGCGATCCTTTCAACGAAGGGGACATAGTTAAATAAGAAAAGAAATTCTTCGCTTCACTTGATTAATATTTCGATTTGTGATACGAATTATTAGGACGAGTCAAGTTGGCGACATTACCTGCCGTCTGCTTCCGCAGGCGGCAGGTTCCATTTTACAGACAAAAGGGGAAGCGGCGTCGCCGGGAAATGATTTCCCGGGAAATTAAACAGCGCTTCCGTTAAACGAAGCCGAAAGTTGTTCCGTCGGCTTCAGAGAATTTTATGAGAAAGAGGCGTTTTACATGGCAACAGCGAAAAAATGGGTTTACGGTTTTCATGAAGGCAACGCGCAGATGAAAGAACTGCTGGGAGGCAAAGGGGCCAACCTGGCGGAGATGACCAATCTGGGCCTGCCTATTCCTATGGGTTTTACCATCACAACGGAAGCGTGCACAGATTATTATAAATCCGGTCGCAAAATTTCCAACGAGATCCAGCGGCAGATTTTCCAGGCTCTGCGCTGGCTGGAAAAGGAAAACGGAAAAATTTTCGGCGACAATAACGATCCCCTGCTGGTATCGGTTCGCAGCGGCGCCCGGGTTTCCATGCCCGGCATGATGGATACCATCCTGAATCTGGGGCTGAACGATATTTCCGTGGAAGGCTTTGCGAAGAAAACAAAAAATCCCCGCTTTGCCTACGACTCTTACCGCCGTTTTATCCAGATGTTCTCGGACGTGGTAATGGAAGTGCCCAAATCCAGATTCGAAAAAATCATCGACGAGATCAAAGAGGAAAAAGGCGTAAAGTTCGACGTTGACCTGGATGTCAACGATATGAAAGAGCTGATCAAACGCTTTAAGGCGATTTATAAAGAAGCCATTGGCCAGGATTTTCCCCAGGAACCGGCCATGCAGCTGCTGGAAGCGGTAAAAGCGGTATTCCGTTCCTGGGATAACCCCCGTGCCAACGTATACCGCCGCATGAACGATATTCCCGGCGACTGGGGCACGGCGGTGAATATCCAGACCATGGTGTTCGGCAACATGGGCAACACCTCCGGTACCGGCGTGGCCTTCACCCGGAACCCGGCCACCGGCGCCCGGGGCATTTACGGGGAATACCTGATCGACGCCCAGGGCGAAGATGTGGTTGCCGGCGTTCGCACCCCGCAGCCTATCAGCAAACTGGAAGAGGATATGCCCAACTGCTACCGTGAATTTATCCGTCTGGCCCATAAACTGGAAAGCCATTACCGGGACATGCAGGATATGGAATTTACCATTCAGGAAGGCAAGCTGTATTTCCTTCAGACCCGTAACGGCAAGCGTACGGCGGAAGCGGCCATCAACATCGCCTGCGACCTGGTGGAAGAAGGCATGATCACGCCGGAAGAGGCCGTGCTGCGGATCGAGGCAAAATCCCTGGACCAGCTGCTGCATCCTGCCTTTGATGCGGAAGCCCTGAAAAAAGGCAAGGTCATCGGCCATGCGTTACCGGCTTCTCCCGGCAGCGCTGCAGGGAAAGTGTATTTTACCGCGGAAGACGCCAAAAATGCGGCGGCAAAAGGCGAACGGGTCATCCTGGTACGTCTGGAAACTTCCCCGGAAGATATTGAAGGCATGCATGCGGCGGAAGGCATTTTGACAGCCCGGGGCGGCATGACCAGCCATGCGGCGGTTGTTGCCAGAGGCATGGGCACCTGCTGCGTTTCCGGCTGCAATGAATTAAAGGTAAATGAAGAAGAAAAGAAATTCGAACTGAACGGTACTACCTACCGTGAAGGGGACTACATCTCCCTGGACGGTTCCACCGGTACCATTTATGAAGGGGATATTCCCACCGTGGAAGCGGAAATCAGCGGCAACTTCGGCTGCATTATGCGCTGGGCCGACCAGTATCGCAAAATGCAGGTGCGCACCAATGCGGATACGCCGGCTGACGCGGAAAACGCCGTGCGTCTGGGGGCCGAAGGTATCGGCCTGTGCCGTACGGAGCACATGTTCTTTGATGCGGAACGGATTCCCAAATTCCGCCGCATGATTTTGTCCGATACAGTGGAACAGCGTGAAGCCGCACTGGCGGAGCTGCTGCCCTACCAGCGTGAAGACTTTATCGGCATGTACAAAGCCCTGCGGGGCCGTCCCATGACCATCCGTTTCCTGGATCCGCCTCTTCATGAGTTCCTGCCCAAAACGGAAGCGGAAATGCGGGAACTGGCAGAGAGCATGGGCCTGACCTATGAAAATGTTAAAGCCCATTGCGAAGCCATGCACGAGTTTAACCCCATGATGGGTCTCCGTGGCTGCCGCTTAAGCGTCATCTATCCGGAAATTTCCCGGATGCAGACCCGTGCCGTCATTGAAGCGGCCATTTCGGTAAAGAAGGAAATGAATTACGACATCGTTCCGGAAATCATGGTACCCTTGATCGGGGACCGCAAGGAGCTGCTGTTCGTTAAGAATATCATTGTGGAGACTGCGGAAAAGGTTATGAAGGAACAGGGTTACTTCATTAACTATAAAGTGGGCACCATGATCGAAATTCCCCGGGCAGCCCTGACCGCGGACGAAGTGGCCAAGGAAGCCGATTTCTTCAGCTTTGGCACCAACGACCTGACCCAGATGACCTTTGGCTTCTCCCGTGACGATGCAGGCAAATTCCTGGAATCTTATTACGATCAGAAAATTTATGAGTTCGATCCCTTCAGCAAACTTGACCAGACCGGTGTGGGCCAGCTGATGAAGATGGCTGTAAGCAAAGGCCGGGAGGAAAACCCCATGCTGCACTGCGGCATCTGCGGCGAGCACGGCGGCGACCCGTCTTCCGTAGCGTTCTGCCAGGAACTGGGACTGAACTATGTTTCCTGTTCCCCCTTCCGGGTACCGATTGCGCGGCTGGCAGCGGCCCAGGCAGCCATTAACCTGAAAAATAAATAAGGCAAAAAAATAAATTAGGTAAGAAAATAAATAAGGCAAGAATGAATGACTCCTTCCTGCAAAGCGGGTGAAAACCTGCGGCGCGGGAAGGAGTTTTTTTGTAAATGTTTTTAGAAAATCTTTTTTGTAAGGCAACGCAAAAAAACTTTTGAAGCAACGCAAAAAAATCTGCAGCGGTTCACGTGAAACAAAAAACTTTTAAAGCAACGCAAAAAAACCGGCGGCGTTTCACGTGAAACAAAAAACTGCAAAATAATTTACAAAATGTATGAACGGTTAATTAAAATTCATAAAAGTTTTATAATTATACGAAAATAACTTGACATGCTCAAAATTTTCATCTATTATGTATTATAATCATCAGCATCCTGCAGAAGATTAAAAGATACAATAAATATAATGTAGAAGTTATAAAATAGAAATGGGAAAACGGGATAATTGTTTTAAAGGAATGAATTAAAGAAATTTCTTTTGCAAGGGCAGCTCGTTGAAAGATTGGAGCGCAACATGACAAAAATTTTTATTGACGGAAGTTCCGGTACCACCGGGTTGCGGATTCGTGAAAGATTATGCACACGAAAGGATATAGAACTGATTACGCTGGAGGAAAGCGTACGCAAAGACGCAAAGGCGCGGCAGGAAGCTTTTGCCGAAGCGGATATCGCGTTCCTTTGCCTGCCGGATGCAGCAGCCATTGAAGCGGTGGAGCTGGCAAAAGACAGCGGAACCGTAATTATCGACACATCTACGGCCCACCGCACGGCGCCGGGCTGGGAATACGGCATGCCGGAACTGACCGGTCGACGGGAAAAAATCGCCAAGGCCGGTTACATTGCCAACCCCGGCTGTCACGCCAGCGGCTTTATCGCGCTGGTGGCGCCGCTGGTGGAAAAGGGACTGCTGGCAAAGGATGCGCTGCTGACCTGTTTTTCCCTTACCGGTTATTCCGGCGGCGGAAAAAATATGATCGCCGATTATGAAGACCCGCAGCGAAGCCCTCTACTGAAAGGTCCCCGGCAATATGCCCTGGGGCAGACCCACAAACACCTGAAAGAAATGAATGTGGTTTGCGGACTGGAGAACAGCCCTGTGTTCTGTCCCATCGTGGGGGATTTTTACAGCGGCATGGAAGTGACGGTGCCTTTGTTTAAAAAAGATGTAAAAGGGACTCTCGAAGACATCCGCGCAGTATACGCCGGGTATTATCCGGGTCCGGTGATCCGTTTCAACGAAGCGGCGGATGAAAAAGGTTTCCTGTCGGCAGCGGCCTTCTCCGGAAGGGACGACATGGAGATCACGGTGTGCGGCAACGAGGAGCGTATTCTTCTGGTTTCCCGCTTCGACAATTTGGGAAAAGGCGCTTCCGGGGCGGCTATCCAGAACATGAACATCGTGCTGGGCCTGCCGGAAACAGAAGGGCTGGAAATTCAGTAAGCGTGCGGTAAATAATGCGCTATACGCTGGAGCGAAAAAAATTATAAACGGTCTGCAAAATATTAAGGAACCGCAGATTAATTCGTCTGCACGATTAAGCGTACAAACTCATTTAATCAGCGTTTCCTTAAAAAAAGTTTGCGGATACGGAGCCATAAAAAAGCAAAAAGAAGAATGAAAACGAAAGGCCAAACGGGGAGGAAATTATGATTAAACAGATAGAAGGCAGCATCTGCGCTGCAAAAGGTTTTACCGCCAGCGGTATGTACTGCGGCATCCGGAAACGGAACGATAAAAACGATCTGGCGCTGATCTTCAGCAAAGTGCCGGCCCATGCGGCGGCGGTTTATACAACGAACCTTGTAAAGGGCGCGCCCCTTACGGTAACCAAGCAACACATTGCCGACGGCATGGCCCAGGCAGTGATCTGCAACAGCGGCAATGCCAACACCTGCAACAGCAACGGTATTGAAATCGCGGAACAGATGAGCGCCCTTGTGGCGGAGAAGCTGGGCATCAACAAAGACGATGTAATCGTGGCTTCTACCGGCGTCATCGGGCAGAAGCTGAATATCACGCCCATTGCCAACGGCATGGAAACCCTGACCGCCTCCCTGTCGGAAAGCGGTGACGAAGAAGCGGCGAAGGCCATTATGACTACCGATACGGTCATGAAAAAAATCGCGGTGGAATTTGAAATTGACGGCACGACCTGCCGACTGGGGGGCATTGCCAAAGGCAGCGGAATGATCCATCCCAACATGGCCACCATGCTGGTATTTATTACCACAGACACGGCCATTTCCGCAGCAATGCTCCAGAAAGCCCTGAGCCACGACGTGCAGAAGACCTTCAACATGCTGAGCGTTGACGGGGATACCTCCACCAACGATATGGTCGCCATCATGGCCAACGGCCTGGCAGGCAATAAGGAAATTACAGCGGAAGGGCCCGCCTTTGATACCTTTATGCAGGCGCTGAATACAGTGACCATCTCCTTGTGCCGCTCTATTGCCGGCGACGGGGAAGGGGCAACGAAACTGCTGGAATGTGACGTGACCGGTGCGGCTGACGAGAACACTGCATCCGTTGTAGCCAAGAGTGTTATAACCAGCAGCCTGTTAAAAGCCGCCATGTTCGGGGCCGATGCCAACTGGGGCCGTGTGCTCTGCGCCATCGGTTACAGCGGCGCAGACCTGGACGTAAATAAAGTGGACGTAGCGTTTCAGTCGGCCAAAGGACTGCTGCCGGTATGTAAAGACGGTGCAGGGGTGGACTTTTCCGAAGAATTCGCCAAAGAAGTACTGCTGGAAAAAGAAATTACGATCCTTGTAAACCTGAACAGCGGCGATGCAAAAGCCACAGCCTGGGGCTGCGATCTGACGTACGATTATGTGAAGATCAACGGGGATTACCGTTCATAAATCGCTTACTGACGCTTTTTGTGAAAGGGTTCGTCAATGCCCCTCGACGTAGCACCACTACGTCTGCGGGCCATTTCCTTCCCTTTCGCAAAAATCCCGCAGTAATCGAACCGTTTTATTTTTTGTAAAGGTGTGATTAAAATGCCATATTCTTATTCCAATGCAGAGCGGGCCAAAATTTTAGTGCAGGCCCTGCCTTACATACAAAAGCACAGCGGGAAGATCATCGTGATCAAATACGGCGGCAACGCCATGATCAACGATGAATTAAAACAGCAGGTCATGGAGGACATTGTACTGCTGTGGCATGTAGGCGTTAAAATCGTGCTGGTCCACGGGGGCGGGCCCGAGATCAACGACCTGATGAAGCGGCTTGGGAAAAAAGCGGAATTCGTAGACGGTCTGCGGGTCACGGATAAAGAAACCGTAGATATTGTGGAAATGATTTTAGCCGGCAAGGTCAACAAATCCCTGGTGAACCTGCTGCAGATGCGGGGCGGCAACGCCATCGGCCTGTCCGGTATTGACGGCCGGCTCATTGAATGCAAGGTGAAAGATTCCCGCTTAGGTTTTGTAGGGGAAGTGACCCACGTAAACGCGAAACCGGTCCTGGACCTTTTGGAAAAAGGTTACATCCCGGTGGTTTCCACCGTGGGCTGCGACGAAAAGGGAAACGCCTACAACATCAACGGCGATACGGCGGCGGCCTGCATTGCCGGCGCACTGAATACGGAAACTTTTATCCTGATGACGGATGTGCCGGGAATTTTGCGGGATAAGGATGACGAAAAGACGCTGATCCCGGCGGTGACCATTGCCGAAACGGCAAAATTAAAAGAAGAAGGCGTCATTGCAGGGGGCATGCTGCCCAAGGTAAAATGCTGCGAAGACGCTATCAGCCACGGCGTGAAAAATGTAATTATTATGGATGGCCGCGTGCCCCATTCCATTTTAATGGAACTGCTGACAGACGAAGGCGCGGGAACCATGGTGACAGGAGAGTGAGATCATGAGCAAACTGCAGGAATTAGATAATCAGTACGTAGCCAATACCTATGCCCGGTTCCCGGTGGAAATCGTCAGCGGCAAGGGAAGCATCGCCAAGGACGCGGATGGAAAAGAATATATCGACATGGGCTCCGGCATCGGTGTTACCAGCTTCGGCATCGCCGACGAAGAGTGGAAGCAGGCTGTCATCGACCAGCTGGGCAAAGTGCAGCACATGTCCAACCTTTATTACACGGAACCCTGCGTGAAGCTGGCGGAAATCCTCTGCAACAAAACCGGCATGAAAAAAGTTTTCTTCAGCAATTCCGGCGGGGAAGCCAACGAATGCGCCATCAAGGTGGCCCGGAAATACGCGGCGGAGAAAAAAGGACCGGAATATTATACGATCATCACCCTGTGGAACAGCTTCCACGGCCGTACCCTTACAACACTGGCAGCTACCGGCCAGGAACATTACCATGAACTGTTCCAGCCCCTGACGCCGGGCTTTGTCCACGCAACGGCCAACGACCTGGACAGCGTGAAGAAACTGGTAGCGGAACATAAAGTAGCCGGCATTTTAATCGAATGCATCCAGGGAGAAGGCGGCGTGAACCCGCTGACAGCAGAGTTTATAAAAGGCGTGGATGAGATCTGCCACAAAGAAGATATCGTGTTCATGGTGGACGAAGTGCAGACCGGCAACGGACGTACTGGCAAGCTGTACGCCTACATGAACTTTGGCGTAAACCCGGACGTAGTAACAACGGCTAAAGGCATCGGCGGCGGCCTGCCTCTGGGGGCCTGCCTGATGGGAGAAAAAGTGGAGCATGTGCTGGGACACGGGGACCACGGTTCCACCTTCGGTGGCAACCCGGTAGCCTGCGCCGGTGCCGTCAGCATCATGAACCGGCTGGATGACGGGTTCCTGGCGGAAGTGCAGCGCAAGGGGAAAATCCTTTTCGGCGCACTGGAAGGAGCGCCCGGCATCGAAGCTGTGACCGGCATGGGCATGATGTGCGGCATCAAACCGGTAAAACCCGCCGGGGACATTGTGAAAAAGTGTATTGAAAAAGGCGTGCTGTGCCTGACTGCGAAAGATAAGATCCGCCTGCTGCCGGCGCTGAACATGCCGGAAGACACGCTGGTAAAGGCCGTTGAAATTATCAAAGAGGCCTGTGCGGAGTAAAATTTTGTTTTACCTTAAGCCGTAGATTTTTCTACGGCTTTTTTGTTACAATTAAGGAAACAATGATTAATTCCTTGGCAAGCGCACAAACTCATTTAATCAGTGTTTCCATAACACGGCGGACATAAAAACCGGATAAACAGTATTTCTATATTTGATAAAAATATAAAAATACTTTAATGAAGTAAACGATTTGATTTCTCGGTTAATAGTATGCTATATTTATTGTGAATAAGTTTAACGAGGTGACCACAAATGGAATATCGGAAATTTGCAGATACATACGTAATCCGTCTGGATAAAGGCGAAGAAATTATTTCCTCACTCCAGGCAATTTGCGAAAAGGAAAATATCCGGCTGGGCAGCGTGGAAGGAATCGGGGCGGCAGATCATGCGGTCATCGGCCTGTATGATGTGGGAAACCGCCAGTACCATAAAAAAGAGCTGAATGGCCCTATGGAAATTTCATCCCTGCTGGGCACTGTTACAAGAAAAGACGGCGCAGTGTATCTGCATCTGCACATCAACCTGTGCAATACGGAAATGCAGATCCTGGGCGGCCACCTGAACGAGTGCCGCATCGGCGCTACCGGTGAAATTATTGTACGGACGATTCCCGGACAGGTAGGCCGTCTGCTGGACGACAAGGTGACCGGGCTGAACCTGTTTCAGTTTGAAGGGTAACGGAAATATTCGCTCTTATCTAAGCCACCAATCTAAACCACCAACCGGGAGGAAACTATGAACCAGCAAACCATAGATCGCATTCGTAAATTTTCAGAAGACCGGGACTGGGATCAGTTCCATACGCCGGCCAATCTGGCCAAGTCTATTTCCATTGAGGCCAACGAACTGCTGGAGTGTTTTCAGTGGAGCGATACGGAGTATGATGTGTCCCGGGTCCGGGAAGAACTGGCCGATGTGCTGGTCTATTGCCGGAATATGCTGGACAGGCTGGAACTGGATGAAGATGAGATCATCAATGCCAAAATGGACCAGAACGAAGCCAAGTACCCGGTGGAAAAGGCCCGGGGAAGGGCAGACAAGTATGATAAGCTGTGAGCTGCGGCTATCGTCTACATTCCGGGCTTCGGCCTTGTGGACCTGGTGCTGGCCCAGGATGCGATCAATACCTATTTGGACGGACGGTAAATAAATGATTATGGTTGACAACAAGTACCCTGTCGAACATTATACCGGGGAAAGAAAGGAGCCAGAGGTATGAAAAGGGAATTCAAGGATCTGATGCGTTTCGAACCGTACGAATGCTTGAACAGCGAAATCACCGGAGATTACGACAAGGCCCATGCCGTGAAGTGCGTGAACGGCACCTTCGTCGGAACCGAGGAGCACGGGGTCGCATCGTGGCTGGGCATCCCCTTCGCGAAGCCGCCCGTGGGCGGGCGCCGCTTTAAGGCGCCGGAGTACGTGGACGCCAGCGACCGGGTCTTCGAGGCCAGGTACTACGGAAAGTGCGCTTTCGGCTCCCAAGCCTATCCGGATTGTGTGCAGAAACTGAGCTCTGAGGACTGCCTCTACCTGAACATCTGGGCCAACACCGACGACAAGACCGAGAAGAAGCCGGTTATGGTCTGGATCCACGGCGGGGCTTACGTCACCGGCTCGGGTTCGCAGATCTCCTATAGCGGAGCCAACCTGGTCCAGAAGCATAGCGATATCATCATGGTGAACATCAACTACCGCCTGAACATGTACGGCTTTATGGACTTCTCGTCGGTGCCCGGCGGCGAAAACTTTAAGACGGCGCCCTGCAACGGCTTGCTCGACCAGGCTATGGCGCTCCGGTGGGTGCACGAGAACATCGCCGCTTTCGGCGGCGACCCCGACAACGTGACCATCTTCGGACAAAGCGCCGGCGGCGGCTCTGTCTCCATTCTTCCGGTCATGAAGGAGGCGAACCGGTATTTCCAGAAGGTCATCGCCCAGAGCGGATCCACCACCCTGGCCTTCCCGGTGGACTGCGAAGCAGCCCAGGGCAAAACTAAGGCGCTGCTGGAGTACACCGGCTGCAAGACCATGGACGACATCATGGCGCTGAGCGAAGAGGCGCTTCAGGAGGCGTATGTGGAAGCAGTCGGCAAGTTCACCTCCTGCCCCTACTACGGAACGGAAGTGCTCCCCGAGGCGCCCATCGAGCTGTACCGTAAAGGTTACGCAAAGCACATATCCATCATGGCAGGCAGCACGGCCGACGAGATGAGGCTGTTCATGGGCGAGGGCCCGTGTCTGAGCCTGGAAGAACAAAAACTATACGCCCGGCGCGCTGCGGGCGACGCAGTTCCCTACCTGAAGGAAGAGGACAAAAAGTA
>Ga0256404_1010637_pt1 | contig 12647 bp, 5 predicted proteins | sample RumenRJG_01DNA_FD_185990 | JGI IMG/M metagenome (GOLD analysis project Ga0256404, IMG submission 185990) | Bovine rumen microbial communities from Lethbridge, Alberta, Canada - RJG_01 | ecosystem: Host-associated > Mammals > Digestive system > Stomach > Rumen | place: Canada: Alberta | collected...
TTCTAACTACCGTCCTTACGACCGTACCCGCATCCTTCGTAAGGAGAAAGATGCTCTCTTTGTTCATTTCGACCTGGGCAAGTCGCTGCTCAATGCCAATTATCGTGACAACCAGCGTGTGATGGAGCGCATCGTCGACATCACCCGTCAGATTATGTCCGATAGCGCCAGCAGCGTCAAGAAGGTACAAATCATCGGTCTTGCCTCTATCGAAGGCAACCCCGCTGGCAATGAGCGCTTGGCTCAGAACCGCGCCTTGGCTTTGCAGAAATATATTCAACAGGAAGTCACCGTTCCCGACTCACTCTTCGAGACCGTTGGCGGTGGCGAGGCATGGGCTGACTTCCGTGACCATCTCAACGACCTCGCCTCAGGTCCAGTGCTCGATGGTTCTGCCGTTGAATCATCCCTCCGCAAGGCCATCGCCATCATCGACAATGAGTCCGACGACATCGCCAAGGAGCGCAAACTGCGTAGCCTCAATGGTGGTAAGACGTGGAAATACATCCAGGAACACATCCTGAAAGATCAACGAAACTCCGGTTATATCCGTATCTACTTCGACTACGTGCCCGATAAGGCCGCCGCTACTATCAACGAGGCCAGCGAACTGCTGACTACCGACTGTGGCGACTGCCATCGCGAGGCCCTCCGCCTGTTGCAGACTGTTCGCAACGATGAACGCGCCCAGAACGCCTTGGGTGTCGCCCTCTGGCTCAACGGCCAGAAAGACGAAGCCCTCAGCTGCTTCCGCCGTGCTGCAGCCAACGGCAACAAGGATGCTCAGAACAATCTCAATCAGTTAGAAAATCAATAAACGAGAAAATAAATAATTGCAATTATGAATAAGATGAAAAAGTATTTAATGATGTTTGCAGCACTTGTTGCTACAACAGCAGGCTTCACCGCTTGCAGCAGTGAGGACGACTTAGCCAGTGCTGAGCAAGGGCAAGAACAAGAACGCGGAGTGGTGAAGACCCAGTTCACCATTTCTATTCCTCAGGGAACCTCTGGTACAACACGTATGGCTGCTGGTACTGTTCAGGCAGGCGAAAATCTTGATGCATTTCGTGGAATTGGGAACATTGAACTATATCCTTTTAAGACAGCGATTAGTACGACAGCTCCAATATTTCCAGAAACCAGTACTTCTATTCCTTCTCAAATCCTTTTAGTAGGAGCAACAGGAAATGGTAAAAGTGGACCAAGTGGAACTTCCAACAATACAATTGCAGGAAAGGACAATTTGTATAATAAAAGTATGTCGCACCTTTATCAAGATGTCGATATTCCTATTGGAACAAGATCGTTTATGTTTTATGGTGAGGCATTGAGAACTACTGAAACAAACTCAAATACTGTTTCAGGTTCATTGACAAAAACAGTAGAAGGAGCAACCTTGAACGGTATAACCTTTAGTCCAACTCCCATCCATTCAACAGGTACGGTAGGGTCAAATGGAACGAAGATAGCACAATATCTGACAGCCATAGCTGCTACTACAGTTAATAATCAAAAATGGGAGGATACAGAAAATGTTGGACTTAGGGCACTTTACGAGAGTTTTATAAGCAACAAAGCTGGTTCTTGGACAAATGTGAAGGCTATGGTACAGGACATGTATAAAAATCTGAAGCCTGGCTCTGCTGACAATGCAGAGACAACAGCTATGAAAAATGCCATTAGAACATCGATAGCAAGTTCTACTTATGGTGTTTCTGCTTCAGAGGAGGTTCTGGCATTTAGCCAAGACATGGGAAATTATCCTAGAGATTTAGGACTACCAGATGGTGCTGCCTATGTGCGATGGAATACAAACAAGGAATTTGAAGCTTTGGCAAATAATCATAATACAGGTATGAACATTACTTCTTTGGCACAGTATGTTTATCCTGCTAGTCTATATTATCGTGGTTTAAGTAATATCAAAACCTCTTCAACGCCCAAAGGAACTGGAACAGACGTTTATAATGATACTAAAACATGGGCTGAAATACTTGCTTTTTATAATGCGACAGCAGAAGAAACTGCGGCTGAATATGATAATAGTTCTGTAAGCAGCAAGACTCGTTCTATAGCGATTATTGACCCAGTACAGTATGCGGTTGGGCGGTTGGATGCTAAGATACAGGCAACATCAGCGTCATTAGAGGATAATGCTAAAAACACTTATACAGTTAACGAGGGTACTAGCTTTCAGGTGACCGGCATTCTAGTTGGAGGTCAGAAACCAGTAGATTATAAGTTTGAACAACGTTCAGATCATTCTACCTTTTATACGATTTATGATCAGGCTATTGATGGTAATATTTATTTGCTGAATAGTCTGTCAGCTCCTATTTATACATTGGCATTGGAAACAAAAACGGCAGCATCTGATAATGATGATACTGCCATTGCAAAGATAGCAGTGGAATTTCTAAACAATACAGACAAAGTAATTGTTGGACTTAATAATGAGAAAATTTACCCAGGATGTAAGTTCTATCTTGTAGGTACGTTGGATCCTAATAAGAATTCAGAGCAGAAATATTTAGGAACAGAGACGTTAATTAAAAAGGCCTTTGTGCAGGATTACAAAACAACAGTAACTCTTAAGATAGCCAGCTTAAAGAATGCTTATAATACGCTGCCAGACTTGACGGTTCCCCAGTTGGAGATGGGTCTCTCTGTTGACTTAAGTTGGAAGACGGGTATAAGTCAAGACATTGTTATACAATAAGAATAATAAAAAACAATAAATATATGAAGAAAATGAAGCAATTAGCCCTGATAAGTGCGATAGCACTGACAGGAGCAGTAGGATTCACGGCCTGCTCATCGTCCGATGACGTGTCACAGGATGTGTCGAATCCGAATTTCAACACCCAGACGAATGAGGTTTTGGCAAAGTTCGTCTTTAATGTATCGACGGGTAACAGCACAACTCGCCAGACATCAGCAGCCACACAGGCTGCCGTCAGCGAGAATTTCCGTGGTATCGATAATGCCGTGCTTTTCTCTTTTAAGCAGGGTTCTGATGGTAAGACAATTGCCGCTGCCGGTACAGCGGACAAGCGCTATGACCTGTCACGTATCATTGCAGCTGGAGGCGTTAGTGAAGACAAGGCCAGCCGTGTGATAGAGACTTCGTTGCCCTTGAATTCTAACACGCTGTTGTTCTATGGCAGGGCCATTCCCGGTACAGTCTCTCAGTCTGAGGCAGACGCAGGCATTACTGCTTACGATATGTTTGGACATCTCGACAAATACGAGGTGGCTGGTACGGGTGAAGGCGTGAATCTTGCCAACACTACTTTCGAACTGAGCTCTCGTATTAATGGTAACAAGGAAAACTTCAAGAAGATTGAGGACTTGTTGGCCGGTGTGCTGACGGTTGTCATGAACACCAACCTGGCAGGCACACACCATGAGACCGTTGAATACCAAGGTGCAAATGTTACCTACGGCGATATCTATTGGGCAGACTATGCCAACAATGATAAGAAGAGCCCAGTGACCACCTCACATGCACTTTATGCCTTGGAGGTTAAGCTGGCTGATGCCTATCGTGAGATGGTATCCATCCGCGATACAGAAGGTGAGTTGCGTGCCGGTAGTGGTCTCGCTATTCTGGAGACTATGCAGGATCTGTGGTCTGTCATCAACGAGGTACGCTGTGCTACTCCTTTCTGTAAGGAAGAGGCTGTAGCCAAAGTATTGGCAGCGCGCATCCACGACCGTATCGAGAAATATTTCAACGGTACCGTACCTGGCACAGGAGGTAACGTGACAGAGATAGGTTATAAGTTGACATCGGTGATGATCGAGAACTTTGCAGCAGATACTTCTTGGCCCACTACGGCAGATGATAAGCCAACAAGTGACTATTTCAGTTCTATCCAAAGCGCTGTTCTCGCCAACTTCCCACTGGCTATGTATCATGTTCCCACAGGATCTACCCACTATCTCTTCGACGCAACCAAGCAGCAGTTCTTCTATCAGCAGAACTACAATAGCAGTGCGGTAGGTAATAGTGAATTCACAGTTGAGAGCTATTACTACCCAGCCGAACTGCTCTATTTTGGCAATAGTCCCATCCGCGTATCTAACATTGAGCACAAGACCTTGGATTATCCTCAGACAGTAGTCAACTGGCAGGATGACAGCAAGTGGGATGCCGGCTGGACGAAGAACAGCCATGTTGTATCTTCTACCCAGAGTGTTGCCATGATGAACAACATCAACTATGGTACGGCATTGCTGAAAACGACGGTGAGCTATGGTACTACCAATTTGAAGGACAACAACCACGCCATCCAGAAATATAAGGATCCGTCTATTACCGATGCTGATGAGCCAGACAAGGTGATTACTGTTGGCAACTCCAGTTTCAAGCTGATAGGTGTCCTCATTGGCGGACAGTCGAAGAAGGTCGGTTGGAACTTCCTCCCCAAGGCATCTACTGATGCGGATAAGAATCCTATGGGCTATATCTATGACTGCACCATTACAGGTAATGGAGCCATCCCTGCTGAGGGTAGTTCTACTCCTAACTATACACTGGTGTTCGACAACTATACCACTGCCGCTACCGGACAGGAGGCAGTATATGTTGCCCTTGAGTTTGAAAACAACTCTGGTACCGACTTCTATGGCGAGCACGGACTGGTTCGCGATGGTGGTACATTCTACCTGATTGGTCAGCTCGATCCAACAGGAAAGACGGCTCCCACTTGGCCAACCTACCATCCGTTGCCCCCTTATAACGCTGACGGTTCGTCCATCCAGACACCTCGCGTGTTCATGCAGGACTACATGACCTCAGTAAACTTCGTTATCGGTGAGAACTCACTGAAGCACGCTTACCTTACCACGCCCGATCTTCGCTACAGTGCTCTGACACTGGGCCTGTCGGTTGACATCAAGTGGTCAACAGGTTTGAACTTTGGTGATGTTATCCTCGGAGGAGGAAACTAAAATAATGAGTAATTCGTAATAAGCAATTAGTAGTTATGATTACCGTGCATGCCCATATCAAAAACTTACTGGCTATGGTTGTAAAAACCTTGGCTTGTAAAAATATGCGTTTGGCAACGCTTGCCAAACAGTTCATCATAATTACTAATTTGTTGCTCTTTGCTGCTTGCAGTACCATCGACGAAGACATGTCGGACTGCGGATTTGATGTGAACTACGAGCTTAAGTTGACGACGAACATCCAGACAAAGGTACAGACTCAGATTCAGACTGATCTGGAACTGCTGGCCAATGTCGAGCTGACTACATCGCTGACCATGTATCTGGGAAATATCTTCCACGACTATGCCGACGATGTCGATCTCTCGTTCTATGATGTGTCTGGCGACTCCGTTCGTCTGGAACACGACCTACACCAGATGAACGGTAAGGAGGAATCCTATACGCTGAATATTCCGCGCCGTCACTATCAGCATCTGGCGACTGCCAATGTCCTACAGGAGCAGGGGGTTGAAGCTCGCAACACCGAACTGTGCCATACGGCGCGTCTGGTGCAGTTGCCGCTCGATACGATTCCTTCGCATACCACAGGTCTCTTCACTGCCCGCTATGATATGGACATCAAGGACAGCATCGATCAGACCTTCAACGTCCATCTCTATATGGCCAACTCCGCTACGGTATTGGTGATTGACACGTTAGACAGCCATGTCCAAGACATCAAAGTATATGCCACGGGCTTTGCCAATGGTTTCCAGATGGCCGACAGTACTTACGTCTTCGATGCCGTTTCCCCCATTGTGCGGGCTAACCCTATCGAGGTGGCCGACAAGCAGTATGCTTGTTTCTGTACGGTGAATTTCCCCTCTCACGACCAGCTGGTCATCCCAGTCGGTGCTCCTCAGCGGGCTGCCACAGATGGTCTTGCCCCGGGTCTTTGGGATTACCACCTCTACATCAAGACCGCCAAAGGCACTGTGACGCGCAACGTGATACGATCTTACAAGCCACTGCCTGCCGAACAGGTGCAGGTGGTGCATGTCAAACTTGAGCCTGACGGGTCGGCCGAAACAGTCGATGTCTCGCTGGGTGTCAGTGTAACCACCGACTGGAATGAAGGCTGGCATTTTGACCCAGAGTTTTAATAAACGAAAAAGGATTTGAGAAACCGCTATATATATATAATAGGTTCGCGCGTGTGCATTATGCTGGCAATTCTTTGTCTGCTCGGATGCACTTCAGGTGAGGCACCTGTTGACAGGGTTGACCCCCCACAACCTCCCGTTGTCAACAATGGCCGCGTCGCTGTTGATTTGGCGTTAAGTATATCTACAACCAAAGGCAATACGCGAATGGCATCCAGTGATGTGAATCCTACTTCTTTGGATATAGACGGTTTTAATATCATTCCTTTCTCCATTCCTTCCGATCAGGACAGTATCAGGTCAACTGATGCTTCTGTGATGGATGCCGTAACAGGTTTTGCAACCTCAGGAAAACACTATCTTAGTGACAATCAGGAACTGAACATAGGTATCAATGCTTTCCTTTGCTATGCTAAGGCAAAGCATGCAGAGCCTTATTCTGAAACAAGCCATGGTAGCCTTAATGCTACAGGTTCAGGACTTTCTTCCAAGTTTACATTGAAGCCTATTACAAAGCCAACAGCCTCAGAAGTGATAGTTAATTATATGAATAGTATTGCTGGTGCTTCTGGATGGAATTCATCAGCAGAGGCCATTGAGTCATTTAATAGCTTTGTCAATTCAAAAGGTGGCCCTTATCACGGATTGGCAGGCTCGAGTAAGAATATCATTGCCTATGTTAATGAATGGCTAGATAAGTCGATACCTGAAGCTATCAAGACTGTTATTCGATCTGGTTCATATGTTACTTTAGACAATAATAACAAGGTTACAGCCATTGTAGGCGTAACTGATTATCCAGGCATATTCCCTGACGGAAGTGCAGTGATTAAGTGGGATGGTACAAAGTTTGCTTACGAGTCATTCCCCGATTATGCCTATCCGGCAGAGCGCTATTTCTATGCCAACAGTCGTATCGTGACTTCAAATGCCAGTCAATCAACTCATTATAACAATGACTGGTCAACGGTAGTCTCAAAATATACGGATGGTGACGTTGTTGCTTCAACCACCCAATCTGTCGCTATTAAGAACCCCCTGAGCTATGGTGTGGCAGGAATGAAAATTCATATCAAGGCCAATGCAACAATGTTAGGCGTCTATAATGGAGAGCCTGTTACCCTCACTTCGACAATGTTCCCATTGACGGCAGTCATCGTTGGCAGTCAAGTAAAGCAAAATTGCTTCTTTGAGCCTGATGAGCCAGTCAATCAAGAAGAGAAGGAATACCTTATCTACGATACAAAGACCAAAGTAGTAAAACCTTCGAAAGAAACTCCTGAATATGTCTATTTGGGCGAGACAGGTCCTGAAACTTTGTCTCTTCCTGTCTATACCCTCGGTCTGCAGACCAAGGACGATGTGTCATTGAAGGTCGTGTTGGAATTTGAGAATAACAGTGGTGCGGCATTCACCAGCGAAAATGGTGTAATACACCCCGGCACAAAATTCTATATGTTGGCGAGTGTGGTACCCCCGGGCACAGGAGAGATAGGAAAACGTGTAATGACACGTGGACACATGACGGTAGTCAACCTGACGATAAAAAGCCTGAAATCAGCCTACAATGCACTGCCCGACTTGAGCAGTGACAAGTTACGCCTGTTCGATGTCGTTACGGCGGGCATCCGCAGTTGGCAACCAGGTCAAACCGGTGAACATGAAGTATATAATTGGTAAAGAAAATGAATAAGATACAGACTGCGACATATTATCTTGGATTACTGCTCTGTCTGATGAGTGGGTTGTTGCTAGAGGCATGCTCTAGTGACAGTACCTCTGATAGCCGACCTGATAACTCCTCGTCAGAGAGGACGGTTCGTCTCTCAGCAGGTGCCCGCCAATATCATGTGGATGAAGCAGAAATGGCTTCTGCGCTAGGTCTGACACGTACCGTTTATCCAGGTACTGACTGGACGACCATCACTCCCAGCGATAATATGTTGGTATTTGTTGCCAAGGACAAAGAGAACCCGTCTCCGTCAGATGTGTTGTCGCGCTTGTTTTATAGCATGACCACAGATTGGCAGTCGAATATCACGATTACTGATGCAGGATCAGATAACAATTATCTTATTTATGGCTTTATGCCCATTGATGCAGAGAATGTAAGCATCAGCCTGTTATCAACTAACACCAACTACAAGGCAGGTGCCACGATGTCTATCAAGGGTCTGAAGGTACTTACCCAGACCGACCCCTGTGTGATAGTCGGTGTGGGCAAGCAGGAAACAAGTACTCCTGATGTCACATTAAAGTGGGGCGCCTTCGATTTTACCTTCAAGGAGGGTACTTCGGATGTCATCGACTATATGAGCATCCTGCTCGACCATATCTATTCATGTTATCATTTCAAGGTGAAGATAGATGCCGACTATGCCCAGTTGCGTACCATCCGTATTACCAAGATGACACTAGAAGCACTCAACAATGATGGACAGACACTAGGTTCTGTCAATGCTACGGTCAACATCCAGGCAAATACGACCAACAGCAATCCGCTGTCGAGTGTGACCTTTGGCCGTAATGTGGGTGCGAGGATGGTTACGCTCTTCGATAAAAAGACAACGACCAATACCAGTTACACCAATGGTATAGTATTGGACAAAAACACATCGGATTTCCAGGAGGCAGGCTTCTGTCTGGCTCCGGGCGATCAGCGCATATTCCGTCTGACTACCGAATATGAAGTATATGACAGGGACAATAAGCTTATTCGTACCAATACGGCAACAAATACTTTTAATACAGCCAATTTCAAGGATAAGAAGATTACCAATACGGCTCCGGGATTGGAACATACTATCCAGATCATAGTGAATCCCACTTATTTCTATGTCCTCTCTGATTCAGATTTGGACAACCCTCCGTTTGATATAAATAATTAAAGATACGACGGTGAAGACAAGATATTCCATAATCAGTTTGTTGCTGGTGCTCCTGATCGCAATGACGGCAGAAGCGCAGATAGTCATAGGCGGTCATGTCTATGGTGGTGGTAATGCTGGTAATACCGGCGGTAATACTACTGTTACTGTGCATGCTGGCGACCTGAATAGAGTCTTTGGTGGTGCTCGTATGGCGAATGTAGGTGGTAGAGCCTTCATGAATATCGACGGTGCCCATGCTTCTAACTATATCGTCATCAATCGTCTTTATGGCGGCAACGATATCGCGGGAACCATTGGCACATCGAATGATGATTTGCCTGAAGTGATACAATCTCATGCTACTACCAATAATGTGAATAAGACTTGGAATGCCCTTGTACTCATTTCGTCAAAAATCATCACTCCCGCAACTTATTATACAGCTGAAGATCAAGAAGTAATTGATGGTAACAAGAAAGTAGGTGATATCAAGACACCTGCAATAGTTGCAGATGATAACAAACCAATCTACATTGGTCAACTTTTCGGTGGTGGCGACGGTGAATACACCTATGGTTCAAGGACTGAAGGTTCCAATACTGTTTATTATGCTAAGGAGGATAATGTAGAGGTAGCTACTAGTACCACAGAACTCACTGTCCCTAATCTTGGTAAGACCTTCGTTGACATTCACGGCGGTTCCATTGTCTATGCCTATGGCGGTGGTAACAATGCTACAATAACCGAGCGTACTGTTATCAGTATGGATAACCCCAGTGCAGTGGTAAACAGTATCAAAGATGCAACCAATCCGAATGCTGACGACAATGGCGAGTTGCTGACCAACAACCGCTTCGAGCAAAAGATGGGTATCAACACCACCTTCTCTTACCCCAGCAGTGCTGAATACCAGATTGGTCGTCTCTTTGGTGGTAACAACAAGGCTGATATGGCCATCCGTCCCCGATGGAATCTGCAAAAAGGTAGGGTGCGAATGCTGTATGGAGGCGGTAACGAGGGACGTATGACCAGTCCTGAAGGACTGCTGCTACAACTTACAGGTACTGGAATGGTGGTCGATAACGTCTATGGTGGTTGTCGTAAGGCTGACGTGCGCCCGATGAAAAACGGAGTGGATGTTGCTTACAGCGAGGTGCAACTGCCTCCTGCAGATAATCCTAATAACATTCCTGCTGGCTACGCTGCTCGTGTCAGAGTGACGGCGGGTCACGTCAACAACGTTTATGGCGGTAACGATATCTCTGGTAACATCTATGGTGGTAATACTGTGGGTATTCTGACCCACATCTATGGCGATGTATATGGTGGCGGTAATGGCTCGTATGCCTACACAGATAACCCAAAACTGAAGGATGACCCACGTTGGAGTGACTTCTACTACAATCCTGATGAAATCCTTACCGCAGCAGGCATCACAGGTGTTGAGAACAAACTCAAGTCTGCTACAGCCCTCAACCTTGTCCGTCCTAACGCAGAGAAGGTGTCTATCCTCGTCAGAGGTGATGATGCAGAACATCCTGTGACCGTTAAGGGCGGTCTCTATGTGGGTGGTAACAGTGCCTCACTGCGAGAGAATATTGCTGGCTCAAGCTCTGGCGACCAAACGCACATTAAGATTGGTTCACACGTCATCATAGACAACGTGTTCCTGGGCAACAACGGTGCTAACATGATCAAGACTGATGAGGCCGATTCCGAGGGCAGAAACGAAGGTGTGCTGCGCACCATGAAAAGAACTGATATCGATGGCGCTGATGGTACCAAGTTCAACTCGATGGATTTGACAGACGAAGCTGTCTTTGCCAAATACATGGAAGGTTGTGCCATGAAGGTAAAGTCAGCCGTTGTCTTTGAGAGCAGAGCCAACGGCGATGCTGCCGATTATATTCCTTACTCTACCCAGTTTGGTTCATTCTACTGCGGTGGTAACGTGGGAAGTATGATTACTGAGGGTAAGACCACAGTAAACTTCGACGATGAAGTTATCATCTATGATAAGGTTGTTGGTGGCTGTAACAATGCCAATGTCTATAAAACAGACTACAATGCCGAATATTTAGGCGGTCTGTTGGGTGCCTATGAAGGATATAACCCAAATGGCGGTGAGAATCAACCTATTGGCGACAAACTCGAACTGAACTTTGGTGGTTTGAAGATTCAGCCTATGCGCTGGAATGCAGACCACACAGCATTGGTATGGAATACCATCAGTTCTGCAACGGGTGAAAATGTGGACTTTGACCCATCTACTGCATCTATAGGAGAGAGTTCCGCGGCTGATATGGATCGCCGTCTGAAAGGTGGTAACATCTATGGCGGATGCTATAATACAGGCCACGTAAATGGTAACGTCGTTATCAACATCAACAGCTCCATTGTTGACCGCAAGGGTGAGTATGCCATCTTCGACCAAGTACTCCAGAACGAAGGTGAGGCCATTCTTTATGGTCACGATGATTATCATATCACCGAGCGTCGCTCGGGTGTACTTCTCGACGAGCAAGGTATGGACGTATTAGGTAAGGCCCTCAACGTGTTTGGTGGCGGCTATGGTGGCGACTCTGAAATATGGGGTAGTACCACTGTCAATATCAACAAGGGTTACGTATTCCAGGTGTTTGGTGGTGGCGAGAATGGTCCTATCGGTAATGGAACTTATAATGCAACGACTAAAGAGCTTGAATACACCTATGACCCGCGCTACAGCTGTCACGTCAATCTGAAAGGTTCGATGGCAGGTGTTTACAGAGGACATGCAGAAGACAGCGACGATATGGCGGAGGCGGAGTTTATCTATGGTGGTTCCTTCGAAGCACCTATCGCCGGCAATACCATCATCAATTTGGGTAACGGACGTATCTTCAACTCCTTTGCTGGTTCTTGTAATGCCGACATCTTGGGCCATACAGAGACCTATATCGGACGCAGCGGTGTGGATGCCAACGGCAATGATATACTGGGATTCCCCTGGATTCGTGACCATGTCTATGGCGGTAACGACCTTGGTGGACGGATTCTTAATACTGCAAACTTCAAAAGTCGTGTAAGTTCTGATTTGCAGGCTAAGTTGCATAATCCGGCAAACGCATCAGATCCAGATGTCACCAATGCCTCTGCCTATATGGAGTATATCCAGGGTCGTGTGGGCTATATCTTTGGTGGTTGCTATGGTGACTATGACTATACAGATTCTTATTTTAGCAAATATACCTATTCGGATGGCAAATCCAAGGCTGGCTTCACCAAGCCTCGTCTGGACAATGCCTTTGTCAACTTCCGTCCTAACAGCCATGTCCGCAACGAATTGGAGAGAATCTTCGGTGCCGGACAAGGTTCATTGAAGGGTATTGGTGTGGATAGTATGCAGAACCGAAGCTATATTCTGGTAGATATTCCACAAACCGTTACGAGATTCCAGAATGTCGCCGTGTTTGGCGCAGGTGCCAACTGTGGACTGGGCATGGGAGCCGACCCCACAACCGTAGCTGCCAATCTGGATAAGTACTCAGCTATCGTCGACCTCTTCAGAGGAACTGTCAGCAATATCTATGGCGGTAGCTTCTCAGAGGGCTTCACACGCCGCACCCTGCTGAACGTGCCTGCCACTTCTACCATCAGCGTAAATAACCTGTTTGGCGGTGCTTATGGTAAT
>Ga0256404_1010639_pt1 | contig 12646 bp, 9 predicted proteins | sample RumenRJG_01DNA_FD_185990 | JGI IMG/M metagenome (GOLD analysis project Ga0256404, IMG submission 185990) | Bovine rumen microbial communities from Lethbridge, Alberta, Canada - RJG_01 | ecosystem: Host-associated > Mammals > Digestive system > Stomach > Rumen | place: Canada: Alberta | collected...
TAACCGCTTCAACTGCTTTCCTGATACGCGGCAGATGGCTAAAGGCGCACGTGATTGTTTCAATAAGGCATACGATATTGTTGAAGATTCCCTTAAGAATAATCCCGACGATATTCTCTTGGGCTGGGTTGATACTGAATATGACCTTTTTAGATGTATGGAAAATAAGTTGTATGCTGATGTCATCAAACATCCGTTCGACACAATAGAAACTTTCGTGCGTTTGGCTAATGAAGTTCTCAACCGCCGCAAATCACGTGCAGGAAAATCTCTTGAACATCATTTGGCGGACATCTTTACACATAACGAACTAGTATTTGAGGAACAGGCGGTTACTGAAGACAACAAGAAACCCGACTTTCTCTTTCCAAGTGCTGAATGCTACCACAATCTCATGTTTCCTGCTGAAGATTTGATAGTGTTAGGCGCAAAAACCACTTGTAAGGATCGGTGGCGACAGGTGCTGACAGAGGCCGACCGCGTGAAAGAAAAATATCTGTTCACACTGCAGCAAGGCATCTCAAAGAATCAGTTGAAAGAAATGCACGATGCACATCTGACGCTTGTAGTCCCTCACAAGTATATTGCCAGTTTTCCTCAAGAATATCAATCTGATATGAGTGATCTATCTGGATTTATTAGAATGGTAAAGAATAAACAAGAAAATCTTCCTCATTATTACACGATATAGAAGAAATGCTTATAATCAAAGACTTACATGCCTCGGTCGAAGGCAAGGAGATATTGAAGGGCGTCAACCTGACGGTGCGCCCGGGTGAGGTACACGCCATCATGGGGCCCAACGGCAGCGGCAAGAGCACGCTGAGCTCGGTGCTCACCGGCCATCCCGCGTTCACTGTCACTGGCGGCGAGGTGGAGTTTTATGGCAAGGACTTGCTGGCGCTCTCGCCCGAGGACCGTGCCCACGAAGGCTTGTTCCTCAGTTTCCAGTATCCGGTCGAGATACCCGGTGTGTCGATGGTCAACTTCATGCGGGCAGCCGTCAACGAAAAGCGCCGCTATCACGGCCTTGAGCCATTGAACGCCAGCGACTTCCTCAAGCTCATGCGCGAGAAGCGAGCTGTGGTGCAACTGGACAACAAGTTGGCCAGCCGTGCGGTGAACGAGGGGTTCAGCGGAGGCGAGAAAAAGCGCAACGAAATCTTCCAGATGGCGATGCTCGAGCCTCGGCTGAGCATCCTTGACGAGACCGACAGCGGCCTTGACATCGACGCGCTGCGCATTGTGGCCAGCGGAGTCAACCAGCTCAAGAGCAAGGACAACGCCACCATCGTCATCACCCACTACCAGCGTCTGCTCGACTACATCAAGCCCGACTTTGTGCACATCCTGTACAAGGGCCGCATCGTGATGAGCGCCGGTCCCGAGCTGGCTCTCGAGCTGGAAGAAAAAGGCTACGACTGGATCAAAGAAATGCATAATGACTGAATCACCAAGTGATTATGCATCATGAACCATGAATTATGACTTTTGCATTATGAATTCATTAACACAGTATATCGAGCTGCACGACCAGCACCTGGCCACCATCGAGGCGCATGCCCCGGCGGCACTCAACTCGCTGCGCCGACAGGCGCGCCAGGCACTGGAGGGAGCGGTGCTGCCTCGCAAGGGGCAGGAAGACTATGAGGCCACCGACATCAATGCGCTGTTTGCTCCAGACTATGGTGTGAACATCGGGCGGTTGGACTTTGACATCGACCCGGCAGCCACCTTCCACTGCGATGTGCCCAACATGAGCACGTGCATGTACTATACCTACAACGACATGTTCCACGCCAGCAACACCGCCCGCCGACTGGAGGGCGGCGTTGTGGTCGAGTCGCTGTCGCAGGCCGCCGTCAACCACCCCGAGCTGCTCGAGAAGTACTATGGCCGGCTTGCCCGGCTGGACGACGCGACGGTGGCACTGAACACCCTGCTGGCCCAGGACGGCATCCTGGTCTATGTGCCGGCAGGCTTCACCGCCGAGAAGACCATCCAGCTGGTGAACCTGCTCAACTACACACGCCCGATGATGGTGGTGCGCCGCGTGCTGGTGGTGCTAGAGGAGAACGCCCATGCACGCATGCTGGTGTGCGACCACACGCAGAGCAACGAGGTAGACTGCCTCACATCGCAGGTGGTGGAGGTCTTTGCCGCCGAGAACTCGTCGTTTGACTACTATGACCTGGAGGAAAGCGGCCCAACGACCCACCGCGTGTCGAGCATCTATGTGCGGCAGCAGGCCGGCAGCAACGTGCTGGTCGACGGCATCACACTCACCAACGGTGTCACGCGCAACGACTACTGCGTCACTGTCGAGGGCGAGCATGCCGAGACTCAGCTGCTGGGCATGACCATCGGCAGCGGCACACAGCACGTTGACACCCACACCCATCTGGACCACCGCGCCCCCCGCTGCCACAGCAACGAGATGTTCAAGTATGTGCTGTCGGATCATGCGGTCGGTGCCTTTGCCGGCAAGATATTGGTGCAGCCCGACTGTCCGCGCGTCGAGGCCTACCAGGGCAACCGCAACATCTGCGCCAGCGACACAGCACGCATGCACTCCAAGCCCCAGCTCGAGATCTATACCGACGATGTGAAGTGCTCGCACGGCACCACCATCGGCCAGCTGGACGACGAGGCGTTGTTCTATATGCGTGCGCGCGGCATCAGCCTCGACGAGGCACGCAACCTGCTGATGCAGGCGTTCATGGCCGATGTCATCGATGCGGTGCGCCTCGACACGCTGCGCGACCGTCTGCGCTATCTGGTCGAGAAACGTTTCAACGGCACCTTGGCTAACTGCAGTGCCTGCGCAGCCGTCTGCCGATAAAGCAGTTAAATGGAGTTAAGGAGTTAAATGGAGCGAAGGAGTTAAATGGAGTTAAGGAGTTAAATGGAGTTAAGACGAATGTCTTGTCTAAAGTCTAAGATCTAACGCCTAACGTCTAAAAACTAACGTCCAACGCCCACAAGGTCCAACATCCAAAGTCTAACGTCTAAAGTCCAAAGTCTAACGTCTAAAAACTAAAGTATAAAAACAAAAAAGTGCTGGACATCAACAAAATACGAGCCGAATACCCCATCCTGAGCCGAACGGTCGAGGGAAGGCCGCTCATCTATCTGGACAATGCAGCCACGTCGCTGGCACCGAGCCGTGTGGTCGATGCCATCGACCAGATGTATCACTGCCACAAGGCCAACGTGCACCGCGGCGTGCACACACTGTCGCAAGAGGCCACCGACCTGGTCGAGGCCACACGCGAGCGGGTGCGACGCCACATCAACGCCCGCAGCATCCAGGAGGTGATCTTCACCCGCGGCACCACCGAGAGCATCAACCTGGTGGCATCGTGCATCGGCGACATGCTCGAGCATGACGACGAGATCATCCTCACCGTCATGGAGCATCACAGCAACATCGTGCCGTGGCAGCTCATCGGCCGCCGCAAGCGCATCCGCATCCGCGCGGTGCCCATCAGCGACGATGGCCAGCTCGACCTTGCCGCCTACGAGGACATGTTCACCGACAACACGCGGTTTGTCGCGCTAACCCATGTGAGCAACGTGCTGGGCACGGTCAATCCGGTCAAGCAGATGATTGACATCGCCCACAGCCACGATGTGCCCGTGCTGGTCGACGGTGCCCAGGCCGCTCCGCATCTGGCACTGGACATGCAAGCGCTGGACTGCGACTTCTATGCCCTGTCGAGTCACAAGATGTATGGACCCACGGGGGTGGGAGTGCTCTATGGCAAGCAGCACTGGCTCGAGCAGCTGCCGCCCTATCAGGGTGGTGGCGAGATGATTGGCCATGTGTCGTTTGACAACACCACGTTTGCCGAGCTGCCCTTCAAGTTTGAGGCCGGAACGCCCGACTATGTGGGCATCGCCGCACTGGCCGAGGCCATCGACTATATCGACGAACTGGGCATCGACGCCATTGCCGCTCACGAGCATGAGTTGCTGCAGGCCATGACGCGCGGTCTGCTCGCGATTGACGGCACACGCATCTTTGGCACCGCTCCCGACAAGGGGGCAGTCGTGTCGTTTCTGGTGCGCGACATCAACAGCTATGACATGGGGTTGCTGCTCGACAAACTGGGCATCGCTGTGCGCACCGGACATCACTGCGCGCAGCCGCTGATGGACCGCTATGGCGTGACTGGCATGGTGCGTGCCTCGCTGGCCGTCTACAACACCCTTGACGAGGTCGACGCCTTTGTGGCCGCTGTGCGCCGCGTGGCATCAATGTTCTAGCCAAAAGCCACACAGACCATCCATATTGCAAAGCATAGAAAAGCTCCCCTCCTGAGACACACAGGAGGGGAGCTATTCTATATGTGATTGCAGTCCAAAGCCCTAGTCGCGGCTCAAGACCTGAAAGGCGGTCTCGAGCATGGTGTCGCGCCCCTGTGCGACATCGGCATCGCTCAGGTCGACACGGATGTCGGGAGCCACACCAAACTCGGTGATGGTGCCATCGACATCGGTGATGGGACACGACGAGAAGCGCACACTCCAGCCATTGGGCAGTTCGCTGGTGAAGGGCAGGCCACTGCCGCCACCGGTGGTGTCGCCCACGATGGTGACTTGAGGCAAATGACGCATGATCGACACAAAATTGTTGGTCGCGCTGAACGAGCCGCGGTTGGCCAGAATCACAACGGGCCGCTGATAGTGGATGTGGTTCTTGGTGGGCTCGAAATAGTAGTCGTAGGGCTCGCTGAACTCGTCATGCCCCGGCCCGGTCTTGTGCTGAATCGAGCCCACGTGCGTGCGACGGTCGATAAACCGGCCGACGAGTGTCTCGACATTGGTCAGAAAGCCCCCGCCATTGCTGCGCACATCGATGATGAGACCATCGGCCGTCGAGAGGTAGCTCAGCACCAGGTCGAGGTTGCCGTCGCCGATGGCCGAGCTGAAGCTGGCATAACGCATATAGCCATAGTTGTTGGACAGGATGGCATACTTGATGCCCGATGCCTGGCGGTAGTTAAAGTTGAGATAGTGCTCATCGATGAGCCGCTCGTCGTAGTTGACCGGATATTGCTCCCAAATCCAGTAGCGCGACACGTCGTGCGAGGCGATGAGGTTGGTGTGTCCGTCGCGCAGTTCTTTGAGCATGTCGCCACACAGTTCAAACAGCTCCTGCGAGGTCATACCCGGGGTGAGTTTGGCGCGATAGCGGGTGCGCACCTCGTCCCAGTCGACCTGCTTGTAGTCAAAGAAGCTGTAGTGCTCGTCGATGATGGTCCACAGCGCATCAAAGTTGCCATAAGGGTCATTGCGCCACTGCGGCTGGTCGTGACATGCCGTGAGAGCCACAGCAACGAGGCAAAAAACAAGAAACAAATATCGTGACATTGCCAAATAATTTAAATAAACATTTCAGTCCCTAGCTCCCCTCCCCTTTCACAAAGGGGAGGGGGTTGGGGGTGGGGTTTGAGACAGACACTGCCATCGCCCGGCAGCCATAGCTCCCCTCCCCTTTCACAAAGGGGACAGGGTTGGGGTTTGTCCAGACTTTTGTATCTGATTTGCAAACCTTAATATTTCATTCACTACCGACATAACATGTGACATCACATGGTCATTCGGGAATCGGATAACCATGATTCCCTGACTATTCAAATAAGACGTCCTACTCATATCATATTCATTCTTCATATCATGAGAACTGCCATCCAGTTCAACACACAGGCGAATCTCAGGACAATAAAAATCTAGAATATAAGGCCCCAAGCCTTGTTGACGGCGAAATTTTAAACCGCCAACCTTACGACCTTTTAGTTCATTCCACAATATGACTTCGGCTGCAGTCGAGTTGTTTCGTAACTGCTTTCGCCGCTCTTTTTTGCTCTTTTTCGTTAGCATTTGAGGTCTTATAACGCATCGATATATGATAATTATAGTGATACAAACCCCGCCCCGCCCCTTTGGGAAAGGGGATGGGGTTGGGGGCTAATAGGTTGTTGCGATGCGAGACGGGCGGCTGGGAAGCGACAGAAACTCGCCACCCAGACCGATGATGATGCCGTGCGTGGTGATGTGAGTGTTGAGGTGCCGCGCCCACGAACGCTCGATGGTGCCATGATACCCCACCCGCAAGATGGTGCCGCCCAGACGGAAATCGGCCGTCAACTGGTGGTCGAGGTCAAATCGGTTGCCCCACCACCCGGTCTGAACGAGGTGCTTGCTGTTGCCAACATAGATCTCATAGAAGCTCTCGTCATAGTCGGGCGAGAACCACACTCCCGCCACCGGCAACGCCGCCTGATAGCGCACCGTCAACGGCACACGACCCAGGCGGGTGCTGTATTGCGCCATGCCCTGCAGTCCCAGTGTCCAGTGTGCCTTGACACTGACCACGTTGTTGCTGCCTGCGCCGTTGTAGATGGCTCCGCCGTGCAGCCACGTCATGCCGCCCGCCATGAGCGACAAGCGCGGGGTGAGCACACCTGTCCATCGGTGCATCAGCGCCCAACGTCCGGAGGCACGCAAATGCTGCATTGAGTGGTTGCCCACCGGGTTCTTGACATGGTCGAACGACAGTGCAAGCGACAACTGCCGCACCCAGCGGTCGGGACTGAACCCCGTGGCCTGAGTGTGCTCAAATCCGAGCGACGTGTGCCATCCCGTGTAGGTGATGGGCGTGAGGTAGGTGTCGAGCACGCGGCCATGACCCACCTCGGCGGTGAACAGCACTGCCGGCGGCCTGTTGACAGGACCCGAGCAGCAGCCCACGCGCCCCTGCAGGGCGGCCGACACATCGACCACCGTGTCGCCAACCAGCGAACCGGCCCATGCCACCGTATGCATCGATAGCAGGAGTAGTAAAATATTGATCTTTCCCAATGCAGTTAAGATTGATCGAGCATTCGAGTATTCGAGAAAACGCATAAAAACTTTAGTCGTCAAACAGGCGTTGCTGTCCGGTGAGACGGTCCAGCACCTGCTGCTGGCTGATACCCTGGGGCGATGATGTGCCGCCGTCGGGCGCACTGTCGTCAGACGCGTCGGACGTGTCGGGATCGGGATCGGGCAACTCAGGTTGCGGCAACTCGCGCGGCTCAATCTCGGTGACCGACTCGATGGTGTAGTTGCTGATGCGCTTGCCCTTGGCCTTGAAACTCTTGGCACCGATAAACTCCTCGGCATCGATGATGAGCGGCTCGCGCACGGCATCGGCACCGCCAAAGCGCACCTCAAAGCGCGGCAACGGCTCGTCGCTGAGGTGCAGCAGGCGCGATGCAGGATTCTCGCCGATCATGCGCTGCCGCTTGTTGTTGTCCTCAAGGGTGCAACGCTTGATGTAGAGGTAGCCCTGGTCGGCATCGTCGACAATGGCGGTCCACACCTTGCCCTCGACATACTTCTCGATGCGCAGGATGCCCTCGTCATAGTGGTTGGTCGCCTCGCTCGTGGTGGTGTAGAACTCGCCATTGCGCATGATGACCAGAATGCGGTCGTCGCCGCCGAACAGTCCCAGCGAACGTCCGTGACCCTCGTAGTTGATGCGCAAGATGTCGGGGTCAAACCACACCTCGCGGTCGCCCAGCGTGCTGGCTCCACGCTCCTTGAGGCTGATGCGGTGCACCTCGTTCTTGGTCACCATGTTGCCACGGCTGGTCTTGCCCTTGATGGCCAACTCGCCCAGGTCGACGTCAAACTGCAGCACCTTGAGGCGGAACTTGGGTTTGAGAGTGATGCGCAACACCTCGGCCTCTCCGTTAGGATTGGCGCTGAACCACACGATTTTGCTCCCCGGCTTGCCTTGCGTCACGTCATAGTCCTTGTCGCGCATGATGCCCGTCACGGCAAAGCGCTTCATGTAGATGGTGCCACCGCGCCCATCCTGATAGAGCACGTTGTAGATGGTGCGCGTGTCGTTGCGCTTGAACACATTGACATAGAGCACATTCTTGCCCACATAAATCTTGTCGGCCACGCGGATGACCTTGTATTTGCCATCCTTGTAGAAGATGATGACATCATCGATGTCGCTGCACGGGCAGACGTACTCGTCCTTCTTGAGCCCGGTGCCGATAAAGCCATCGGCACGGTTGATATACAGTTTCTCGTTGGCCTCGGCGACCTTGGCAGCCACGATGTTGTCAAACTCGCGGATGATGGTGCGACGCGGATAGCGGTGACCATACTTGGCCTTGAGCCCGAGATACCAGTCGATGGTGTACTGCACCAGGTGGGCCAGCTTGTCGTCGATGTCGGCGATGCGGTCGTGCAGGCTGGCGATGTAGTTGTCGGCCTTCTCGGCGTTGTACTTGATGATGCGCTTCATCGGAATCTCAAGCAGGCGCAGGATGTCGTCGGTGGTGACCTCGCGATAGAACTGCGGCTTGAAGGGCTCGAGGCGCTTGTCGACGTGGGCGACGGCAGTCTCCTGGTCACGTGCCTGCTCAAACTGCCTGTCCTTGTAGATGCGCTCCTCGATAAAGATTTTCTCAAGCGACACCGAGTGCAGCGTCTCCATGGTCTCGCCGCGCTTGATCTCGAGCTCGCGGCGCAGGATGTCCTTGGTGCGGTCGACGCTGAAGCGCAGCACATCGCTCACGGTCAGGAACTGCGGTTTCTCGTCCTTGATGACGCAGCAGTTGGGCGAGATGCTGATCTCGCAGTCGGTGAAGGCATACAAGGCGTCGATGGCGATGTCGCTCGACGTGCCGGGCTGCAGCTGAACACTGATCTCGGCATTCTCGCTGGTGAGGTCGTCAACACGCTTGACCTTGATTTTTCCCTTCTCGCTGGCCTTGACGATGCTCTCCTTGAGCGTGCCGGTGGTCTTGCCGTAGGGCACGTCGCGCACCACCAGCGTCTTGTTGTCAAGTTTCTCGATCTTGGTGCGCACACGCACACTGCCGCCACGCTCACCGTCGTTGTAGTGGCTCACATCGATATAGCCGCCGGTCTGGAAGTCGGGATAGAGGTGAAACTCCTCGCCGCGCAGATAGCTCACCGCGGCATCAATCACCTCGTTGAAGTTGTGCGGCAAGATTTTGCACGACAGACCCACGGCGATGCCCTCGGCCCCCTGCACCAGCAGCAACGGGAACTTGGCGGGCAGCGTCATCGGCTCGCGCTTGCGGCCGTCATAACTCAGCCCCCAGTCGGTCACCTTGGCGTCATACACCACATCAAGGGCAAACTCGCTCAAGCGCGCCTCGATATATCGGCCTGCAGCGGCCCCGTCGCCGGTGAGGATGTTTCCCCAGTTTCCCTGCGTGTCGATGAGCAACTCTTTCTGCCCCAGCTGCACCAGTGCCGAGTAGATGCTGGCGTCGCCGTGCGGGTGATATTGCATGGTCAGACCCACCAGGTTGGCCACCTTGTTGAAGTGCCCGTCGTCGGCCTCCTTCATGGCATGCATGATGCGGCGCTGCACAGGCTTGAAGCCGTCCTCGATGTGCGGCACGGCACGCTCCAGGATCACGTATGATGCATAGTCCAGAAACCAGTTCTCATACATGCCCGACAGCTGCAGCTTTTTGTCCTTGGGCACCTGATAGGACGAGTGCCCGGCAGGCTGGTCATCGTCTTGAGCGGTGTCGCCTGTGACGTTGTCGTCGGGCAGCTGCTCGTCCTGCTGGTCCAAGTTGTCGTTATCGTCTTTCATATATCTTGTTGGTCGATTTTATAGCAATTAACCCACAAAGGTACTAAAAAAACGCCACATTGCCCAAAAAATCGGCTTTTGAGCCTAAAAAACAAAAAAAATCGGCCGACGACCCTCCATTCTCAATCAAAAAGTATTACCTTTGCACCCACATTTCGAGCGCTTGTGGCGAAATTGGTAGACGCGCCAGACTTAGGATCTGGTGACCCCGGTCGTGTAGGTTCGAGTCCTATCAGGCGCACAACTCGCGAAGGCATCACACCGCCCGAAACTCGGTGAGATGCCTTCGCTACATTCACTCACACCCCCATGCACCACCAGGGCGCACCCAGGGCGACCTTCCTGCCGACATGCGCGACCAGGCAGTGTCCCAGCCACAGCCTTGAAGACCCGCGTGTGAATTAAGAGAAAGACAATTCAACCGATGAATTCTACTCGATCACGAAACTCCTAGGGTAAAAGTCGCTGTAGAAGCGCCCATCGGTAGCCGTGAACTTCAACACGCAATAGTTGGGGTCAGTGATGCCGCCGGGATAATATTCGGTGTCACCTTCCCGCCAAATCATCTCTTTGCTGGCCGCATCGGTCAACACCTCCATCGTGCCACGCAGCATCATGCCCTTGAACCCTGCCTCGTCGCACCAGTAAATAGACGCCTTGGGATTGCCCCGGTAATGAGCGACACGCAGCGAGAATGTATTGGTCGTGAAATAGAACACCTTGATACCCTCGCGAACACGTGGCGACAGCATGGCCTTGGTGCAAGGGAAACCTTCTTCATCTACCGATGAGATATAGGTGACGGGTAGCGTGTCGGCCATCTTGGCAATCAATTCTTTAACACCCGCCAGCGCAGGATTCTCGGGTGTCTCCTCATTGATTGATATCTCCCTGCGCCAGCGTTTCAGGTGAGGGAAATACATCTTCATCTGACCGATGTACTCCTCGCGAGTGATGGGTTGCGGCAGGCCCTTATTCACCTCATCCACAAACTGGGCACAATGCTCAATCATCTCATCCATCGTGCAGTCCTGCAAGAACCGGCCATCCTTGTAGCAATAGATGCAGTAGTCCTCATTCTTACTACCGTCAGCATTGGTGCCGAGCAGTTCCTTGGTGAGCGGCATTCCGCAGCTCTGACAAAATCTCATATCCTTATTTTTTTTTATAATTGTATCCTTTTTATAATTATTGCCACTCTGCATATCAGCAGTCTGGTATGTAGAGTTCAAAGAAATAAAAGTCCGTCCAGCCGGTATTCTCCGCATAGAGATGTTGTTGTCCACGCTGCTCGAAGCCGAGGCGCTCATAGATCCTGTGCGCAGGTGTATTCGAGGCGAGCGCATCGAGACGGATGGCGTTCATGCCATTTGCCTGAGCAAGATGAATAGCCTCGCGAATCATCTCAGAGCCGATGCCTTCGCCCTGCCTGTCAGGACTGACGGCAAAGATATGGATGACGGCGACCTCATCGTCACCCACCTGCCGCGCCCATTCTATCGCGTGATAGTCCTCACCCTGATACATCGTGACTGCCATCGTCCCGACGATGCCACCATCCTCACGGTACAGATACATACTCCCCTCCTCAATATAAGTCTAGATGCTTTCTTCCGTCGGATGCTTGCCTTTGCTCCATCGGGCGTATGTGGTCATCTCTGGCGTGCGCTCCGTCACGTCATCATAGAAAGCGATGATGGCGTCGAAGTCGTTTTGTCTTGCTAATTCTAATTTCATTGCGTAACTTTTTAAATCCTGACCGTCCCAAACTATATGGAACGATCAGGACGAATTCTTACTCTATCGGTATCTGAATCACCGACAGCCATTTCTCAGAGTCTTCCTGGTTCCAGGCACCGTCGATGTAACATGTACGATGCTGACCTGCGACTTTGTAGCCCTGCTCTTCGATGTAGCGGAAGGCCTCGATGAACGACTCGTAGAAGCGCTCATAAGGACCTTCGTGCTTCATGCAGAGGGCTTTGGGCACAGCAGGCAGACGCTTGAACTGGATGATGAGGCTGTCCTGGCCCATCTCCTCCACCTGTTCGCAATACTCGATGTCGATGTCCGTAGGCGTGTACTCCTTGTTGTGTTCGATAGTAAAGCAGTAGCCTGGCGGCGGACACTTGCAGCCGAGGCGCTGCATTTCAGGGCCAATCTTCTCGACGCACATAGGGCCGATGGCAGCGTAGTCGGGGATGACTTCACGATGGCTTGCCACGATGATTTCGGGCAACGATTGAATGCTGAATTTTTCCATTGTCTTCATTTCTTTGCGAGCGTTCTTCCAGTCGAGCAGCTGGTTGCGGCGGCCTATCTCTATCAGATTTCCATCAGGGTCGGCAACGTAACAAGTGCGCTGGCCCCATGGCTCTGTGGTGGGAGGAAGAACAGATATCGCTCCATGGCGGAGTGCATGCTGATATTCCTTGTCAACATCGGCATACGAAGGGACATCGAATGCTAATTCAACAGTGCCATTGAGCCCTTCAGGATATTGGAATTTGTAAGATACCATCTGTTCGAAATCACTACGAGGATAGAGGATGATACGCATGTCGTCCAGCATCATCTCTACATTGGGTTGAATGCCATCCCAATCGGTGGTAAAACCAAAAGCTTTTGTATAGAAATCAACAGTAGCCTTATTGTTGCTGGTAAAAAGGCCAATGGTGTTGAATTTGAATCGAGGACGTGGCGAGTACAACTTTACCAGTCCGACGCTCATAAACGTGTACCAGCGATTTATCATTTCTGGCGTATCGTTCTCAAGCAGTTTAAGCAGCTCGCGTGTAAACTCAAGATATCCCGAACCATTGGCTGTAACGATACGACCATCAGCTACGGCCTGCTCGTTCACATAACCGGCCTCGTTGGTATAGTTGTTGCCACCCCACAATTTCAGTTGGTCGATACCATTACCTGTATGTTTGATGTTGTTCAGCAGTCCCTGCTTGGCCATCCACGAAGCGGCATTACAGATAGCTCCCACAACAACAC
>Ga0256404_1010640_pt1 | contig 12645 bp, 14 predicted proteins | sample RumenRJG_01DNA_FD_185990 | JGI IMG/M metagenome (GOLD analysis project Ga0256404, IMG submission 185990) | Bovine rumen microbial communities from Lethbridge, Alberta, Canada - RJG_01 | ecosystem: Host-associated > Mammals > Digestive system > Stomach > Rumen | place: Canada: Alberta | collected...
GCGCTGTAAGCGGCGTGCGGGTTTTTCGCTCCATCAGGCCGCGCCCATCGTCGCCGTCTCGCACGCGCACGTGCCGATGCTGTTCATCCACGGCACGAAGGACACGCTCGTGCCGCCCGTCATGGCCGAGGAGCTTTACGCCGCCTGCACGACAGAGAAGCAGCTCCTGCTCGTGCCGGACGCCATCCACTCGGCCGCGAGCCAGCAGGACCACGACCGTTACTACAAGACCGTCACGGATTTCCTGCGCGGCAAGGTCTACGAGTGAGCAAGCAGGATTTTCGCATCAGCAAGGCGAACTATTTTAGAGCAACAAAAAAACAGCCGCACGCGGCGGCTGCATGATGATATTTTTCTGAAAGGACTTGATTTCATGAACGAGGAGCTCAAGGAACTCGTATCGCATTACAATACGAAGAATTACGGCAAGCCGCGCAGCGTGCAGGAGACGACGGCGCGCTATCATCAGAAATGCGAGCAATATAAAAACTTACGAAAAATGGACAACCCGAACCACGAGCAGGTCTCCATGCTCTACGCCGAGGCGAAGGCGCTTGGCTGGGTCATCGGCAAGGACGAGAAAGCGATCATCCAAGACCTCAATTTCTGACTCACGATGAATAGCTGTCCGTGTGCAAGAATTCACGCTCGACGACTTCGCCGCCGGCGAGGTAGAGGCGGTAGACGCTCGGGTGCAGGCGGTTGCCGTCGCTCTCGAGCTGCACGGTCTTGCCGCCGAGGTCGGCGCGCGTGCCGAGCACGTAGACGGTGAGGTTGTTGCCGTCGGCACTCGTCAAGAGGTGGATGCTGTGCGGCAGGCGGTTCTGGAACTGGAAGTCGATGAGACCATCGGCGACGGTCGCGTCGAGGCCGGGCGGGCAGTAGGCCGACGGCAATGCGTGCGACGTACGCACCGTCGGCGTGAGGCCGGCGAGCAGGATGGCGTTGTAGAGCGTCGAACTGACCTGGCAGACGCCACCGCCGATGTCTTCGGCCGGCTGGCCGTCAAGGATGACGCCAGCCGTCTTGTAGCCGGCATCGGCCGTGCGCGCGCCGACCGTGTCGTTGAACGAGAACGTGCCCGAGGGCTTCACCGTGATGCCGCTGAGCTTTCCTGCCGCGATGGCGATGTTCTGCCCGCGGTCGCCGGGGAAGTAATGCGTCGTGTAGCTCGCGAGCACGCTGTCAGCGCTCGCGAGATCGGCGTCCGTGACGGCGGGCGCGGCCTCTTCGATGGGGATTTCCGCATACGCCGTGAGCGCGAGGCTTTCGAGCTTCGGCGCGACCTCCGTGACGACGGCATCGGCGTCGGCCTTGCGTCCGATGACGGCGGCATGGTGCTCGACGCCGCCGTTCGCGGCGACGGAGAGCGTCGCGTTTTGCGGCGCGCGCGCAAGCGACGCGGCGATCTCGCTGACTTTCGCCGCAAGCTTGTCTTTGTTGAACGTCGCTGTCAGCTTCACGTCCGCGCCGAAGATGGCGAGCCGCATCTGGTCGGCCGTATTTTTCAGCAGCGAGCCGTGGCGGCCGACACCGTATGCGGCCTCGACCGCGCCTTCGACATCGGGCGTGAGGTCGATGTCCTGTGCGTGGATGTTCCATTTCTGCTGTCCGGCCGTCACGACGACGGCTTCGCGCTTGAGCTTCGTGCGCGCCTTTTCAAGGAAGAAATGGCGCACTTCGTTCTCCGTCATGCCGGAGAGCGTCTGCCCGCCGGACTGCACGCCCATGACGACGCGGTTGTGGTTCGAGACGGACACGGACACGCTGCCGATGACGGCGACGCCGAGCGCGAACGAGCAGGCGAGCACCGCCATCATTTTTTCAGTCGATAATGGTAATTTCATGGAATCGGGATCCCTCCGCCATCCATTATACAGGATAGAGGGTTGTTTGCAAATAGATGATAGCCATCCATGAAAACAATTGAGAAAGGCGGTCACCCATGGAGAGAGACCAACGGCCGGGCGAAAGCGGAGCGCAGCAGGAAGAACCGCGCGTGCGCGTCATGACGGACGCGGAGCGCGAAAACTACAGCGGCGTCACGATCGACCAGACGCCGGACGGCCATGCGTACGAAGAGACGCAGGACGCGCGTGCGCCTTACGGCGACGATATCCACGTTGTGTTCAGCCACGGCGACGCAAAGGAACTGCGTAACGCGCTCCTGCGCCGCTTCCTCGGCGAGCATTGGAAGCTCAAACTCATCGGCGTCGGCACGGCCATCGCGCTTGCCGTGTTCCTCGTTTTTATCGCGCTGCCGGCGCTCGCCGTCTTTGTTGTCTTCGGCGGCATCGTGTTCCTCATCGCGCAGCTGTTCTCGCTTTGAGTTTGCAAAAAACGACACAAAGAAAGAGCGCCGCAGGAGGGGGCTGCAGCGCTCTTTCTCACACACAGTAAAATCTGCATGATTTGCGAGTTCTCCATAGGGGATCTTGGCGTCGCGGTCGATGCGCTGGCGTTTGCCGCCGGTGTCGAGCTCGATGGAGTAGTACCATTTCTTGCCGCGTTTTACGGCACCGGGATTTACCAGATAGGAGAATCAGAGACCATGGAAACGTATCTAGATCATGCTGCCGTGACGGTGGCCGACATCGAATGGACGATGAAGTTGTTCGAGGGTGTTCTCGGTATGCACGAGACGCGCCGCAAGGAGAAGGACGGCAAACTCATGATGGCCTGGCTCGATGGCGGCATCCAGCTCGTGGCCGCACAAGGGAACAGCGCCGCAGGTAGAGGGCATCATCTCGGTCTGGTTGTAGATGATCTGCCCGCCGCGCTTGCGGCGCTGAAGTCGGTGCCGGGTGTGCATGGCATCGCAGGAAAGCCTGAGAAATGGGTGCAGCTGCCGGACGGCCTGACGCTCGAAATGTTCCAGGCGAACATGGAGCCATTGATGCGGCGATCACCAACAAGCTGAAATAGCATCAGATGGAAGGATGATGAGGATGTCGCTTCAGATTTTTGTGGATGCTGATGCCTGTCCCGTCATACTGGAGATCGAGCGCATCGCAAAGAAATATCATGTGCCATTGCATCTTTATTGTGATACGAATCATTGTTGTGACGTGACCTGTCAGATATGCGGCGCGAATACAAGTGCGCCGTGCGCATCGACACGGCTCAGGTGATGGATGAAGAAACGCGCGATGGAGCCTGTGATGAGGGCGGAAATCAGCGTGCCTTCGCGGATGCCCTCGATGGTGCCGAGCTGCGTGAAGGAAAACAAAGCAGCCGATGCGACGAGCGTGCAGTCGAAGGCCGTTTTGACCCAGCCGAATTCAAAATGGAACACCTGTGAGATGGCCTGGACGATGGCCTCGCCGGCGAGCATGAGTACGTGTGCGATGACTTGCAGGGAAACGCCGAGCGCGACGAACGCAGCGCCGAGGAGCAAGACGGCCATTTTCGCCAGATACAGCTCGGGGATGACATTTTCCAGCAGCGCCATGGAGACATCGATGAAGAATGCAAAGACGAGTGTCACGGGAATCTGGAACAGCTGGACGGAGTTGAAACGGTGCCGGAGGAGCGCGATTTGGCCGACGAGGAACGCCATGTTGACGACGAACGTCGTCTGCCCGAGCGTGAACGGGTAGGCAAGGCTCAATACATAAGGCAGGCTCGAAATCGGCGACGTGCCGAGGAGGCTCTTGACGACGAGCGCGATGCCAGCCGATTGCACGAGGATGCCGATGGTGAAGATGAGATAACGCTTCCAGATGGACAAGCGAGGACTTCCTTTCTTATAAACATCATTTCTGAGGTGTTGCTTCGGATAGCATCTCAGAAAACGATACGAGTTGGACGTTTTGCAAAGCGCCGGCGTTTCTCACGCAGCGTTCGGAAAACGTCCGCTTCGAGAATGCAATGTAATGCTTTTTCGTCGCGGAAAAGAGCATGCTTCGTTCGATGAGCAAATCCAGCACGTTGCCGTCCAGCGGTTCATTCCGCCACTTGCATTCGCAGAACAGCATCTCTTTGTCTGCGTTTTGGGCGATGATGTCGATTTCCGTCGGCTGCTTCTTTCGTGCGTCATTTCCCCACCAGCGGCCGGCCTCTTCAAAAAGGAAGGGCAGATGGCCGTTTCGGTTCTCCCGCCAGAGCCATTCCATGCAGATTTGTTCGAAGACCTGTCCCATGAAATCCGGCAGGTCTTTTTCGATGCGCTGATAGACGGTTTCGCCCATGCCGTTCTGGATCATCGAATAATGATTCGGAACGAAACGGTACCAGAAACGGAATATGTGGTCTTTCAGCAGGTAAATGCTGCGTTTCGATTGTTTTTCTCCAAGCGGCGTTTCCCGTTTCACGATGCCGAGCGCGATGAGATTCTTCAGATAGCCTGCGCAAGCGCTGACTTCGATGCCGACGGTCGTGGCAATCTGGCTGACTTTCGTCCGGCCACCGGCGATGGCTTGCAAGATGGCGTTGTACGTTGCAGGCTCGCGAAGCTCTTGCTTCAAAAGATTGGACGGTTCTTCCAGCAAATATCCGAGCGGATCAAAAAATGTTCGCGTGAGGTTTTCTTTCAGGGATGCGTTTCCTTCCATCTGCGCGAGATAAAACGGGATGCCGCCCGTAGCGCCGTAGAGGACAGCCACATCTTCCAGCGGCATCTCGGGGAAGTAAGCTCGCGTCTCAAAAATGGTAAATGGCTCTAGTTTCAGCTGCGCCGTGCGCCGCCCAAAGAGCGGGCTTTCGTGGCCGAGGACTTGGCGCTCCATGAAATTCATGGATGACCCGCAGAGGATTACGAAAAAATCCAACGCTTGCCAATCGCGGTCGAGGAAGATTTGCAAGAGAGAAAAAATGCCTGGATACGATTTTGCTAGATACGGGTATTCGTCAATGACGAGGATGAGTTTTTCCCTGCGCGCGAGCGTTGTGACAGCAGAAAGCGCGGCTTTGAAATCCGCATAGACCGGTGTATCGCCTTCGCCGCCCTGCGCTGCATAGATGCACTGGCTGAAATTCTGGAGGTTTTCTTTCGCCGTTGTTTCGAGTCCCGTAAAAAAGATCGTGCGCTTGTTCTTGCAGAATTCGCGGATCAGCGCCGTCTTTCCGACACGGCGGCGTCCATACAAAATGATGCACTCAAATCCTTCTCGTTTGTAGCGCCGTTGCAGTTCAGCGCGTTCACGTGTCCGGCCGATGAACATGGAATCAACTCCATTATTTTAGTAAGTTACGATTTATTAAATCGTAACTGATATTTCTGGCTTCGTCAAGTCTGTTTTGACGATACCGCTGCTTCCTGCTATGCTAAAGAAAAAGGAAGTTCGGATAAAATTGAAGGAGTGAAATAGGATATGAAGAAGAAACGGTTTTGTGTGTTGGCGACTGGCGGAACGATTGCCTCGCGGCCGACGCCGAACGGGCTCATGCCGGCGCTCACGGGTGAGGATTTGCTTGCATCCGTGCCGGAGTTCAAAGCGGCATGCGATGTTGATTGCGTGCAGCTGTTGCAGCTCGATTCGACGAACATCCAGCCGGAGCACTGGATCACGATGGCGCGCGCCGTGACCGAGCACCGCGAGCAGTATGATGCGTTCATCATCACGCACGGCACGGACACGATGGCCTACAGCGCGGCCGCACTCTCCACGATGCTGGAAAACATCGACCGTCCCGTCGTCTTCACAGGTTCGCAGCTGCCGAGCGGCGTGCCAGGGACGGATGCGGAGCAGAATCTTTTGACGGCGTTCCACGCGGCGCTCGGGGGACGCGCGGGCGTCTACATCGCGTTCGGCGGGAAGATCATCTTTGGCGATGACGCGCGGAAGCTCTGCACGATGCAGCTCACGGCGTTCGGCAACATCAACCGGCCGCTGGCGGGGAGGTTCGCTGGCGGTCATTTGACGTGGCTTACAGAAGCTCCGAATGTCACAGGAGCGTTCCACCTGCACGACCAGCTTGACCCGCACGTTGCCGTGCTGAAGATCGTGCCGGGTCTCCAGCCGAAGATGCTGGAGCTCTTCGTTGATGCAGGCTGCCGCGCCATCATCCTCGAGGGCTACGGCCTCGGCGGCATCCCCGACCAAGAGTCGCCCGCGAATTTCCTGCCCGCATTCTCGTACGCGAAGGAACACGGCTGCCGTCTCGTCTGCACGACGCAATGCACGTATGATGGGGTCGACATGGACCACTATGAAATCGGCGTCCGCGCGCAGCAGCTCGGTGTCGAGCCTGGCGGCCGCCGCACGACAGAGGCGCTGCTCGCGAAGCTCATGATTGAGCTGGCGGAGCAGGATGACGCGGATTAGAACAAAACACCACGGGGAGCAGCCAGAAAACTGCTTTCCGTGGTGTTTCTTTGCGTGTGGAATCTGTACGTTTCCCCCACGCATTGTGCGTTTTCGTCTTATTTTTTTCAAGCGATGGTATTCCGCATCGTAATATTTGCCCGTGCGGATGTCGTCCGTCATGCCTTTGTACGGTGCTTCGGCGATGACGTCGTCGTTGTTCTGGCCGGCCTTTCCGATATAGGAGATCGTCGCGAACTCGGGGACGACGTATTTTGGGTACGTCTCGTACTTCTCGCGGGATTCGTGCATGAGGTCGATGTGCTCGTTCTGGTAGCAGACCGTGATTTCCGGATGCTCCTTCACCCATTTCGGGAAGAAGATGACGCCGTTGACTTTTTTCTCGTTCGGCATGAAGTCGAGTGCGACATCCGTGCCTGTCGGCTCCGTCCACGAGACTTTGTAGATGCCGTCCGCGATCTTGACGATGTACGCTTCCTGATCCGTGACCCAGCGACCGGCGACCATGCCGCCGTGGATGCGGTAGCAGCACGTGTGATCGTTCTTCGCATACCACTCGTACTCCCAACCGTTGTCGTATGTATAGATGAAGTGCGTGCCGAGAAAATCGTTGAGTTCTTTGAATTCCATTGTGGAGAACCTCCTAAAAATAATTTATTTACATACATGTCATTTAATACATGTTTTTCCTTGCCTGTTATGATATACTGATGGCAGGAGAAAGTCAAGAGGAAATGGAGATTTTTTATGGCACAGAAAAATGTATTACGCTATGTCATCCTCGGCCTCCTGTCGAAACAGGAATGCGCGGGCTATGACATCAAGAAATTGTTCGAGGGCGAGATCGGGGATTTCTGGTCGTCGAACCACAGCCAGATTTATCCGGAGCTCAAGAAGATGGAAGATGCCGGCCTCATCACGTCGCGCACGGAAATCGTCGGCACGAAACTCGAAAAGAGGTTTTATCAGATTGCGGAGACAGGTCGGCGTGCACTCAAAGGATGGCAGCAGGAGCCGCTCGGGCCTCTGCTGCCATCGAAAGATGAGTTTGCGATGAAATTGTACTTGATGGATGATGCACATGATCCGGAAGTTGCGCGGCTGTTCGATGAGGAACTCGCCCGTCATGAGGAAAAGCTCCGTTATCTCAAAACGCGTTGGGAAACATTGTTCTCGCACAAAGCGGAACAGCAAGGACACTACGGACATGCCACATTGCTGGCGCACGCCATCGAGCGCGAGACGCAATATATCGATTGGCTGCGTCAATCCGTCGCAGCGTTGCCGCATCCTCTTGCTTGATTCCGAAAGGGGGCTGTCTGTGGCGGAGGGTAGTTGAAAGCTGGCATTCTTTTTGTTGTGCATAGCGGATTGACATCAGAATCCTGTCATGCTATCATATACGTAATATTTGTAGATACACCAAAAGGAGATGTCATCTGATATGCAGATTTCCAGCCGTTTTACCATCGCCGTCCATGTCCTGACGTGCGTCCATGTGCTGGATGGGCAGATGCTGCTCAACAGTGAGACGATCGCCGGCAGCGTCGGCGTGAATCCCGTCGTCGTGCGCAACATTTTCCGCCAGCTGAAGAAAGCGGGGCTCATCGTCGTGCAGCGCGGCGGCAACGGCGGCGTGAAGCTCGCGCGGAAGCTCGAGGACATCACGCTCCTCGATGTCTACCGCGCGGTGGATTCCGTCGCGGATGGGCAGCTCTTCCATTTCCACGAGAATCCGAACGCCGCCTGTCCCGTCGGTCGCAACATCCATCACGTCATGGACGGGCGACTCGAGGAGATCCAGGATGCCATGGAACAGAAGATGGCGCAGATGACGCTGGCGGATGTCGTAGCGGACACGGAAGCGCTCATCGAACAGCAGAATATGTTTGCAGGCTGAACATCGGCCGTCGCAGGGGTTGCGGCGGCCGGTGCTTTTTCTGTACCAAAAAATTTTTGGATAAATTTTGTTGTATCTGTTGGCATTACTCCAAACCTGTGCTATTTTATACATGTAATCAAGATTGATACAACAAATCAAACCAATCATTTTCTACCAGCAAAGGAGCAAATCATCATGAAAATCGCAGTTGTCGCAGCAAATGGTCGCGTCGCCCGTAAAGTCATCACGGAGGCGCTCGGGCGCGGGATCGACGTCACGGCATTCGTCCGCGGGGAAAACAACACGGATGCGAAGAAGTTCGTCGTGAAAGATATCTTCGACCTGACGTCGGACGACCTCAAGGGCTTCGATGTCGTTGTCGATGCGTTCGGCGCTTGGAAGCCGGAGCTCCTGCCGCAGCACTCCACGACGCTTGCGCATCTCTGCGACATCCTCGCGGGCACGGAGACGCGCCTTGTCATCGTCGGCGGTGCCGGCTCGCTCTATGTGAATCCGGAGCACACGGTGCAGGTCATCGACACGCCGGACTTCCCAGAAGAGTTCAAGCCGCTCGCCGGCGCGCAGGTCAAGCAGCTCGCCGAGCTCCGCGAGCGCAAAGATGTCCGCTGGACGTACATCAGCCCGGCCGGTGATTTCCAGGCCGACGGCGAGCGTACGGGCAAGTACATCCTCGGCGGCGAGGAGCTCACGCTGAACAGCAAGGGCGAGAGCATCATCAGCTACGCCGACTACGCCATCGGCATGGTCGACGAGATCGAGAAGGGCAATCACATCCAGCAGCGCATCTCGCTCGTCCGCGCGTAAGCAATCGGACATTCGTCCTGCGAACGCATCCGCATCCACCACCGTCATTGGAAAGAATCGAGGCCGCTTTATGAAATCCTACAAAAACATCGTTGCCGCATTCGGCGTTGCCGCCTTGCTCGTCGGCGCACCCTCCCTCCCAGTTTCCCTGATGCCGACCTCCGTTGCATCGGCGGCTGCCGTGCCGAGCGCCCGTATCATGCAGGTTGTCCCTGTTGGAAACGGCGAAGTCACGGTCACGGAATACGGGGATGTGAATCTCCATGCGTTCCGCACGGCGGATCCGCTGACGGATGAAGCCTATGCGCTCGAATCCAAAGACGGCGTCGTGCTCATCGAAGGCGCGATCCTCAAAAGTGACATCCAGGCGTGGAAAGACTACGTTGACCGCCTCGGAAAGCCCGTCGCCGGTGCATTTTTCTCCGACCATCCGAACGGCTATGACATTCTCGGATATCCCATCTACACGACGGACAAGGCGCTCCAGAACTGGCAGCCCGGCGGCTCCATCTACGGTATCTCTGGCGGCCTCGTGAACGCGTTCGGTGACACGGCGGCCTCGGCGCTGCCGGCGCCGTCCGAGATCGCGCACGTCGTAAAAGAGGGCGAGACCGTACAGCTTGCCGGCATCGAGTTGCGCGTGCTCGCCACGGATGACGAGGGCTTCGAGCTCGAAATCCCGGCGCTCCATGCCGTCTATCGTCACATGATGGGCAGCCACGTCCACAGCATCCTCGGCAGCCGCGACTTCATCGCGCAGGAGATCGAGGAAATGAAAGCGTATCAGAAAGCTGGCTACACGCTCATCCTCACGAGCCACTACATCCCCGAAGGCCGCGAGGCCGTTGCCACGAAGCTCGCCTACCTCGAGAAAGCGCAGGAACTCGCGGAGGCGTACAAAGACGGCGAATCTTTCAAAGCCGCGATGCTGGCTGCCTTCCCGGACTACGAGGGCGCGAAATACCTTGACATGACGACGAACGCCCTGTACCCGGTCAAATAAGCCATCTGCAACGAATTTTTTCTACCAGCAAAGGAGCTGTCATCATGAGCGAAATCAAAGGCATCGAAGGCATCCATGAATTTCTCGGTACGGCGGGGACGTTCTTCCTCGCCACGGAGGATGGCGAGCAGCCAAAAGTTCGCCCGATTTCTTTCCAGATGTACGAGAACGGAAAGATTTATTTCGGCGTCGGCAAGCACAAGGACGTCTTCCATCAGATCGAGAAGAACCCGCGCGTCGAAGTCTGCGGCTTCAAAGGCGCGGATATCGTCCGCTGCTACGGCAAGGCCGTCGTCGATGACGATCCTGCGCTGTTTGAAAAAGCCGTGAAGGTTCTTCCTTTGCTTGAGCAAATTTACAACAAGAAATCCGGTTTGAAACTGGCGCTCTTTTCCCTCGCGGATGCGAAGGCCGAATACAGCAACATGGTAGACTATACCCTCAAGAAGTCCATCGAACTCTGAAGCATAACCTCCTGTTTCGTACGCCCTCCTGCGATGATTCGATCATCGTAACGGGAGGGCGTGCTGTTTCTGTCGACGGATTTTGTGATTTGCGTCACAGACGAAAAGAGAAATGCGTGATACTTTGTATTCATAAAACATATATATTTACTATGAACAAAGGAGGCGAATGTATATGCAAGAGTACATCGTATCGTGGAAAAATCGGCCGAATCTGAACAAGAATGAGCATTACAAGCTGGCGAAGGATGGGTTGAAGATCTTGGACGATCTGCCGCGCTTCGCGAAGCTGACGCAAAAAGAGATGCTGGCGTCGGATGTCGAATTGCTTAAATGGGCGGGCATCTATGCGCAGCGCCCGCGCGACGGGCATTATCTCGTCCGTGCTAAGCTGCCGTCCGGCGCGCTCACAGCTGCGCAGGCGCGGGCGCTTGCTGAGATTTCTGCGACATACGGCCGCCAGACCATCCAGATCACAGACCGCCAGTCCATCCAGATCCATTGGCTGGAGCTTGGCGTGCTCGCGGACGTCGTGGCGCGGCTGCATGCGGCCGGCCTGACGAGCACGGAGGCGTGCGGTGACTGCCCGCGCAACATCCTCGGCAATCCGCTCATGGGCGTCGACTCGGAGGAGACGATCGACACGGAGCCGCTCGTCCGTGCGCTCGTGGCGAAATTCCAGGGCAATCCTGCGTTCTCGAATCTCCCGCGCAAGTTCAAGATTTCCATTTCCGCGAATCCGCACGATGTCGGCTTCGCGCGCATCAATGACATCGCGTTTGTCCCGGCAAAAAAAGACGGGCGCGACGGCTTCCGTGTCTACGTGGGCGGCGGCTTGTCGAAAGAGCCGAAGCTCGCGCAGCCATTGCCGTTTTTCGTTCCTGCCAATCAGGTGGTGTCCATCGCGGAAGCTGTTGCCATCGTATTCCGCGAGCATGGGGATCGCGAAAACCGTGGGCATTGCCGACTGAAATACCTTGTGGAAGATTGGGGCGTCGAGCGTCTGGCAGCAGCGGTGGAAGAGAAGACAGGGACGCTGGAACGTGGTGGCGAGGAATTTTCTGTTGCGTGGAATCCCGGCATTTATTACGGGCTGCATGCGCAGAAGCAAGAGGGGCTTTTTTACGCCGGTCTGCATATCCCGGCCGGCGAGATGGATGCGGATGATCTTGCAGCGCTCGCGGATCTCTCGGAGGCCTATGGGAGCGGTCGCCTGCGCACGACGAATACGCAGAACATCGTGATCTTGGACATTCCAGGGGCGCGTCTGGATGCGTTCCAGAGCGAGCCACTCTGCCGGAGGTTTCCGCTTCAGCCGCAGTGGTTCAGCGGGTTCGAGATGTCCTGCACGGGGAATGCGTTCTGCAATTTTGCCCCGATCGAGACGAAGAATCGTCTGATAGAGCTGACACGGGCGCTCGATGCAGCGTTCCCTGAGGTCGGTCAGCCCGTGCGCATCAACCTCACGGGCTGCTTCCACGCATGCGCACAGCCGCAGATTGCGGATATCGGTTTGACAGGCGGACGGAAACGGCTCGCGGACGGAACCGTCCACGAGGTATTTGCCGTGCAACTCGGCGGCCATTTGGGTCCCGATGCGCATTTCGCCATCCCGCTCGAGGGCGTCGTGCCGGAAGATCAGCTGCTGCCGTTCTGCTCGGTACTCATCGGAACGTGGCAAAAGCATCGCACGGGTGACGAAACCTTCTCTACGTGGTTGCAAGGACAGACGCAGGAGGACTTGCAACACTTGACGCAACCGTTCCTCATCGCATGAAGAATGAAGCGAAACATTTCAAACGCCCTTCCAATATGATGAAATCATCGTATTGAAAGGGCGTGGTTTTTGAACATCCTAAAAATTCATTTGTGTTTCCATCGTTCACGAAGCGACAGCAACATATGCCGTAGTGTCAAAATCGGCGCATGAAATATCATGCGAGGCCCCGCGTAACGCATTGCCTTCCGTATGGCTTCGCGCTCTTTGGGCGCATAACAATGGGTAGGACAGAAATTGCAAAATGTTTTTCCTGCCATGTGAGGACAATGCATGACCCTCGCTTTGGCATAATCGACCAATTTTTGACAGGAAGGACAAAGTATCGAGTTTTCTTCTCGAATATGCTTTTGCCCGCAGCAATAAATGCCGATCATCTGCTCCATAACGGCAATTTCGTGCCGTCGTTTTTTCTCAATGTTTTTGTG
>Ga0256404_1010641_pt1 | contig 12644 bp, 12 predicted proteins | sample RumenRJG_01DNA_FD_185990 | JGI IMG/M metagenome (GOLD analysis project Ga0256404, IMG submission 185990) | Bovine rumen microbial communities from Lethbridge, Alberta, Canada - RJG_01 | ecosystem: Host-associated > Mammals > Digestive system > Stomach > Rumen | place: Canada: Alberta | collected...
TTGATTTGAACGATAACAAAAAAGAATCATAGAACGGAGGGGGAGGCAGATAGCATATGTTAAGGAAGCGCTGATTAAATGAAAGTGCTCCGGATTTACGTGGATGCGCTGTACGCTTCGGAGACAAACCGCAGGCGTAGCCGAAGCTACGCTGAGGTTTGTCGACAACGAGAGGACAGCGCAGACGCGTAAAGACGGAGTGCTGAATTAAACAGTGCTTCCTTAAAAGGTAAGCTCCGCTGGCCGCGCGTGCGCAAAAGATGACAGGCATGAAAAAGGAGCCTGTACATGACACGTTCTGTCAGGCTCCCGGGATACTTTCTGTCAGGTTCCTGTGGTGCGGACTGGGGTGCTGGCGGGCTGCCGCGCTCGGCGGCAGATGCGGCGTCTCCTCAGTAGACGCGCTCCGGCTCGTAGCCATGCGCTCTGAGCGCGGTGATGATGCGCTGGACGTGTTCCTCGTTGTGTGTCTCGCAGGTGACTTCGAGCACGACTTTCTTGAAGCTGTCCGTCACCTTGGCCTGGTTGTGATTGAGCTCGATGACGTTCGCGTTCTGTTCGGCGAGGATGCGCGAGATGTTGAGGAGCTGGCCTGGCTTGTCTGGCAGCTGGACGCCGAAGCAGAAGACGCGGCTGCGCGCGATGAGCGCTTTGTCGATGAGCGCGGAGATCGTCGAGATGTCGATGTTGCCGCCCGAGACGATGGCGGCGACCTTCTTGTCCTTGAATGGCAGTTTCGAGAGCGCCGCGAGCGAGAGGACGCCCGCGCCCTCGGCGATGAGCTTGTGCTTCTCGATGAGGGAGAGCAGCGCGCCCATGATCTCCATCTCGGAGACGGTGAAGATGTCATCGAGATATTTCTTGCAGAACGCGTAGGTGAGCGTGCCTGCCGTCTTGACCGCGCAGCCGTCGGCGACGGTGTCGGCGCTCGCGAGTGAGACGATGCCGCCCTTGGCGAGCGCGGCTTTCATGCAGGCAGCGTTCTCCGGCTCGACGCCGTAGACCTTGACGTTCGGATTCACGAGCTTCGTCGCGAGCGCGACGCCCGAGGCGAAGCCGCCGCCGCCGATCGGCACGAGGATGGCGTCGACGTCCTTGAGCGCGTCGATGATCTCGAGCGCCGTCGTACCCTGGCCGAGCAGGACCTGGAGGTCGTTGAACGGATGGATGTAGACGTAGCCGTGCTGCTTCTGCAGCTCGAGGCTGTAGGCGTAGGCATCGTCGAAGCCGTCGCCGTGCAGCACGACCTCGGCGCCGAGCGCCTTCGTCGCCTCGACCTTGAGGAGCGGCGTCGTGGCCGGCATGCAGATGACGGCCTTGACGCCGAGCTTCTTCGCGGCGTAGGCGACGCCCTGCGCGTGGTTGCCCGCCGAGGCTGTGATGACGCCTTTTTCCTTTTCTTCCTCGGTGAGCTGGCTGATCTTGTTGTAGGCGCCGCGCAGCTTGAATGCGCCTGTATGCTGCAGGTTCTCCGGCTTCAGGTAGACGTCGTTGCCGGAGAGCTCGGAGAAGTAGTCGCTGTGGATGAGGCGCGTCTTGCGCGCGACGCCCTCGAGCTGCTTGGAAGCGCGGTAGACGTCGGCGATGGTCGTGCGCGCGACGATGGCCTCGTTCTCTGCCGCCTCATCGTGCGCGGGGCGGTCTTTTTTATCTTCTGGCATATGGTTTGCCTCCTATCGTGTTATCGTTACAAGTTTACATGAGGAGCGGACGTCTGTCAATCGCAGGACGGCGCGTGTGGAATTTTTTGACAAATTTTCGAGGAAACTTTTTGGTTCATGAAGGATTTTGCCGAGAGAACGCGAATAAAGAAGGTAAGAAAGGAAACGAGACGTGATGCGGAGGAGGGAATGCCTATGGAGCAGTTTTCCCGGATTCTCGTGCCAGTGGATGGTTCCCCCGGATCACTCAAGGCGCTTGATGCGGCCGCCCTGCTCGCGAAGGCGGGCGGAGCGACGCTCGACATTCTCACCGTCGCGTATTTTGCGAGCGAGACGGATACAGAGCATCTCGTGAGCTGGCTGCCGGAGAGTGTGACGCGGCCCATCGGGCCTGTCGTGCACGATGCGCTCAGCCACGCGGAGGAGCGTGTGCGCGGGCTCGTGCCCTACGAGCTGCACGAGCGGACGGGCATCCCCGCGGAGGAGATCCTGCGCTTCGCGGCGGAGCACGCGCAGGAGCTGATCGTCGTCGGCGGACGCGGGCTCGGCCGCGTCGAGGGATTCTTCCTCGGCAGCGTGAGCCAGGAGGTCATGGAACGGGCGCCAGGCACCGTCATCGTTGTGAAATGAATGGAGGTTATCGTTATGACAATCAAGAATATTCTCGTACCAGTCGATGGTTCTGAAGGTTCGGATCGCGCGGTCACGCAGGCGATCACGCTCGCGGAGGCATGCGGCGCGAAGCTCAATTTCCTCTATGTGGCGAACATCAATCAGCTCGCGATCAACGCCTGCCTCTCCGACGCCATCCTCGACGCCGTGACGAAGGCGGGCAACGTCATTCTCGACCGGGCGATGGAGATGGTGCCGAGCGGCATCGATAAGGAGGCATTCTCCGAGACGGGTTCGCCGGCTGTCGTCATCCTCGATTTCGCGACGGACAAGGATATGGATATGATCGTCATGGGCAGCCGCGGCCTTGGCGTCGTCAAGGGCGTGCTGCTCGGCAGCGTGAGCCAGTACATCGTGGAACAGTCCAAGTGCCCCGTGCTCGTCGTGAAATGAAGCAAGGCATGGCAGATGCACAGGAAACGACGGAACGCAGGGAAGGTCGGGGAACCGGTACTATGGCAGAGCAGACAGATGAGAAGACGGCATTCGTGATTCCGTCCGAGCCGTTTTCGCAGATTGTCGTCAGCGGCCTCGGGACGCCGCTCGATGCCGAGCTCTCGCGGGCAGCGGGCATGCGCCTCTGGCAGGAGCGCCTGGGCGCCATCAGCATGATGCTCGAGCGGAGCGGCGCGACGCTCTTTACGTTCGATCTTGAGGAGGATACCTTTTACTTTCTCCGGGTGGAGCAGGATGGGCAGCAGACGGAGCGGAAGATCCGTAATTTCAGCGCTATCCTCGATATGGCGGTGCATGGCAGCGACCCCGAGGGCGTACGCTTCGCGGAGGCCGTCCGGGAGGCCATCCGCCGGCCGATGGACGGCGTCGTGGAGTTCTACGGCAGCGTGTTCTCTGAGGAGCTGCATTGGAACAGGCTCACCTACAAGAGCGTGCCGGCGTCGGACGGCATTGTGTCGAGCATCATCGGCTACAGTTTTGCGACCGATGGCGCGAGCGAGTGGTGCGCGCATGGCATGGCAGGCGGACGGCAGGGTGGCAGCTCCCTTGAGGCCATCGCCTCGGGCGCGAAGCTGGAGGCGGAGATCAACCGCCAGATCCATCAGCTGCCGCAGGGGGACAAGGGAACGCTGTTCCTCATCGAGCTCACGAACCTCGAGGAGCATATCACGGCGCACCCGGAGATCAATGTAGCGGGCTACGCGCACGCGCTCTCGGATATGATCCTCTCGGATTTCCGTGGCAGCGACCTCTTGGGACAGGTGCGGGAGGACAGGTTCGTTCTCTTCATCTGCGGCCATACGCCGCTCGACATCATCGAGCGGCGCGCACAGCGCGTCATCGAGCTCGTGCACAAAGTCTCCATGAAGGGTTTCGAGCATATCAACGTGAGCATCGGCGTAGCCGCGACCGGCGCGCCGAAGCTCCGCTACCAGGTGCTGCTCACACAGGCGGAGGCCGCGCTCAAGAACGCCAAGGCGCACGGGAAGAACAACTACCGCGTTTTTTTTGAGGAAGAAAAGTTATAAATGGTTTTCAGGATGAGGCTGCCGGCGGGCAGCCTTTTTTCTGATTACCCGTGTGTCCCTATGGGCAGCGCGTGACGCGCGGCGTCTCGCGGCGTTCCCTTGTCAGGGGGATGGGGATTGTATATAATGAAGTAAGTCATTTTTTTCATCAGTCTGCGGCTGCGCGGCGGGTGCGTTGCGGGCGGACGATAGCTTCGGGGAGGAAAAGCGATGCGACGGTATACGACGCTTCTTTTGACGGCGTTCCTGCTCTTCGTGCTCGTCGTGGCGGGGTCGGCGTATCTCGGCGGCACGGGCCATGTCGAGAAGGATGCGGCGATGCGGGAGCTCACCGTCTACACGACGCTGCCGGCGGAGCACGCCGATCAGCTGGGCAAGGCGTATGCGCAGGAGCGGCATGTGCGGCTGAATTTCGTGCCGCTCACACGCGACGAGCTCGTGCGGCGCGCGCCTGGCGACAGCGAGGCCGCGCTCGTGCTGGCGGATGAGGAGACGCTCCTGCGCCTCTCAGAGGCGGGCGCGTTCACGCCCTATGTCTCAGAGACATCTGACGCGGTGCCTGCAGAGTTCAAGCAGTCGGAGGGCGCCTGGACGGGCGTCTGGTACGATCCCGTCGTCTTCGCGGTGAACAAGGACTACCTCCGGACGCTCCATGAGGTGCCGGACACCTGGACGGCGCTCGCGGCGGCGCCTGGCGTGCGCATCGGCATGACGGACTTTGTCGCGGCGGACGCCTCAGCGCACCTGCTCTTTTCCCTGATCGCGGAGTTCGGCGACGCGGCGGCCTACGGTATCCTCCGCGGCATCCATCCGAAGGTCGTGCAGTATACGAAATATCTCTCGAACCCTGTGCGCCAGGTCGGCATGGGGGAGGCGGATATCTCTGTGGCCGTGGCGAGCGAGGCGTTCCGCTATGTAAGCGACGGCTATCCCATCCGCGTGGTTTATCCGGCGGACGGGACGGCCTATCTGCTCACGGGCGCGGGCATCCTCGCGCAGTGCAGCGAGGCGGACAGGCAGGCGGCGGGGCGGCTCATCGACTGGCTGCTCTCCGATGAGGCACAGCTCGCGCTCGCGTCGCAGGGGTTCTATTTCCTCACGACGAATCCCGCGACGCTCGCCTATCAGTCCTTTCCGGGAAAGAACATCGTGCTCTTCCGGCAGTTCCCGCGCTTCACGGAGACAGAGAAACACGCTTTCCTGGATCGCTGGGTGAAGTATATCAGGTTCAGCAGCCCCTGAGCGGGCTGGCGAGTGACAGAAACGCGGCACGCTTGTGCGCGTAGAAATATGGAGGAAAGATTGTGAAAGCAGGTTTTGTCAGTCTTGGCTGTTCCAAGAATCTCGTCGATACGGAAATGATGCTCGGCATCCTCAGGGAGCACGGCATCGAGCTCACGCCGGAGCCGGCGGAGGCGGATATCCTCATCGTCAATACATGCGCGTTCATCGAGTCCGCCAAGGAGGAGTCGATCACGACCATCCTCAACATGGCGGAATACAAGGAGTCCGGCCGCTGCCGCAGCCTCATCGTCGCAGGCTGCCTCGGCCAGCGCTACGGGCAGGAGCTCCTCGATGATATGCCGGAGGCGGACGCCATCATCGGCACAGGCGCGTGGAACCGCATCATGGAGGCCGTCGAGGAGTCGCTCAAGGGACACCGCGTCGTCATCGCGGGCGAGGACAAGCTGCTCTATGACGAGCACACGCCGCGCATCACGACGACGCCCGCCTACACCGCCTATGTGAAGATCGCCGAGGGCTGCAACAACCGCTGTGCCTTCTGCGCCATCCCCTACATCCGCGGCGCCTACCGCAGCCGCCCCATCGAGGATATCCGCGACGAGGTGGTGAACCTCGCCGCGCGCGGCGTGAAGGAGATCATCCTCATCGCGCAGGACACGACGGAGTACGGGCGCGACCTCTACGGCGAGCCGCAGCTCGCGAAGCTCCTGCGCACGCTCTGCACGGTCGAGGGCGTGCACTGGATCCGCACGCTCTACAGCTATCCGACGTATTTCAGTGACGAGCTCATCGAGACGATCGCGAGCGAGCCGAAGCTCGTGAAATACGTCGACCTGCCCATGCAGCACGCGCACGATGATGTGCTGCGCCGCATGCACCGCCCCGACACGCAGGCCTCCATGCGCGCGCTCATCGAGAAGCTGCGCACGCGCATCCCCGGCGTCACGATCCGCTCGACGTTCATCGTCGGCTTCCCCGGCGAGACGGACGCGCAGTACCAGACGCTGCGGAACTTCCTCGAGGAGATGCGTCTCGACAAAGTCGGCGTTTTCACCTACTCGCGCGAGGAGGGCACGCCTGCCTACGACATGCCGAACCAGGTGCCGGAGGATGTCATGCAGGAGCGCTATCATGACCTCATGAGCCTCCAGTGCAAGATCTCCGAGGAGCTCAACCACGAGCTCGAGGGCAGGGAACTCGAAGTCCTCGTCGAGGGACGCGACGAGGAGCAGGCGAACATCGCCGTCGGCCGCTCCTACCGCGAGGCGCCGGACGTCGACGGCCAGGTCTACATCGAGGGCGACACGGACAGCCAGATCGGCGACCTCGTGCGCGTGCGCGTGCTGCAGGGATTCACCTATGACGTCGTCGGCGAAAGGGTGGAAGAAGCATGAAGGCACAAGAGGAAGACCAGCTCGCCGCGCGTCTCGGCGCGGCGCTTCGCGCGGCCGGCAAGACCATCGCCTGCGCGGAGTCCTGTACGGGGGGGCTCGTCACGAGCCGCCTCACGGACATCCCCGGCAGCTCCGGCTACGTCATGGGCTCCATCGTCTCCTATACGAACGAGATCAAGGAGCGCCTCGTCGGCGTGCGCCACGCGACGCTCGCCGCGCACGGCGCCGTCTCCCCTGAGACCGCGCGGGAAATGGCCGAGGGCATCCGCCGCGTCATCCGCACAGATCTCGGCCTCGGCATCACGGGCATCGCCGGGCCGGGCGGCGGCACGGCGGCGAAGCCCGTCGGCCTCGTCTACATCGCCGTGAGCGGCGCGCGCGGCACCCGCGTCACGGAGAACCATTTCCACGGCACGCGCGCCGAGGTCAAGCGGCAGACGAGCGACCGTGCGCTCACGCTTGCGCTCGACTACCTCACGGAGGTGCAGGCATGACGAAAGAGAGGGAGGCAGACACGGCAATCGGCATGAAAACAAGCAAAAAAACAGGCATGGAGACGCGTGCGGCAGGCCGGGCGACAACCATCATCGGCATCGCGGGCGGCACCGGCTCGGGAAAATCGACCTTCACCAACCGACTCAAGCGCGCGTTCGGTGATGCCATCACCGTCATCTACCACGACAACTACTACAAGCCGCACGACGACCTCACGCTCGAGGAGCGGCGCACCATCAACTACGACCATCCGGACGCGCTCGACACCGACCTCCTCGTCCGCCATCTAGAGGAATTACGCGCCGGACGGGCTGTCGACTGTCCCACCTACGACTTCACGCAGCACACGCGCGCCAAGAAGACCGTCGCCATCCAGCCGAGCCGCGTCATCATCGTCGAGGGCATCCTGATTTTCCAGGACGCACGCCTCAGAGATCTCTTCGACATCAAGATCTACGTCGAAGCCGACGCCGACGAGCGCATCCTGCGCCGCGTCGCGCGCGACATCCGCGAGCGCGGCAGGAGCCTAGAAAGCGTCATCAACCAATACCTCACCACCGTCAAACCCATGCACTATCTCTACGTCGAGCCGACAAAGACCTTCGCCGACCTCATCCTCAACAGCGGCCGCAATGATGTCGCGTTCGATGTGATGAAGACGAAGATCGAGGCGCTGCTGGGGAAAGACTAGAAGACAAACAGCGGCTTACCGTGACTCGGTAGGCCGCTGTTTGTTATTTTCTAAATACGAACAAATATTCATGGGCAATCAAAAGGAAATTGTATTTCACACTATTCGTTTTCCAATAGCCAGTAGCACGGCAGTTGTGTTGCTCCTTGATGATAATTTCCTTCAAAGTAAATCCGGCGTTTTCAAAAATCTGCATTACTTCAAAGGATAGTGGGATCATACAGCCTTTTTTTCGTGTATCTCCCATGAGAATGGCACAAAATTTATTTTTTTTTAGGACGCGAAAACATTCTCTGGACACTTTTTTCATTTCTTCCAGAAACGCGGGGATTTTTAGTCGTGAAAGATCCCCCTCGATATCATCACTATAGTGAATGATATCGGCATAAGGTGGATGTGTGCAGATTAGATCCACATGTTCATCCTGTATAAAGGAAAGATTTCTTGCATCTCCTTTTTTTAGAAAGACCTTGCCGGTAGCACCCTCGTGTTCAAATGAGATCTTTTCCCTACAACGAGTCAAAGCTATATCATTGACATCTACGCCTACAATATTGCGGTTCAGCAGTTTTGCTTCCACCAGCGTGGTACCGCCTCCAGCAAATTGGTCAAGGACAAGATCGCCCTCTTTGGAATAACGTAGTATAATGTTGCGCGGGATATAAGGTGACCAGTTTCCACGCCATTTTGCATCATGTGTTGCCCAGTCACCACGCTTCGGGAACGTCCAATGTGTGGTCATTTCCAGTTCGAAATCATCTGGCTCCCACTTTGTAATTTTTTTTGTCATTAGATGAATACCTCGTTCATAATCCCCTGTTCCATATCTTTGATATTATAGATATAGGGGAGTACATCAAAAGTTTCCTCTAAATTGTGGCGGGCGCTTGCCCATCCGCGGCCATCCGTAAACCAGACAAATGTGAATCCGTTGATACTATTACTTTCCAGAGCCAATGTTTTGTAGCTTCTCGCTGTTTCATTTAGCTTACTACCGCCGCTGCCATAGAAATTCGTTTCAATACCATAAATCATTTGATCTGTTTTGACCACGTAGTCAAACCGTTTTTCTGTTTTTCCTTGATTGGAAATCGCAGAAAGATCAATATTCCATCGCTCAACGATCTCATGGATATACATTTCCTTAAAGTAGTTTATATCGCGTCGAAATCCTGCCCGGATAATAAATCGTTCTACGAGATTTTCCATTAAATGTCCGCCGCGGTTCTTTCTACCGTTGGAATCCAATCCGGTTTCTACGCCTGTTGCGTAGTCTAATAGGTTGCTGATGATATGCTTTTGTAACAGATCAAATAGCCCCGTTTTACGCATGAAAACAGCATACTGCTCGATGGACTGATTAGCATGAGTGAACTGATATAAAAAAGCGCCTTCTTCATCCATCGCGTAGATTTCATTGGCCCGCACAGCAAGTAACAGAGGGATACACTTCATCACTTCTGGGTAACGTGTTAGTAGGGATTGGAAATCTTCATCGATCTGCTTAGAGCCGATTAGAGAGTTCAAAATATTGAGCTCTACTTTCAATTTCTCCACATTGCGGAACACTTTTGGGAAATCAACATAATATTTATAATCGGCGATGCTTGTCCGAAAACTTGTCAGCCATTGAGAAAAATCTCGTTTCATTGTGCTTCCTCCGTTCTTAAAAATTAGAAATCAAAAGTTCACTGATTTTGCCTCGTGATGAAGCATTACGGTTGATCATACGATTTGCTGCAACGCGTCGAATTTTGTAAGCCGCATAAAGATCGTCAAAAAATGTATCTGTTTCGTTCGCATTTTTGGGATCGGAGTTGCTTACGAGAATTTTGGCATCCTTTGCTGCCATTTCGTCCACGAATTTCGCTAAGGCAATTTGAGCATCATCGTTAAAGGACTCTGCTGTATAAGAGGTAAAGTTTGCTGTTGCGGACAGTGGACGATAAGGAGGATCGAAATAAGCAAATGTATGGGCGTCAATGAAATCACGTGACTTCTGATAACTGCCGCAAATCATTTGCACATTTTTTAGTTTCTGCGCTACTGCTCGTAGATTTTCTTCATCACAGATCAAAGGATGTTTATAGGAACCCATGGGTACATTGTAAGCACCTTTTTTGTTGACACGGTAAAGCCCGTTAAAGCAGGTTTTATTTAAAAAGAGAAACAATGCGGCACGTTCCAAATGATTCGCATCATTTTTGGTCATCTTCAAGGCATTGAACCGGGAACGCATGTGTATATAATATATTTTACGTTTGTCGTTCGGCTTAGGCAGGAATTCCTCTTGAAATCTATTGAGCAATTTCACGAGTGAATCCACATGATCACGAATAACCTGATAGGTGTTGATGAGATCCTGATTCACATCACTGATATAGACAGCTTCCAGTGAAAAACGGTTCAACACATCGAAAAGAACGGCCCCACCACCTACAAACGGTTCAGCGTATTTCGTAAATTGCTTGTCTCGAAATGGATAGTAGGCGGCGATTTCTTGCAAAAGTTGACCTTTTCCACCAGCCCATTTTAGGAAAGGTCGTATGTTTGATGTTGTTTGTGTTAGTAGTGCATCTATATCCGCAGGTTTCTTTGCGTCTTCGGGGATCATCCAATTATTTCCAATCCATTTAGCGTGATGAATGCGTTTTTGCGTGCACCATGTAGCTACAAGCTTTTGTGAAGTCCCCCATTTTGAGGAAATTTCTTTCGCAGAAATAAAACTCATACGTTCCTCCTTGTTCTTTCTGTAATTCTGAGTCTATTATATTCTGAGATTTCGGCAATGACAATATCAAGTATTTATCCCCGCAGATGCCGCATAAACGTCCGATAGTAAATCCAAAGCAATACGGCTGCGAGGATCCAGGAGAGGGGGTAGCAGAGGAGGAGATTCGCGAAGGTGCGGTAGGAGGGGAAGATGAGGAAGACCCAGGCGAGGCGGGAGCCGCAGATGGCGAAGAAGGCGATGACGGCGGGGCCGATGCTGTTGCCGTAGCCGCGCAGGGCGGCGGAGAGGGTGTCGCCGATGGCGCAGAGGAAGCTGAAGGCGACGACGTACTCGATGCGCGTCTCCGCGAGGCGGATGACCTCGGGATCGCTGGTGAAATAAGAAAAGATTGCGTGCATGGTGAGCAGTGCGAAGATGCCGTTGAGGAGCGCGATGATGACGGCGAAGGCGAGACAGAGCGCGGCGGCGCGGCGGCAGCGGGAGAGATTGCGCGCGCCGTAGTTCTGCCCGACGAAGGTGGTGCAGGTCTGGTTGAGGGAGAATACGCCGTAGTAGAGGAGAATCTCGATGGTGAAGGCCGCGGCGGAGGCGGCCATGACCTTTTCGCCGAGGCTGTTGATGGCTGCCTGGAGCACGAGGTTCGCGATGTCGAACATCATGCCCTGCGCGGCGGCGGGGAGGCCGATCGCGCAGATGCGCCTGAGGATGGCGAGGCGGCAGGAGACGCGCAGGAGGCGCGGCTCGAGGCGCAGCACGCCAGCCTGGTGGAGGAGGCTGCGGAGGAGGTGGGCGGCGCAGCCGAGGAACGCGAGGTCGGTGGCGAGGGCGGCGCCAGCCGCGCCCCAGCCGAGGATGGGGATGAAGAGCAGGTCGAGCAGGATGTTCAGCAGGCTCGCGAGGAAGAGTGCGCGGAAGGGCGTGCGCGTGTCGCCGCGGCTCCTGAGGATGGCGGCGATGAAGTTGTAGAGGCAGAGAAAGGGCATGCCGAGGAGGAAGATGCGGAAATATGTCAGCGCGAGCGGCAGGACTTCCTCCGGCACGCCGAGCCAGTCCATGACGGGCGCGGCGGCGCACTCACCGAGCGCGGCGACGGCGAGGCCGGTGAAAAGGGCGAGCAGGATGGCGGCGTGGACGGTGCGGGAGGCGTCGCGCAGCCTGCCTGCGCCGAGCGCCTGCGCGATGAGGACGTTCGCACCGAGCGAGAGACCGAGGAAGAGGTAGATGATGAGACCGACGAGCGGCGTGTTGTTGCCGACGGCGGCCATGGCGGCCGCGCTGTCATAGCGGCCGAGGATCAGCGTGTCGGCGGCGTTGAAGAGCTGCTCGAAGATACCTGTGAGCACGAGCGGGATGGCGAAGACGATGATTTTATTCCATAGAGTGCCGTGCAGCATATCGATTTCTCTGGCGGACATGTGTTCCTCCCTGAATTGGATATTGGTTCTGCCGGGACGGCAGGGATATACGCTGTGCAGTGCGCGTTGTGACGCATCTTCCGTCATTTCGTGGAGACGGATGTGATTTGTGGGGGCGTATCACGGCGCGACGCGCGCGAAGAAGGGCTGGGCCGTGAGGTCTATCTCGAAGGTGCGCGGCCACGGGAAGCCGGCGCTCGCGCGCAGGTCGTAGATGGCGAGCATCTCATCCGTGCCCGGTACGGGGAACGGGGCGCGAAGGGATCGCGTTTGCTTGTAGACAGCGACTTGCGCGGCGAGTCGCCGCTGCAGCATGGCGGTTGCCCAGCGGTGGTTGTGCTCGAGGTCGAGATCGGCGGTGTTCGTGTAGTCGGCCTTCCTGAGTGCGCGGTTGATGGGGTCGATGTCTTCCTTGAGGTAGAAGTAGTCCTCGAGGATGCGTCCTTGGAGGAACGTCTCATTCGCCATCGCGCCCGCTTCTCTCTGTTCTTTGCTTGTGTCCGGCCGCTGTGCGGCGAGGGCGAGGGAGGCCTCCGCGAGCGCCGTGCCGACGGCGTTGCTCGTCGTGTTCCAGCCCGCGTAGGCGGTGAGGCGCGTGAGCGGGAAGTCTCGCGCGAGGAGCAGCGGCAGCAGCGGCTCTCGCGCGTCGAAATGCTTGCTGAGGTCGACGAGCGCCGTCGGCTTCCCGCGCTCGACGAGCCCGCTGAGCGCTGTGCAGGCCGCGGCGCGGGCGTCGAGGGAGCCCTTTTCCGCGTCGCTCGCGTTCAGGTAGAGGACGAGGTCGGCGTCCTCGGGGGTATCGACGCGGCGGCCGCCGATGAGGCGGATTTTCTCGTCCGCGGTCGCGTCCACG
>Ga0256404_1010642_pt1 | contig 12644 bp, 10 predicted proteins | sample RumenRJG_01DNA_FD_185990 | JGI IMG/M metagenome (GOLD analysis project Ga0256404, IMG submission 185990) | Bovine rumen microbial communities from Lethbridge, Alberta, Canada - RJG_01 | ecosystem: Host-associated > Mammals > Digestive system > Stomach > Rumen | place: Canada: Alberta | collected...
ATAATGCGCTTATTTCGGATTGCAAATCCTTATACTCAAATGCGGTCGGATTACAACCACGAAGTGCTCGCGACCGAACGGGAGCCCGAAGGGCAAGCGAAGCGCAGCAAATCCGACCGAACGGGTGAGGGGAGGGGTTGAGTCACCATGCTATGAATTATAAATTATTAATCCGAGAAGTTTTGCCTTGCTTTTGGCAAATTGATGTAAATTTGCACAGTGAAATTTCTGGGAGAACCGGGAGAACTGAAATTGTTTTTTCAAAATAATAAGGAAAAGGACCACTATGATTAAAGACTTCAATTTCTATACGCCGACACGTGTGGTGTTTGGGCGTGATGCCGAGAGCAAAATCGGCCGTTTGGTGGGTGACTGCGGCGGCCGACGTGTGTTGTTGCACTATGGTGGCGGTTCGGCCGAGCGGTCGGGCCTGCTCGATGTGGTGCGCCATGAGCTGCAAGAGGCCGGTCTGAGCTGGTGCGAGCTGGGCGGCGTAGTTCCCAACCCGCTGCTGTCGCTGGTGCGCCGCGGCATCGAGCTGTGTCGCCGCGAGCGTGTCGACTTCATCCTGGCCGTGGGTGGCGGCAGTGTGATCGACTCGTCGAAGGCCATCGCCTACGGTGTGGCCTACGACGGCGATGTGTGGGACTTCTGGGACGGCAAGGCCACGCCTGCCCAGTGCCTTCCGATCGGGGCAGTGCTGACCATCCCGGCTGCCGGGTCAGAGATGTCGTCGAGCTGCGTGATCACCAATGACGACGGTCTGCTCAAGCGCGGCGTTAACAGCGACCTGTGCCGTCCGCGCTTTGCAGTGATGAACCCCGAACGCACCTACACGCTGCCGCCCTATCAGACAGCCGCGGGCGCCACCGACATCATGATGCACACGATGGAGCGCTACTTCAGCAAATATGAGGACATGACGCTGACCGACGCCATCAGCGAGGCCCTGCTGCGCACGGTGCGCGACTCGGCGCTGGTGGTGCTGGAGCATCCCGACGACTATCGGCACCGTGCCCAGATCATGTGGGCGGGTTCGCTGGCGCACAACGACCTGACCGAGTGCGGCACCGAGAAGGACTTTGCCACGCATAAGCTGGAGCACGAGCTGAGCGCGCTGTTCGGTGTGACGCATGGCGCCGGTTTGGCCGCGTTGTGGCCGTCGTGGGCTCGCTATGTGATGGGCAAGCACCTGGGTCGTTTTGTGCAGTTTGCCGTCAACGTGATGGGTGTTCGCAACGACTTTGCGCACCCCGAGGCGACTGCCGAGTGCGGCATCCGTGCCATCGAGGCGTTCTATCGCCAGATCGGTATGCCCACCACGGTGGTCGAGCTGCTGGGCCGTGCGATGACCGATCAGGAGATCGAGGTGCTGGTGGAGAAGTGTTCGCGTGGCGGGACGATGAAGATAGGCGCGATGGAGGTGCTTGATGCCGACGACATGCGTGCCATCTACCGCCTGGCCAACGCCTGATGCGCCCCTGGTGGCAGGCTCTGCCCCACGTCGCGCAAGTCTACGACCAGCGCGACGTGGGGTTGGCACAGTTCGCCCCCCGTCGGGGGTCGTGCTGGTCTTCGACCAGCATGCTTCGCGCGCCACGGCTGGGAGGAGCGGGGTATCTGCCGCCCTTTCAGGGCTTGGATAGCGAGCGGACATCTATACCGGGGTTGCGCTATCGCTCCACCCCGGCCTGTGGTCTGCCAGCCCTTCGGGCTTGCTGTCGGACGGCGCTGACGGGAGCCCGAAGGGCCAGCGAAGCGCAGCAAATCCGACCGAACGGGCCTCTCCCCTATCGGGGGAGAGGGAAATGGGTGTTGTGGTGTCAGGGGATCCAGTGGCGGGCAATCTGGGTGATTTTGCCGCCCTCGACCAGCACGCGGGTGTTGAGTTCGGTGAAGTCGTCTCGTTGACCAGGCTTCTGCAAGTAGGCAGCGGCAGCCGTGCGAATGGTGTCGACCGGGTCGGTCGGCTCGATGCCGCAGTCGATGACGACGAGGTTGTCGGCCAGCGGCAGTGTTGCCTTGCCCAGGGTGGTGTAGACAGCGTGGTCGTCGAGCTGAATGGCGCGATAGGTGCCACCGTCGCCAGCCTGCAGGTCGGCTCCGTCGTTCTCGATGCCGCCATTGATGGTCTTGAAGCCGTCCTTGTCGTCAATCTGGGCGACGACGATGTTGCGTCCCTGATAGACGATGGTGTCGCCGGCCTTGAGTTGGCTGATGTCGACCGCGTCATAGATGTCCTCGCTATAGACCGTGAGGGTCAGTGTGCCGGCCGTCCAGTCGAAGTCGGCGAGCTTGAACTGTGCCGGCACGGTGCAGTCGGCGAGCGAGTCGGCGTTGTAGGCAGCCGGCATCGGACGCACACAGCGGGCACCGGTGTTGTCGGCGGTGTTGGTGGTGTTGGTGCAGCTGGCCATGATGACGGCCGCAGCTGCTAAGGTGATGATTTTGCGCATGACTTTATTAAAATTGAGAAATTGTTTGGTGTGATAAGCAAATCCTGTGCCAACGGGAGTCGCTCGACCGCTGTGTTGTCGGCGGGTGCGCCGTCAGGGATGAGGGCGCTGGCGCGCTGTCAGGAGTCAGAGGGCGCTGGCGCTAACAACAGCTCCCCTCCCCTTTCCCAAAGGGGAGGGGGTTGGGGGTGGGGTTTAGACACACCAAACGTCCCTGCATTATGAATTATAAATTATGAATTATGCGTGAGTATGACCCCTCACCTGACCTCTCCCCTATCAGGGGAGAGGGACTTTGCCCGACCCCAGCTCCTCCCCTTTGCAATCAGGGGAGGGGTGAGGGATGATGGGGGCTACATGTAGGAGCCGTCGAGTTTGCCCCGAGTGGGGACCTCAAGGCGGGTGCCTGTCGACTTGTGTATGCGCCGCTTGGCCCTCGGTGTCATGCCCGGTCGTGTGAGCACGGGTCTGAATCCGCTGGAGTTGCGTTTATATCGCCCGTTCTCCTCCTGGCGTATGACTCCGTCGTTATACTTGACAATCATGTGCCATGCCATGTCGCGCCATCGCTCGACCATCTGTCTGCCGACGCGGTCGCCATATTGTGTGAGCACCGCGATGGCGCTGTCGCGGTCGGTCGTGAGCAGTTGCAGTGCCTGTCGCTCCAGCTCGGGCTGATGGGTAAAATAGGAGGCCTGGAGCGAGTCGCGCACTTGCCGGAGCTCGGGATATAGCAGGCTCCATCGCGGATAGACCATGTTGCTGACCCAGTTGCAGACCCAATAGGCGCTCTGGTCGCTGAAGTGGAAGGCGTCGGCCTCGGGCACGTTGTAGCAGTGCGGCACACTCGTGGCGCAGCAGTAGACCGGCGTATAGGCCACCATGCCGCTGTCGTCGTTTCCCCACCAGATGACGCCACCCACCTCGCGCGGCATGAAGCTGCGCAGTTGTGCCACCCAGGTGAATGCGGTGTGTGTCGTGGCCACCGGCCGCTCGTTGAACAGCGTCTTTCCGCCGTCTTCATATCGCAGCGGCTGTGGCCTGAACGGACTGTCGTAGAGTCCCGCTCCCGGGTCATCGTCCATGGCCAGGGGTGTGCCCTCAAAGTGGTCGCGCAGACATTCAATCACATCATTGACTGTCAGGGGCTTATCGGGCACAATCCATATTGGCAGCGTTTCGACCTGCTCCAACGGTTGCTTGCCCTCGACGTATGGCAGATAGCGGTCCATGCCCTGTGTGAGATGGCGATAGATGGCCCACACACGCGAGTCGCCCAGCCGCCTGCCGCCGAATGTGGGCGGGTTGTAGGCGTCGCAGAAGCTGAAGTCGCTGTCGGGTCCCTTGAAATATCCGCGCTTTCGTGCAAAGCTGATGCAGTTTTTTGACATCTTGACATTGGCCGTGTCGCTGATGTCGACCCGGCGAATGCGGCTCTGGTTGGCATGTGCCAGCACGGCATTGTCGGGCACGCGCACAGCCATCCACACCACACTGCCCGAACCGTTGCCGCATCCCGACATCTCGAGCAGCCACGCCTCGTCGGGGTCGCACACGGTGAACGACTCGCCCGAGCTGCAGAAGCCATATTTCTCGGCCAGGCCGGTCATCACCGCAATGGCCTCGCGTGCCGTGCGTGCCCGCTGCAGTCCGAGGTCCATGAGCGAGCCATAGTCGATGATGCCCTTGCGGTCGATGAGTTCGTCACGCCCCTCGAAGGTAGTCTCTCCGATTGCCACCTGCCACTCGTTGATGTTTCCTGTCACGAGATAGGTCTCGGGTGCCTCGGGAATCTGCCCGTGATAGACCCGGGTGTCGCGGTCATAGATGCGCCGCATCGTGCCTGCCGGGTGCTTTCCGGCCTCCAGGCGATACATCTTGTGGCATGCACCCCACGAGTCGATGTTGTAGGTGCACATGACCGATCCGTCGGCGCTGGCTCGCTTTCCGACCAGTATGCTCGTGCATGGCATTGCTTGCATTGCCACGGCGAGCATGGTGAGCATTAACAGCAGTTTTTTCATTGCGATAAAATTGTACAGAACATGTTTGGCGCAAAGTTAATGATTTTTTTGATAAATCAGGCAAAACACCAAAAACAAGACTCTGCGTGCCGCGCCGTCAGCGAGGCGCTAACACGCTGACTGAATGCACATTGACACCAACCGCGAAATTTAAATAAAAAATTAAGAGATGAAAATTAGTCGCAAGTCATTTATTTTCGGTAAATTTGCAGTCTTAAATCTTGTGCAAGTCGAGCGCAATGATGCTTGCATCAATTGCCGAGCGCAGCCAAGATTATCCAAAACTTGTGCAAGTCGAGCGCAATGATGCTTGCATCAATTGCCGAGCGCAGCCAAGATTATGAAAACCGAGAACATAAACAAAAACCAAATCATAACACGCATTATGAACAAACAAATCACATTAGAGCAGGCCGTCGAGCGAGTGCATGACGGCATGACCATCATGTTTGGCGGTTTCCTGGGCGTGGGAAGTGCTACACAGATCATCGACGCCATTGTTGAGAAAGGTGTGAAAGACCTCACCATCATTGCCAACGACACGGCATACGACGAGGTGGCTCACGGCAAGCTGGTGACCAACCATCAGGTCAAGAAAGCCATCGTGTCGCACACCGGCACCAACAAGCAGACCGCCCTTCAGAAGAACGAGGGCACGCTGATCGTCGAGTATGTGCCTCAGGGCACCCTTGCCGAGCGCATCCGTGCCTACGGCGCCGGTCTGGGCGGCGTGCTGACACCGACAGGTCTTGGCACAATCATGGCCGACGGCAAGGACATCATCACCGTCGACGGCAAGGAGTATCTGCTTGAGAAGCCGCTGAAGGCCGACATCGCCTTTGTTCGTGCCAACATCGTCGACGAGTTTGGCAACATGGTTTTTCTGGGCACAACCAACAACTTCAACCCGCTGATGGTGACCGCCGCCGACTATGTCGTTGTTGAGGCCGAGAAGCTGGTGCCGGTAGGCGAGATCAAGCCCGAGTGTGTGCATGCATCAGGCATCTATGTCGATGCGATCTATGTTGAGAAATAATACCTGATGACAAATCATTATGGAGTACAGAACAAAGATTAGACTGCGCATGAGCGCAAAGGATGCCCACTATGGCGGCAACCTGGTGGATGGTGCACACATGGTGCATCTGTTTGGTGACGTGGCAACCGAGTTGCTGATCATGCGCGACGGCGACGAGGGTCTGTTCCGCGCCTACGACAGCATCGACTTTCTGGCACCGGTGTATGCCGGCGACTTCATCGAGGCAGAGGGATGGATTGACCGCGAGGGCAACACATCGCGTCACATGCAGTTTGAGGCCCGCAAGGTGGCCATCTCGCGCCCTGACATCAGCCCTTCGGCAGCCGACGAGCTTGACGAGCCGATCGTGGTTTGCCGCGCATCTGGCACCTGTGTGACTCCCAAAGAATGCCAACGCAAATAGTTTAAGTAGTTAAGAAGTTAACTAGTTAAGTAGTTAAGAAGTTAAGAAGTTAAGTAGTAAGTTGGTAGTAAAGAAGTAAAGAAGTAATGAAGTAAAGTGATGCGTGGCTATTAAAATGCCATATTCATAATGAAATTGGCATAGCCTCGCAAAGCATGTATTTCTTAACTCCCTTTAACCGCTTAACTCCCTCTAACTCCTTAATTTCTAAAGACAAAACAGCAAGAAATGGATAAACTGATAATCACTGCCGCCATCTGCGGCGCCGAGGTCACCAAGGAGCAGAACCCTAACGTGCCCTATACTGTCGATGAGATTGTGCGCGAGGCCAAGTCGGCTGTCGATGCCGGTGCCGCCATCGTGCACCTGCACGTTCGCTGGGACGACGGCACTCCCACCCAGGACCGTGGCCGCTTCCAGGAGTGCGAGGAGGCCATCCTGAAGGTTTGCCCCGATGTGATTTTGATTCCGTCGACCGGTGGCGCCGTGGGCATGACTCCCGACGAGCGTCTGCAGTCGACCGACACCACCCCGCTGCCCGAGATGGCCACGCTGGACTGTGGCACTTGCAACTTTGGCGACGAGATTTTCGACAACACGATGCCCACGATGCGTGCCTTCGGCAAGCGCATGATGGAGCGCGGCATCAAGCCTGAGTATGAGTGCTTTGAGATGGGCCACCTCGACACCATCCTGAACATGGCCCGCAAGGGACAGGTGCCCGGCGACCCGATGCAGTTCAACTTTGTGCTGGGCGTTCCCGGCTGCACCCCTGCCACCGTGGCCAACCTGTGCTGGCTGGTGAACGGCATCCCCGCAGGTTCGACTTGGACGGTGACGGGTGTTGGCCGTCATGCCTTCCCGATGGCCGCCGCCGCCATTGCCATGGGCGGCAACGTGCGCGTGGGTTTTGAGGACAACCTGTATCTGTCGCGCGGCGTGCTGGCTCAGAGCAACGGCGAGCTGGTCGAGAAGGTCGTTCGCCTGGCCAAGGAGCTGGGCCGCCCCATCGCCACCAGCGACGAGGCACGCGAGATTCTGGGTCTGAAGCCCCGCAAGTAGGCCTCACCCAATCATCTAGGAAATCTAGCCCCTAAAGAACAATAAAAAACAACAACTCAAAAAAATATCAGACAACAATGCAAAAACATGGTAACCGTTTCGGCACGCACCGCGTGATCGAGCCCGTGGGCGTCCTGCCCCAGCCCGCCAACAAGTTGGACAACAACATGGACGAGATCTATGACAACGAGATCCTGATCGACGTTCAGACGCTGAACATCGACTCGGCTTCGTTCACCGACATCCACAACTATGCCAAGAGCCAGGCCAAGAATCCTGACGACGAGGCCGAGGTGATGGAGGAGATCAAGAAAGAGATGCTGCTCAACGTTGAGCTTCAAGGCAAGCACCGCAACCGCCGCACCGGCTCAGGCGGCATGCTTCTGGGCACCGTCGAGAAGATTGGCGACGCTCTCAAGGGCAAGATCGACCTCAAGGAGGGCGACCGCATCGCCACGCTGGTGTCGCTGTCACTGACTCCGCTGCGCATCGACGAGATTCTGAACATCAAGGCCGATGTCGACCAGGTTGACATCAAGGGTAAGGCCATCCTGTTTGAGAGCGGCATCTATGCCAAGATTCCCAACGACATGCCCGAGAAGCTTGCTCTGAGCGCCCTGGACGTTGCCGGTGCTCCCGCGCAGACGGCCAAGCTGTGCCAGTATGGCCAGAACGTCGTCATCCTGGGTGCCGGCGGCAAGAGCGGCATGCTGTGCTGCTACGAGGCCAAGAAGCGCGTGGGTGTCACGGGCAAGGTGATCGGCCTGGCCAACAGCCCGCGCTCGACGCAGCGCATCAAAGACCTGGGCTTCTGCGACGTTGTCGAGAGCGTTGCCGGCATGACTCCGGTGCAGGTCTATGAGCTGATCTACAAGCTGACTGACGGCAAGATGGCCGACACGACCATCAACTGCGTCAATGTGCCCGACTGCGAGATGACCGCCGTGCTGTGCACCAAGGACGATGGCGTGGTCTACTTCTTCTCGATGGCCACCAGCTTCACCAAGGCCGCTCTGGGTGCCGAGGGCATCGGTGCCGACGTGAACATGATCATCGGCAACGGCTACACCAAGGGCCACGCCGAGTTCACCCTGCAGGAGCTGCGTGAGTGCCCCGAGTTGCGCAAGGTCTTTGAGGAGCTCTACGCCTAATCAAGAACATAAGAAGTCAAAGTTTCGCAAGTTCGGCAATGTGCTTACAGCGAGTAGCAAAAGGTGTATTTAGTTCCCGTCCTAGGACAGGAGCGGCTGAGCGTGGCAGGATGTTTTCACCCACTCTTGGCACTGCCAATGCTGATATGCTGGCTGACACACTCTCCCTAACCCCCTCTAACTTAGAAGGGCGACTGACTTGCGAAACTTGGATAAGAAGTTAAGTAGTCAAGTAGGGACGGCATGCCGCATTGGCTTGGGCCGATGGTTTCGTCTTAACTCCCCCCTAACTACTTAACTTCTTAACTCTAGTAAAAAAAACATTATGGCAGAATCAAGAAGAAAACAACTCTTTCCGGACGTCACCGACGAGCAGTGGAACGACTGGAAATGGCAAGTGAAAAACCGCATTGAGACGCTCGACGAACTCAAGAAATATGTGCGCCTGACCGCCGAGGAGGAAGAGGGCGTGCGCAAGACCCTCACCACCCTGCGCATGGCCATCACCCCCTATTACCTGAGCCTGATCAACCCCGATGACCCGCACGACCCCATCCGGCGCCAGTGCATCCCCACCGGGCTGGAGACCCACCAGGCAGCCGCCGACCTGCTCGACCCGCTGCACGAGGACGAGGACTCGCCCACACCGGGCCTGACGCACCGCTATCCCGACCGTGTGCTGTTTCTCATCACCGACATGTGCTCGATGTATTGCCGCCACTGCACGCGTCGCCGCTTTGCCGGGCAGACCGACAACGAGTGCGGCCCCGACCGCATCGAGAAGGCCCTGGAGTATATCGAGAAGACCGAGTGTGTGCGCGACGTGCTGCTGTCGGGCGGTGACGCCCTGATGGTGAGCGACAAGCGCCTGGAGTATATCATCTCGCGCCTGCGCGCCATCCCGCACGTCGAGATCATCCGCCTGGGCACCCGCACACCCGTCGTTTGCCCGCAGCGTGTCACTCCCGAGCTGTGCGCCATGCTCAAGAAGTATCACCCCGTGTGGCTCAACACTCACTTCAACCACCCGAACGAGGTGACCGCCGAGTCGCGCCGCGCCTGCGAGATGCTGGCCGACGCCGGTGTGCCTCTGGGCAACCAAAGCGTGCTGCTGCGCGGTGTCAACGACTGCGTGCATGTGATGAAGCACCTGGTGCACGAGCTGGTGAAGATGCGTGTGCGCCCCTACTACATCTATCAGTGCGACCTGTCGATGGGTCTGGAGCACTTCCGCACGCCGGTGTCAAAGGGCATCGAGATCATCGAGGGCCTGCGCGGACACACCTCGGGCTATTGCATCCCCACCTTTGTGGTCGACGCTCCGGGTGGCGGCGGCAAGACGCCGGTCATGCCGCAATATGTCATCTCGCAGGCACCTGGCAAGGTCGTGTTGCGCAACTTTGAGGGCGTGATCACCACCTACACCGAGCCGACAGAGTATCACAGCGAATGCAACTGCCCCGAGTGCCAGGCAGCACGCAAGCAGCAGGAGGTGGCAGCTGACAAGGCCGTCGACGGCGTGATCTCGCTGCTCGAGGGTGAGCGCATGAACATTGAGCCCCGCGCGCTGAAGCGTCACGAGCGCAATGCACACTGATTTAAGGAGTTAAGAAGTTAAAGGAGTTAAGAAGTTAAAGGAGTTAAGGAGTTAAAGGAGTTAAAGGAGTTAAGGAGTTAAAGGAGATGAGTTGTAGGGGAGACTTTCGAGGGGAAACCCCACCCCCACCCCCTCCCCTGCCAGGTGAGGGGAGCTTGTCGCCACGGTTGCAAGGCGAGGGTAACGGCTCTACTACTCTACTACCCTACTACAAAAAAACAACCCTACTACAAAAGCCACCCTACTACAAAAGCTACTCCACTACAAAAAAACTGCTCCAGTGCTCCTTAACTCCTTAACCACTTAACTACATAGCTACTAGAGAAGAATGGGCATCATTGATGACATTCTGCAATTCGAGAGCCTCTCGATTGTCGGACTTGAAAAAAACACCGGCAAGACCGAGTGCTTGAAATATGTGCTCGAGCGACTACCGCTCGAGCACAAACGTATTGCCGTGACATCAATCGGCATCGACGGCGAGACCACCGACCAAGTGACCCGCACACAGAAACCCGAGATCACCCTGCGCCCAGGCATGTACTTCGGCACGAGCGAGATGCACTATCGCCAGCGCCGACTGGTGAGCGAGCTCATCGACGTGAGCGACGTGACCACCTCGCTGGGACGGGTGGTGACGGCGCGTGCGCTGACCCAGGGCAAAATCCTGCTGTCGGGGCCATCGTCGGCTCCTGCCCTGCGGCACTGGATGAGCGACATGAAGCGTCTGGGCATCGACCTGGTGATCATCGATGGTGCCCTGTCGCGCCTGAGTTCGGCATCGCCCGCGGTGAGCCAGTCGATGATTCTGGCCACCGGCGCAGCCTACTCGGCCAACCTGACCACGCTGGTCAACAAGACAGCCTTTGTTGTCGAACTAATCAACCTGCCGCTGTGCGATGATGCCCTGCGCGAGCGACTCATGCCCCTGGACCGTGGCGTATGGGCCCTGGACCGCGACGGCACCCTGCGCGAGCTGGACCATGTGTCGGCGCTGTCGCAGGACCTGCGATTTGATGGCATAGACCAGTGTGAGACACTCTATGTGGCCGGGGCGCTGGTCGACAGTTTTGTCGAGAAGGTGCGCAAAAACCGCGCGTTGCGACAGGTCGAACTGGTGGTGCGCGACTTCACCAAGGTCTTTGCCACGCCCCAGCAGGTGCATCTGTTCAAGAAGTCTGGCGGACGCATGAGCGTGCTGCAACGCAGCCATCTGCTCGCTGTGACCGTCAACCCCACTTCGCCCAGCGGATATGTGCTGGACTCGCGACAGCTGTGCGCCCGCTTGAGCGAGGCAATCGCCTTGCCCGTCTACGACCTCATGGCGATGGATAATTCATAATGCATACTGTATAATCGTTGGGACGCGGCATGCCGCGTGTACGCCAACCGAAGGTGACGGCCTTACTACCCCACTAGTCCACTTCTTAAATTCTCAATAGACTGACTATGCTACTGAAGAATGTGATTGACTCGCCCTGCGGACTGCGATATGTCATCGACCAGCTGCAGCTGCAGTCGGGCTACGCCCGGCGGTGGTTGCTCGAGCGCCAGCTCATGACCGATGCCCGTGAGATCACGGCGGCTCGGGAGTCGCTGCGGCGCTTTGTCGCCATGGTGCAGCATGGCGACGCCACACGCCTGTCCACCTTGCGCTTTAAGTTGCAGGCGCTCAAGGACATCCGCACCACCATCAGCAACCTGTCGCACGGTGCGTCGCTCGACGACATCGAGTTGTTTGAGGTCAAGCACTTGGCCATCCTGTCGACCGACGTGGCTCGTCTGATGGCCGAGCAGGACATGGCCGATGTTGTCACGATCCCCGACCTGTCGCCCGTCATCACCATCCTGGACCCCGACGGCATGAAGATTGCCACATTCTATGTCTACGACTCCTACTGCGCCGAGTTGCGCCAGCTGCGCGCACAGATGCGGCAGCAGCCCGAGCACCAGGACGACCTGCTGCTGCAGGCCAGCGAGCTCGAGGAGGGAGTGCGCAACGACCTCAGCCGCCAGCTGGCCCCCTGGGCGGATGCCATCGAGCAGGCACAGGTGGCATTGGCACAGATTGACGTCACGCTGGCCAAGGCCGAGCAGATGGTGCAGATGCGACTGTGCTTTCCCGAGACGGCTCCGGGCACTGTCAGCACCTATCACGCGATGTTCCACCCACAAGTGCAAGCGGCTCTCGCGACAGCTGGACGCCAGTTCCAGCCTGTGACCATCACCTGCGACCAACATCCCACACTCATCACCGGGGCCAACATGGGAGGCAAGACCGTCGTGCTCAAGACGCTGGCCTTGTGCCAATACCTGTTTCAATTTGGCTTCGGCATACCTGCCGCACAGGCCCAGATTGCCATCAAAGACGAGATATACTTCTGCATCGGTGATGAACAGTCGGTCGAGCGCGGTCTGTCGTCGTTCGCAGCCGAGATGCAAAGCATCGACCGTGTCATCCAGGCCTCTCGCACGCAGCGCCGCATCCTGGCCCTGATTGACGAGCCCGCACGCACGACCAATCCCACCGAGGGAGCCGCGCTGGTCACCGCCCTGCTGCGGCTGATGCAAGATCGCCCGGTGAGCCTGGTGATGACCACACACTACGACATCGAGGCCGGCCATGCACGCTGCCTGCGTGTCAAGGGTTTCGAGGATGGCCAAATGGACTATTCGCTGGTCGAGGTGCATGATGGCGAGGTGCCGCACGAGGCGCTGCGCATCGCCGAGAGTCTGGGCATCGACACCGAGTGGTTGACTTTGGCCCGCTCGTTGCTGCGATAGCAGGTTTGGCACGACAGCAAGCCCGAAGGGCTGGCAGACCACAGGCCGGGGTGTAGCGATAGCGGAACCCCGGTATAGGTGACCTCATGGCATCCAAGCCCTGAAAGGGCGGCAGACCACCCGTGTCC
>Ga0256404_1010643_pt1 | contig 12643 bp, 14 predicted proteins | sample RumenRJG_01DNA_FD_185990 | JGI IMG/M metagenome (GOLD analysis project Ga0256404, IMG submission 185990) | Bovine rumen microbial communities from Lethbridge, Alberta, Canada - RJG_01 | ecosystem: Host-associated > Mammals > Digestive system > Stomach > Rumen | place: Canada: Alberta | collected...
CCCCAGTTCCTCCACCAGATCCACATCCTCCCAGCGGAGGTTGTTGGAATAGAGGACTTTTCCTTTGCGCCTGTCAATCGTGCCGGGCACGCCCGCGCCGACGCCGATGCACTGGTCAAGCGGCACGTGCTGCTCTTCCAGAAGATCCAGCGTGGCCTGCGCCACCTCCGCGATAAATGCTGCGGCCTCTTTTTCCACTTCCGTAGGGAAGGTGCGCTTTGCGATGATCTGCTGCCGGTCATTCACAAGGCCGATCTGTGTCTCGGAGCTTCCGATCGTAATTCCGACGCGGATCGGGCTCGCCTTTTCGCGGATCGTAGTGAGCAGCGCGTCACACTTTCCTTCGATCTGCCAGTCCCCGCTGCCCGCCGCCAGGAAGAAGCTGTCTCCCTTGCGGTAGGAGACGGACTCGCCCTTGCAGCTGATCGTACCTTCGCCGTCCAGGATCAGAATACTGAGGAAGGAGGCCTCATTGACTGTGCCCTGCATCCTGTAGGTGAGTTTTCCGTCCAGATTCAGCTTATCGACCGTAAAATAGTCGCAGTCCGCCACATGGGGATACTCGGTTCCGCTCTTTATGATCGGCACGCGGCTGGTCACGGCCAGCGCTTTCTCGATGTGCAGGTCTCTCTTTTTGCCGTCTTTGCCGACTCTTCCGTAATCGTAGACGCGGTAGGTGACATTGGAGTTCTGCTGGATCTCGGCGATCAGGATGCCTTTGCCGATCGCGTGCAGCGTTCCGGACTCGATGAAGAGAACGTCTCCCTTCTTGACAGGCACCGCGTTGAGCACCTCCAGAAGCGTGTTCTCCTCAATTCTGCGGGCAAACTCCTCGCGGGTGATCTCCTGCTTGAATCCGTAGTACAGGAATGCGCCCTCCTCAGCGTCGAGAACGTACCACATCTCTGTTTTGCCGTACTGGCCCTCGTTCTGAAGGGCAAATCCGTTGCTCGGATGGACCTGGATCGACAGATTATCCTTGGCGTCAATAAATTTGGTCAGGATCGGGAATTCCCGGAATCTGCGGCAGTGCGTGCCCAGCGCCTCCATGCCCTCCGCGTCGAGATACTCCTGCAGCGTTTTGCCCGCATAGGGACCGTTCATGATCACGGACGGGCCGTCGGGGTGGCACGAGAGCTCCCAGGCCTCTGCCAAAATATCGCCGTCATATTCCACGTTATACTCATCTGCCAGTCTGTGGCCGCCCCACAGATAATCCTTGCAGGCCGGTTTCAATTTCAAAATACTCATCTCTTCACCTCTTTTGCCCGCTGTCATACGATTGCACTCAGAAGTTTTCTTCTATATATTTTTTCAGGGATGCGGCGTCCTCTTTCTCATTGCCGCCGTCAATATCGATCTCTATACAGTCGCCTTTTCTGATATTCAGGCTCATGACATTGAAGATCAGTTTCGCGTCTCCCTGTCTCGATCCGTTTCGTATGGTCACTTTCCCGCTGCACTTTATCGCTTCTTTGACAAATTCTCCTGCCGCCTTGATGTCCAGGCCATTTTCCAAACGTGATGTAATCTGAATTCTCTCCATATCTTCCTCCGTTTAGCTCCTGCACTGGAAGCTGTCTATTTTTCGGCAGCATTCAGTATTTTCTCAACATTCTCTCTGCCGGTCCGGATCACCATATTGAAGATGACCGCCAGGACAACGCCTGCCAGAATCAGCACGACGCCCGTCACGCCCACTGCAGTGCGGTGTTCGCTTCCGGTAAAGCCCATATAAGCTGCTGCCACGCCGATCGCGGACAGGACCATGGCATACGTTCTCCACCTGCTGATTCGCTTCAGCGCCTCGGACTGTTTCTTTGCTTCTTCAAGCAGCTCCTTTTTACTAAGCTGTGCCATCTTTCACCCTTTCAATTACAAGTTGGTTTAATCAAAACAAGGGGAATTCCGTCAGGAACCCCCCTTGTTTCATAAAAGTTCCCAGAACTTTCGTCTCGTATAATTAATAGGACAGGCCAGGGTTGAAGAAACCGACCAGAACGCCGACGAATGCGACGATTACCAGAATACCCATAACCTTCAGGGGGCTGAGCTGCTTCTTAGCCATGAGCCACCAGCAGAGGATTACGAAGATTGCTGTGAGAAGTCCGGGGAAAACGCTGTCCAGTTTTTCCTGCAGGACCATGTAAGCTTCGCCTGCCTCGTTGTAAAGAGCAAAGCTGGTCTTTACGGATACCCATGTCGCGGAAACGGCACCGATAACGACACCGCCGAGTGTTGTGACTGCTTCACGGATCGCTGTGCCGATATCTCCTACGAGGAACTCGACGGCCTTTGTACCCATGTCATAGCCCTTGAAGTACAGGAAACGCATTCCGAAGTACGCGAACAGGTTCCATACGATGATGTAGAAGATAGCGCCCAGAGGTGAACCGCCGCCGGACATACCCATTGCGATACCAAGGAGGATCGGGATGACAGTACCAACTACCAGAGAGTCACCGATACCTGCGATCGGTCCCATAAGACCTGCGCGCAGACCGTTGATCGTCTCGCTGTCGACATCTTCCGCACCGTTTGCTCTTGCTTCTTCAAGACCTGCGGTGACACCGACAATGATGGCGCCGAGCTGAGGCTCGGTGTTGAAGAAAGTCCTGTAAGTGTCCATGGACTCCGCCATCCTGTCGGGGTCATCGGCGTACAGCTCCTTGCAGAGAGGGAGCATGGAGCAGAGGTAACCGAATGTCTGCATGTGCTCCTGGGAGAAGCAGGTCAGGTTGCCGTAATACCATCTGTGAAAACCGGAATTTAACGCTTTTTTGGATAATTTTTTCTCAGCCACGATTAGATATCCTCCTCATCATCATCCCAACCATTTTCCGCTGCTGCACTGGATGCTGCCGCTGCAGGCTTTCTGAGTTCGAGCATCTTGAGCTTATAGATAATGATTGCAATCATACCTGCGATTACAGTGGAAGCAACCAGGTTGATGCCCATGGAAGCTGCCAGTGTGAAACCTGTCAGATAAGGTACAAAGTCAAGAACGTTGCGGACGATCTGCTTGAGCAGGATCGCAATACCTACGCAAGGAAGGAGCGCGCCGACTGTGAACAGAGTCTTCATCGGGATTCCATCCATGGGAAGTCTTTCCTTAATCAGGTTAACAACGGGCTCTCCTGCCATGCACATGATCACTGTAGGGATCAGGGAGAAGCAGATGTGAGAGATCCAGGGAAGTACGTAGTCAACGAGAGGGAGCTTGTCGTATTCTCTCTTGTCAACCCATGCCCAGCCCATGTGCTGCCAGACCAGGTTCATGGTTGCTGTGCCGTAGAACAGGACAGTACCGATCGTACCGACCATGGTTCCGAAGGAAGTTGCCAGCGCGGTTCCCTCTGCGGAAGCGGGATCCAGACCATAGCTCTTAAGAGCGATCATTGCCAGCGGGATGCCGATGTAGGATACGGCACGAACGTCTGCGGAAACGGTTCCGCCGGGAGTTACCAGCGCGATGTAAACGACCTGCATCGCCGCGCCGACCATGATGCCGGTGGGGATATCGCCGAGTACGATACCGCAGATCAGACCACCGATCAGGGGTCTTCCTAATGTGTAGTTACCGATGGATGTGCCTCCCAGACCGGGCATACTGGAGAGGGATGCAAACAATCCGAGAATAATTGCCTGAAATATATTAATAGACATTTCGTTCTCCTTTTCGTGTATCGATTTTTGGGCAGATCCGATCAGTCAGTATAGCCGAACTGGCCTCTGAACTTCTTCCAGTTGCCGATCGCCGTCTCTTTGAGCAGAGCGAACTCAACTTCATAGCCCGCCTTTGTGATCGCCTCGAGTGCATCTGCCTCTTCCTGTGTGATAGACTGGTTGTTGCCGAGCTTTGTTGCGCCGGGTCTGTCATTGCAGGGGCCGATGATAACGGTCTTGACATCGCTGGGAACGATGCCTGCGTCCACGAGGATCTTCTTCATGTCGATGGGATTCTTGGTGATCAGGAAATACTTATCCTTGGAAGCAAGTACCTTGGGTGCTTTTGCGATGAACTCGTCAACCGCCCATACGAATGTCTTCTTGTCGGAAGCACTCTTGTATGCGCCCTTAAGGACGGGGTTCTTAGCTGCTGCATCGTTGACAGCGATCAGGCCTGTGCAGGGATACTCCAGGGACCATCTTGTAACGGTCTGGCCATGGATCATTCTGTCATCTACACGTACGAAAGAAATAGACATAATAACCTCCTAATGTGAGCTAAAGTTGAACTGAAACAGGATTACAAATCTTCCTCTTCATCGTCATCTGTCGCGACGACGAATTCCTTAATCTGCTCCCTGGCGCCTTCAATGATCTCTTCCTTGAGTTCCTCGGTATCGACATCGTCTTTACCCAGAACCGCTGTAAGAACCAGAGGAAGGTTCATACCGCCGATCATCGTTGTCTTTGCAAGAAGGCCTTTCTCAGCGATGACATTTGCTGCGGTTGCAAGGGGCGATCCGCCGACGATATCCGCGAACATGATGATCTCGTCATCCTCACCGACAACAGAGAGAAGCTCTCTCACGTTATCAGCGAATTCATCAGCGCCCATGCCGTTTTTAAGGCTGGTGGAAAGAACGTCCTCTCTGTCTTCGCCGCCGAGCATTGTCACTGCTTTGTGAAGACCGGGTGCAAATTCACCGTGGCTGACCAGTACTACATACTTCAACTGCGTGTCCTCCTTTCTTTCTGAACCCCTGAGGCTCCAGAATATTAATAATTCATTAAGTTCTGATAAAAAGTATATAAAAACGGTGACTCTTGTTCATCTCACAAGTGTCACCGTTTTGCCGTGATATTTGTCATTAAAAAAAATGACAATTGTCACATGGTTCAGTATTCATTTATCTGCAGGCTCTTTAAGTAGTTATTGATCGTCCGGTTCCATATGATCTGTTCCATTCGGATATTGGACCGGCTCTCCAAAATAGAGCGCACCGCAAGTCCGATCTCCTCCTTCGCGTTCTCATATCCCCTGAACCGGGGCTGGATCACGCTCTTTTCCATTGCGCTTTTCAGAATCTCCAGGTTAAAGGCCTCTCCTGTATTCCGGGTGATCCTGCTGAGTGAATCTTCCGACTGCGTCACCTGCGGCAAAACAGAGATGCCCGCGGAATAATCGAAAATCTCAGACTGGATCACGGGATCCATGGTGAGAAGCTTCATAAACTCCCATGCCATATCTTTCTGTGCCGTGTTCTCGCTCATGGCAATGGAGAGGATGTCAAGCCTTGAATTATTATCCCCGTTGGGGCCCGACGGCATTGTCACACAGTCCCACTCAAATCCGGAATACTTCATGATGCTGAGTTCCTGGGACTTATAAGCCCTGTATTCAGAGAAAAGCATGGGCTGAAATGCCACATTGCCTTTGGCAAAGTCTTTTTCCGAGAGCGCGTATCCGCTGCCGAGCGCCTCCAGCTTTTCCAGGAAAGTGATCGCGTCCCCGACCTCCGGAACCGTAAAGTCGCATCCTCTTCCCTTCTCGTCAAAGAGAGTGACGTCATTTGCGTCAAAGGCATCGATCCAGGTATAGTTCACCGTTCCGAACTGATTGATGACTCCCGTTCCGTCCCTGTCCTTTGTCACTTTCCTGCAGATTTCATAGAAATCGTCCCATGTCCAGTCTTTAGCCGGCAGCTCGATATTTTCCCTGTCCAGGATCGTCTTGTTGACGAACATCATATTGGGGGCGCACTCGAAAGGAAGCGCATACTGCCTCCCTCCGTATTGTCCGTACTCATAGGCGCTCTTATAAAAAGCATTCCGGTCAAACGCCTCATCTTTACTGATCAGGTCTCCCAGGTCCTTGAGGGCACCGATGCGGGCGAACGTGCTGAAATCCCTTCCGAGAATGAAAAAAACGTCCGGGGCGGAATCGTTCATCATCTTTTCGGAGAGCCACTCGGAGTAGTCATCCTTCATAATGCCGCTCTCGTACTTCACCTTTACGCCGGGATGCTCCTTCTCAAATGCCAGAATCGCGTCGTCGATGATCTTGTTGGCGTAGCCGTTCTGAACGCCCCAATAGCTGTCCGAAAAGACGCCGACCGTAAGAACCTTTTCCTTGGAAAAACTGATCCGTCTGAGCTGCCCCGTCATGACAAAAAGCGCAGCAGCAGCGATCAATATGCTCAGGATCACACGGAACCTTCTTTTCTTAAAGAACTCCAAATTCATTCCTGCCTCCATACCCTTGCAGATCACCCTCGCAGATGCTGTACAAGGTTACATGTTTAGCTCTCATCCCCGTCAAAACTGTGGATGGTCGCCCCCGTCTGTACGGCCCATATTGCCAGCTGCGTTCTGTCGCGAAGGCCGAGTTTGCTCAGTATAGTGCTCAGGCTGTTTCTCACAGTCCCTTCAGACAGATTCAGCTTGGCGGCGATCTCCTTGTTGGAGAGACCGCTTCCCACCAGCACGATGATCTGCCGTTCGCTGTTCTTAAGGCTCGCCGACTGTCTCTCGTCCACATTGATCGTGAGATTTGTCTGTGCCATTCTGGAGAAAAGTCTCACGACCTTGGAAGCTATGTCCTCATTGATCATGGCCGTGCCCTGGTAGACTTTCCGGATGGCGTCCGACAGTTCCTTCATGGATATGCCCTTGAGAAGGTATCCGCTGGCGCCGAACTTGAGCGCGTCAAACACATACTGATCATCATCAAAGGTTGTGAGAATAATGATCTTGATATCCGGATACTTGTCCTTGAGAATCTGTGTACAGATGACGCCGTCCATCTTGGGCATACGAATGTCCATCAGGATCACGTCCGGCTTCTCTCTTTTGACGCTCCGAATCACTTCCTCCCCGTCAGCTGCCGTATCAGTCACATAAAAGTCCTCTACACTGTTAAGAATGATCAGGAGACTCTGCCTGATCAGTTCCTGGTCATCCGCAATCAAAATTTTGATCATATTTACCTCCAAGTCGAAGCGCTCTGCGCCGGACGTTTGTGTTTACTGTTCGTCTGATCCCCTTCGAATGGGAATCACGGCATGAATCGTAAATCCGCCATCTCCCTTATAGTCCAGTCTTCCCCCCAGCATTTCCAGGCGCTCCTTCATATGATGGAGCCCGAAGCCGGGATTTACATCGCTGCAGCCAATGCCGTTATCGGAAATGATGATGTGCAGTTCTTCTTCCTTGCGGCTGATCGACACGTGGATCTCGGTCGCTTTTCCGTGCCGGATCGCGTTGGTGATGCTCTCCTGCACGACGCGGTAGACAACGTCCTCCTCATCCTGATCGAGATGCCTGAAGTCCGCGTCGAATTCCGTCGTGATCAATACGCCGGTCGACCGTTTTGTACTGTCGATCAGTTTATAAAGCGCGTCTTCGAGGCCCATGTTTTCGAGCGCGTCCGGATGCAGCGCCTTCACCGAGTGCCTGACATCAATGATTCCCGTCCTTGCCACCTCCGCGATCGCGCGCAGCTGCTCTTTGGTCGCCTCAGGAGCGATATCCATCAGCATGATGCACGCCTCGATCCCGGTAATGATTCCTGTGAGGGAGTGTCCCAGCGTATCGTGGATCTCTCTGGCCAGCCGGTTCCTCTCCCTTGTCTCCGCCATTCGCGCGGACTCGTTCGCGTACTCCTCGAGCTTTTCATTTGCTTCCTTGAGCTCTCTGTTGAGAAGGATAATCCTCTCCTTCTCGCTCATCTGCGCAAGGACAAGGATTACCATGTAGAAGATAAAGACAAACATATTGACCAGGCTCAGCATATTCAATATGCCCAGGAACCTGCTCATATAGTCCGCCCGGTAGTATCTCCAGATATTCTCAAGAGGGATCGCCCCGATCCATTCCTGCACTATGTTTCCGTTCATGAACAGGTAAAACACGGATACCGCCAAAATATACATGGCCCTCTTCTGCCAGTCAATCGTATAGCGCATGATATCCGCCAGAAGAAGGACGATCATACCTGTATATCCGAACCCCGTGACGTAGCTGATCGCGATGGCGATTCCGAATTCCAGGACCAGTTTGCAGACCAGTTCCGGATGGTTGTTGCACTCCACAGAGAGCAGAAGCAGAAGACTTGCAAACATCAGGACCGCTGAAAAAGGCAAGATCCAGTTCATGAGCGGAACCCTTCCGGCGCGGATCAGAAACTCCAGCGCCGAGCCCTCGTGTACATATCCCCAAAGGGCATGGGCCGTACACATTGTGACGAACAGGATGATCAGGAAATTGAGCAGCACAAGCACCCGGAATACCAGTTCCGGGATCTGCCCCACTTTATCATTATCTCTTTTTACGATTGCTGTTTTCTCCGCCATTTTCACTGCCACCTGTCAACATTGTACTGCTCTACGTTTTCTGCGGTCACCAGTTCCACCGGCACGGAAATGTAAGACTCCACCTGCTTTCCGTCCAGAAGACCGTAGATCGCGTTGGCCGCTTCCTCTCCGATCAGAGAAGGGGACTGCGCCACGCTGGCCTTCATTCTCCCCTCATAGATCAGCTGCTTGGCGTCCGGAGAAGCATCCACTCCGTAGATATCCACGCTGTCGAGAAGGTTCTTGCTGTCCAGCGCGGCGGCTACGCCGAGGCTTGCCGGATCGTTCAGGCAGAACACGCTGTCAAACTCTACGCCTTCATCTATGATTTCTTCCATTTTGGGCATTGCGATCTCAAGCTGTCCCTCGCAGGGAACTTTTCGCACAACGCTGATCTCATTGTGCCCTTCGATGGTATCCAGAAATCCCTGTACGCGCTCCCTTCCGGATGTCGCCGTCTCATGTGTCATGATCACTACCCGGCGGTTCTTCCCGCTTTTGACCATGTAATCGCCCAAAAGACAGCCCGCCTTGTAATTATCGGATACGATCGTGCAGTCCACCGGCGATTCATCCGAGACATTTGAATCCACAACGATGATCTTGACTCCCTGATCGTGCGCCTTTTGAAGTACCTCAGAAAGCCCGTCGGCGTCCACCGGCGTGAGGATCAGGACACTGATCCCCTCGTCCAGCATCATCTCAATCTGCTCCCTCTGCCGGAGAACGCTGAGTGCGGGATCCCGCAAAATGAGCCGGTCCCCTTCCGCCTCCACGCGATGGCTGATCTGCTCGTTCAGGATCTCGTAGAACTCATTGTTCATTGTCATATAGCTGGCGCCGATCAGATGGGATTTCTCTTTCTGGTTGGTGGACACATCCGGCTGTATTACAAGGTATCCGGCCAGGATCAGTGCACCTGTGCCGGCAAGCAGCGTCATGATCAGCTTATACATTGATTGGTACGATATTTTCATATTGACCTGTATTCTCCATACTTATTAGTTCAAGGCCCGCTCTGCCCTAAGCCAAAAGACTGTCAAGCACCTTCGCAATCCCGTCATGATCATTGTCCGCCGTGTGGAGCGGGAATCTCTGCAGGATCTCTTCCGGGGCGTTTCCCATCACATAACCTCTGCCGGCCGCTTCCAGCATCTCCACGTCATTGTAATTGTCCCCGAAGGCGACTGTATCCTCCGGCGAAACGTCGAGATGATCGCAGAATCTGCAGAGCGCATCCGCCTTCGAAATGCCTTTCGCCATGATCTCGAGCAGAATGTCACTGGATTTTACGGCTTCCACGCCGGGAAATTCCGCCTTGACTTTCTTCTCGATTTCAAGGATGGTCCCCGGCGCGCAGATGCACAGAAACTTATTGACGCCCGCACCGGGTGCCAGATCTGCCACCGTTCCCTCCCGGGACTGCGCCTCCACGATCCGTTCCTCTCTCAGGATCCTCGGATCGCTCCTGTCCGGCGAAATCCAGTCGTCGACAGAATAGATGCTCCAGGTCATATCAAACCTGTTCCTGATGAAAAACTGTTCGATCTCCGCCGCGAGCTGCCGCGGGATCTGCCGGTTATACAGAACCTTTCTGTCCTCATCCATGATCAGCGCTCCGCTGTATGCGATCAGAGCGCACCGGAAGCGGTTTCTCTTCATGATCGGATAGATGCCGGACGGGCTCCTCGCCGATACGATGACAAAAGGTATTCCCATCTCGGGAAGCTTCCTGATCCATGCTGCCGTTCCGGGCATCACACGGTGTTCGGAATTCAAAAGGGTCCCGTCCACATCGCTGAAGACTGCTCTCACTTTGATTTTTTCACTCATATATATCTCCCAAGTTGAAAATACGCGGCTTTTCACGCGGGCGGGCCTGCATGAACCCGGCCGGATCCATCCACCGCCCCGGGCAATATTCTCCCACACACTGTCGAAGAATTAAAGTATTAACATTTAATCGAATATTCATATTTATTATAATGACGCCTCAGGTTCTTGCACGAATGAATTTTTGTAAATCCCGGCATGTTCCTCCCCACTTCCGCTCCCATTATACCATAGACAGGAAAAGCGCCCACCGCCAAACTATGGCGATGAGCGCGCTGGCTTCGAACGCTTCGAACGTTGTCATACTATTTCTCATCGACAACTTCCCCCGTTTGTATTATGATATGTAGTCTGTAAAGAATTGACGAAAAAGGAGTTATAAACCCATGACTATGGACACAACTACAAACAATGACAGAAATACGGAAAGTCCTGAGAAAACCGGTGCGGAGCTCGCCGCGAACAGCGTTATGGACCAGACCCGTTACATTATCCAGGCGGCGATGATCGCGGCCATTTACACCGTACTTACAATGGTTGCTGCAGGTTTTGACCTCGCAAGCGGAGCGATCCAGGTCCGCTTCTCCGAGGCGCTCACGATCCTTCCGTTTTTTACTCCGGCTGCGATTCCCGGCCTGGCCATCGGCTGCCTGATCAGCAACCTGATCACCGGATGTGCTCTCCCGGATATTATCTTCGGATCCCTCGCGACGCTGATCGGGGCCGCCGGCACTTACGCGCTTCGCGGGAACCGGTTTCTGTGTGCGGTTCCGCCCATCGTATCCAATATGCTCATCATTCCCTTCGTCCTGTCCTACGCGTACCACATACCGGGCAGTATTCCCTTCTTCATGCTGACAGTAGGGATCGGCGAGCTGATCTCCTGTATGGGACTGGGACAACTCCTTCTCTCCGCACTCCTTAAAGCTCGCGGCAGCGTATTCCAGTGAGCTTTTCACCGCTGGGGTGTGTCAGCGGATACGTCCCCATGACACACTTCCGGTGAGTTTCGCAGCGGTTCCCCCCTCCGGAGCGCAAGAAGAATCAATGAGAAACTCCGTGAATTCAACACCTTTTCCCCGGGCCCATCCATCCCTTTCCACAAAAAAGGGGCACCGCCCTAAGAATAATTCTTAGTGCGACAGCCCCAACACCCCGTTTCTTTGTTTTACAGCCGCATATCCCACGCCATCTGCCAGAACGCGAGCTCATAGCGGGAACAGGCGATGAAGATTTCTTCCAGATGCCGCAGCTGAGCTTCGCTGTAGTCCGCGCTGAGGCGGTCCATAGCGTCCAACAGGACTATGTTGTCCTGCGCATAGCGATCGGAGATGTACCCTTTCACCCAGTCGCCGTAGAAGGGATCGTCGACGGCTTCCGGCCGCACTTCCACCATGTGGCGGGCGATCACCTCATAGCTCCATGCACATGAGAGAATGGCGCACAGCACCTCTGTCTCGCTGTCTTCATAGGCCACGCGCAGCATGTAGGATGTGTAGGAGCGATTGTCCAGCGCCAGCGGCGTCCGGTCCAGCTCCTCCCGGGTAATACCGAAGCGCCCCATATAACCCCGGTGAATATCCATTTCATCTCCCGTCAGCATCTTGAGATAATGGGAGAAGATCTGCGTCGTCTCCGGGCGGCGCGCTTTGGCGATCCCTACGGCAAAGGTCCTTGCATACTCTTCCAGATAGAGATAGTCCTGCACGATGTAGAAGCGAAACTTGTCGCGGTCCAGCGTACCGTCGCGCAGGCCGGTTACGAACGGGTGAACATCATACAGGGACCAGATCTCTTTGACGGACTCAAACAGCCGTTGTGTAGTTTTCATTGCGCACCGCCTTTCTCAGCTGTTTGAGCGGCATAAGCAGCACAACAACCGTACAGATGATGAACAGGGGGATGTATTCGGTAAAATTATATACAATGCTGTATCCCCAGGCGCCCCAGCCGCTCCACGCGTTCTGGGAGAAAAAGATAACGCCGCTCATGGTATGCCCGTAAATGGACAGGATATATGTCAGAATGAGGCCGCAGGTCACTTGCAGGCGGTTCTCGGTCCCGAAGCTGGAAGCATATCCGTAGCAGGAAAAACAGACCAGATGCTCTACAAAGAGCTGCGCCCAGTGAACAGGCGCCCATCCGGGGACGAAAAGGATGACCAGAAGTCCGACCACAAATCCGGTCATGATGGCCTTCCGCCTGTCATAGAGCAGGGACATCAGAAGAATCGGCACCGGTGACAGGAGCGGCACAGTGGCTCCTGTGGGAAGCGGCAGCCTGAAAACCTCCAGGATCACAGTCAGCGCCGCGATCAGCCCGCAGACCGCCAGGTCCCTGGTCTCGAAACGTGTCCCTCTCAGGAGATAAATCGAGTATCCGTAGTGAACTACCCACCGCCTACGCATACGCTAAGAGGCGGGGGCTTCGTGCCGCTTACGCGGACACAGGGCAGACACTTGCCCGCTGTCCCGTTTCACCGGGATTACTTTTGTGATTCCTCTGACCCG
>Ga0256404_1010644_pt1 | contig 12642 bp, 10 predicted proteins | sample RumenRJG_01DNA_FD_185990 | JGI IMG/M metagenome (GOLD analysis project Ga0256404, IMG submission 185990) | Bovine rumen microbial communities from Lethbridge, Alberta, Canada - RJG_01 | ecosystem: Host-associated > Mammals > Digestive system > Stomach > Rumen | place: Canada: Alberta | collected...
AGACGACGCGAGATGGTCATCAGTCAGTCCATCTTTCCGGGGCAGACGCGCAAGATCTGCCTGCGGACGGAGCGTTATGCCTGCCGGTTCGAGACGGAGGCGTTCACGCGGGATGATGGGACGGTCGATGCTTCGTCGTATTCGCTTCATGTCTTTTTGCGCGAGGGAAAAGAAGAGGAAGAAGTCTTCGATGAAGCCGTGCGGAAGGAGTTTCAATCGTATCTGCGTGCGCATGCAGATGAATTCATGTTGGAGGGATTAGAATGAAGACCGTTTACGCTTGTTTCTGTACCGACATCATTCATGAAGGCCATCTCAATATCCTGCGCGAAGCGCAGAAGCACGGCGAGGTCATTGTCGGCGTGCTCTGCGATGCGGAAATGGTGCGGTACAACCGCTTCCCGACGCGGACTCTCGAGGAACGCATCCATCAGGTGGAAGTCCTGCCCGAGGTCTCGCGCGTCGTCGTGCAGGATGCTATCATGTATGACAAAGTGCTCGCGGAACTCCAGCCGGACTATGTCATCCATGGCGATAACTGGGGGACAGGCCCGGAATCGGCTATCCGCCAGAATGTCATCGAGAACCTTGCAAAATATGGCGGCCAGCTCATCGAGGTGCCGTACACATATAATGAAGTTGTCAGGAAGGCAGATGATCGTGTGCGCGACATGCTCGCGATGCCGGAACTCCGGCGCGGGCGGCTGCGGCGGCTCATCGACATGATTCCCATCGTGAAGACCATCGAGGTGCACAGCGGCCTGACGGGACTCATCGCGGAGAAGACCGTTGTCGAGCACGATGGCGGCCTCGACCAGTTCGATGCGATGTGGATTTCGAGCCTTTGTGATTCGACGGATCGCGGCAAGCCGGACATCGAGCTTGTCGATATGACGTCGCGCATCCGCACGATTGACGATGTCATGGACGTCACGACGAAGCCCATCATCCTCGATGCCGATACGGGCGGGCTCATCGAGCATTTCGTCTACAACGTCCGCACACTCGAGCGCATGGGCGTCTCGGCCATCATCGTCGAGGACAAGACGGGGCTCAAGAAGAATTCGCTGTTTGGCACAGAAGTTGCGCAGACGCAGGACACCATCGAACATTTTTCGGCAAAAATCGCAGCGGGCAAGCGCGTGCAGCGCACGGACGACTTCATGATCATCGCGCGCATTGAGAGCCTGATTCTCGAAAAGGGCATGGACGATGCGCTTGCGCGGGCGCGTGCCTATACGGCAGCGGGCGCAGATGGCATCATGATTCATTCGCGAAAGAAGGATCCTGCAGAAATCTTTCAGTTTTGTGATACGTTCCACGCCGAGCAGCCGGACGTCCCCATCGTCGTCGTGCCGACGTCGTACAACCAGGTCACAGAGCAGGAACTCGCTTCGCATGGCGTCAAAGTCGTCATCTATGCAAACCAGCTCATGCGCAGTGCATTCCCTGCGATGGAGAACGCGGCGAAGAGCATCCTCGTGCATCATCGGGCGAAGGAGATTGACGAGCAGCTCATGTCCATCAAGAAGATCATCACGCTGATTGACGAGCTGTGAGCATGTCATATTGAAAGTCAGGTGTCACTATGAGCAATGGAAAGCCAGCCCGTGCCATCATCCTCGCGGCGGGCATGGGGACGCGGTTGCGGCCGCTGACGGAGGATCTGCCGAAGCCGATGGTGCCTGTCTGCGGGCGGCCCATCATCACGACGATTCTCGACGGCCTGCGGATGGCGGGCATTGGCGAAATCCATATCGTCTGCGGCTGGAAGAAGGAACGGCTCTTTGCGTTGAAAGAAACGTATCCGGAGGTGCAGTTCCTTGAAAACCCCGATTTCGAGACGGCGAACAACATCTCGTCCATTCTCTGCGCAGGCGATCTCCTGCAGGATGCGCTTGTCATTGAGGGCGACCTCTATTTCCGAAATCCAGCGGTTTTCCAGCATATCGGGCAGGTCTCGAATTATCTTGCATTCCCCGTACCGCAGTCGGATGACTGGTGCTTCTTTGCAGAGGATGCAGGGGAAGCGCATCGCATCACGCGCATGGCGGTCGGGAGCGCTGGCAGGCCCTGCTGGCAGATGGTCGGCTGTTCGTACTGGACAGCCGCGGACGGACGGCGGCTGCTGCAGGATGCGCGGGAGGTCTACGATGCGCCGGGAGGCCATGCGCGGTATTGGGACGAGATTGCGCTCGACGCGCACCTCGGGGAATACGATATCCACGTGCGTCCCTGCGCGGCAGATGATGTTATCGAAATCGATACGGTCGAGGAACTGCATGCGCTGGAAGATGTGCTGAGGAAGGGGGATCAGATGGCATGAACGAGGTGATGGCATCCTGCCTCGAAAAGGGGACGGAAGCATGGGCGCGGAAAGATTTTCAAGAAGCGTTGCGGATGGCACAAAAGGCGTATGCCATCCGCAAGCAGGAACCGGCGGTCTGGCAGCTCTTGTTCCGGGCCTGCCTCGGACTGCAGCGGTTCTTCGAAGCTGGTTTCTGGGAAGGGCTGTACTGCCATCGGACGGGTCATGCGTATTATGTGCCGGATGCCCCAGAGGAGAGGGCTGCTATCCTGCGAGGCATTGGATTCGGCACATCGGAACCTATGTTCGCGCCCTACCATTTGGGCATCCTGTTTTCTGAGCGCAAGACCATCAACTCGGTGGATGATATCGTCCTTGGAGCATGCCTGCCAGATGAGGCGGATGGAACGCCTGGATATTTTGTCGGCGTTTACAATCCGCAGAACAAGCGGGAAGTCCGTGGCATGATAGCAGATTGGTTCTGCGCGCAGCACATGAAGAGCGTCTATTATGGGGATATGGTGTTCGACCTCATGCGAGCTTCGTGCGTGCAGGATGTCTCCCTGCAGCCGGATGCGGGCGAGACGTATATCCAGCCTGTGGCGGCTGCCGATGCTTTCCAGCAGGTGCATGCCGCTTTGCCAGAGGGCACATCGGGCGATATCCGCTTGTCAAAATATGAGACGACGTTCCTTCGCGTGGACAGACCTGTGCGCATTTCCTCGGAAACGCCGTTCTGGCTCGGAAAGCCGATCCTCCTGCAGCATGATGGCCATCGACGGAAAGTCGTTTTGAACATATTGCTTGACGGCCTGAGCTGGGGGGCGATGAAACGGCATGATTGTGAGGACATCCCGAACATCATGGCGTTTTTCTCGAAGGGCTTGATCTTTGACCAGGCTTATGCTGGTTCGGAGTATACCTATCCGTCGCTGGCGACCATCGAGACGGGGATGATGCCGACGCATTCGCAGATTTTCTCTTCGCAGGAGATGGCACGGCTCGAAGCTGAGCGTAAGACCATTTCGGAGCAGATGCAGGAGCTTGGCTATTACACGGTCTGCGTCCAGGGGAGCGCCGAGGGCATCTTCAATGGCGTATCGCGCGGGTTTGACCGGATGGTTCTGAACCATTCCAACCTGCCGTCGGGCGTCGGCGTCGAGCGCGCGATTGAGCAAATGGAAGCTTTCGGGGAGACAGACCAGTTCCTCTTCCTTTGGACGACTGATTCCCATCCGTTCAACAATGATATGAGCTGTGCGGAGAACGTGCAGACACAGCTGTCTTTGGAAGAACAGTTCGATGTGGAGCAGGCGACGTCCGTGCATCTCCGTTCCTCGCGGAAGAACCAGCTTTTGAACCGTCAGAACGTCCGCGACATGGATCGCCAGCTCGGCCTGCTGTTCCGATATCTTACGGAACATTATGCGGATGACGAATATCTTGTCTGCCTCTATTCTGATCATGGATGCTCGGTCTACAGCGAGCATCCATGGCTCCTGAGCCAGATGCATACGAACAGCGCTCTCATGCTGCGCGGGAAAGGCGTCCCGCAGGGCGTGCGCACGGATGAACTTGTGAGCACGGCCGATATTTATGCCATTCTCGGGCAGTATGCCGGATTTCCAGCCGATGCGGCGCACCTTGACAGCAACTTGCCCGAAGCTTGCGGCGGCAAGCGGCGCGAGCGGGTGCTCAGCCATTCAATCTTTCCAGAGCAGACGCGGAAAATCTGCCTGCGGACGGAGAAGTACGTCTGCCGCTTCGAAACGGAGCATTTCACGGAAATCGACGGAAGTGTATGGATGGAGCCGTTCTCTCTTCATGTCTGGCCGCGGGAGTGCGAAGCACGGGAAGACATGACGGACATGACGGAAGTCCGGGATGAACACGTGCGGAAAGCGTTTCGAAAGTATTTCCAGCGGCATGCAGACGAATTTATGTTGAAAACGAAGGAATAGGAGGACGCGTTTATGAAGAAGATCGAGCGGAAAATCCTTTTGAATCCCGGCCCTGCGACAACGATGGACAGCGTGAAGCTCGCGCAGGTCGTGCCGGACATCTGCCCGCGCGAGGCGGAGTTCGGCGATGTCATGCGCGAGGTCTCGGAGGCGCTGCTGCGCGTCGTCCATGCGCCGGAAGACCAGTATGCGGCCGTGCTGTTCTGCGGTTCGGGCACGCTCGCGATGGATGTCTGCGTCAATTCGCTGCTGCCTGCGGGCAAGAAGCTCCTCGTACTCGACAATGGCGCGTATTCGAGCCGTGCGGCCGACATCGCGCGCGCGTATTCGATGGATGTCATCGATGCGCAGATGCCGGTGGATTGCCCCGTGGATCCTGCACGGGTGAAGGCCATCCTGGCGGAAGATACCGCACAGGACATCGCCGTCGTCTACACGACGCATCAGGAGACAGGGACGGGCATCCTGAATCCTGTGCGTGAAATCGCGGAGCTCGTGCATGCGCATGGTGCTATTTTCATCGTTGATACGACATCGACGCTTGCGATGCGTCCCATTGACATCGTGCGCGACGGCATCGACTTCTGCATGGCTTCGTCGCAGAAGGGCATCCAGGGCATGACGGGGCTTGCGTTCATCATCGGGCGCAAAGACATCATCGAGGCGAGCAAAGATTATCCTGTCCGTTCCTATTATTGCAACCTCTATCAGCAGTACGATTATTTCCGCGAGAATGGCCAGATGCATTTCACGCCGCCTGTGCAGGTCATCTATGCGGCGCGGCAGGCGCTCAAGGAATATTTCGCCGAGGGCGAGGCGGCGAAATGGCAGCGCCATACCGGGACGATGACGGCCATCCACGATGGCCTTGCAAAGCTTGGCTTTCGCGAGGTCATTCCGCAGGAATATCAGGCCGGCCTCGTTGCGGCCATCGCGTATCCGGATGACCCGCACTGGTCGTTCGAGCGCGTGCATGACGCCTGCTATGCGCAGGGCTTCACGATTTATCCTGGCAAGATGCAGGGCAAGGGCACGTTCCGCCTCTGTGCACTCGGCGCCATCACGGCAGAGGACATCACGGCGTTCTTCCGCGTGCTGCACAGTGTGCTGGATGATATGGGCGTTGCGATGCCTGTGCACTACGAGAAATGAGGCAGGACGATGAACGTAGAAACATTCCTTCGCGTGCTCGGCGCGGATTTCTATACGGGCGTGCCTGATTCGCTGCTGAAAGCACTCTGTAACGAGCTGCTGCATCGCTATCCGAACGACCCGCGCCATCATATCATCGCGGCAAATGAAGGCAATGCAGCCGCCATCGCGGCGGGGTATCACCTCGCGACGGGCAAAGTGCCTGTCGTCTACCTCCAGAACAGCGGCGAGGGAAATCTCGTGAATCCCGTGGCGTCGCTTCTGCATCCCGATGTCTATGGCATCCCCGTTCTCTTCGTCATCGGCTGGCGCGGCGAGCCGGGCGTCCATGACGAGCCGCAGCACGTCTTTCAGGGGAAGATTACGCGGAGCCTCTTGGACGTGCTTGAGATTCCGTCATTCGTCGTCTGCAAGGAGACGACGGAGGCAGAACTGGCCGAGTCGCGCAAGCAGTTTGACGATGTGCTGGCGGCAGGCCATCAGGCAGCATTCGTCATCGAGAAGGGCGCACTGACTTCGGAACTCGCCGTCGATTGGAAAAATGACTATACGCTGACGCGCGAACGGGCGCTTGAAATCTTGCTCGAATTCACGGGAGACGCTCCCGTCATTTCAACAACGGGCAAGGCGAGCCGTGAGCTCTATGAACTGCGCGAGAAGCGCGGCGAGGGTCACGGACGTGACTTCCTGACCGTCGGCTCCATGGGGCATGCGAGCTCCATCGCGCTCGGGTATGCGCTTCAGCGGCCGGACGAATCTGTCTATGTCGTCGATGGCGACGGTGCGGCGCTCATGCACATGGGCGCCATGGCCATCATCGGGCAGGCACAGACGAAGAATCTTGTCCATGTCCTTATCGACAACGAAGCACATGAATCCGTCGGCGGGTTCCCGACGGCGGCAAAAAACGTTGATTTCTGTGCCGTCTCCCAGGCGTGCGGTTACCGCTCGGCCATCGAGGCCGACAGCGAATCTTCCCTTCGTGATGCATTGGCTGCCCTGCGCGGGAAAGAGGGGCCGGCAATTCTCGTAATCCGCTGCGCTATCGGCGCACGCGCAGACCTCGGCCGCCCGAAGACGACGCCAGCGGAAAACAAGAATGCATTCATGGCGTGAGAATCGGTGGAAAAAGGAAAAGGATCATGTACATTCGGAACATCTTGCAAGACGAGTTTCGCAGCGGCTTTCTCGTGACGACGGATCGAAAGAAGATCTGGGAGAAGGAACTGGAGATTCTGGATCAGTTTGCTGCCATCTGCACCCGGCACGGGTGGCACTGGTGGGCGGCCTATGGGACGCTGCTCGGCGCCGTACGGCATCAGGGGTTCATCCCCTGGGATGACGACGTCGATGTCTACATGGCACGTCCGGAATATCAGGAGTTTCAGCGGGTCGCGGTGGAGGAACTTTCAGCGCCGTTTGTGTTTCAGAATGCGTACAATTCCCAGATGCTGTATGCGTTTTCAAAGATCCGCAATCTCGAAACGATGGCCATTGAGTTTCCAGATGAACCCCGTTATCCGCAAGGGATTTTTATCGACATCTTTCCTTTGGATGCTGTGCCGGATGGCGGCAGTGCGGAGCAAGAGCTCGTCTATGCGCTGGAAAAGGAGCTCTGGATGCTGACGGTTCAGAAAGACCAGTTCCTTGATCTGTGTGCGAAAGGCAGCTATGTGCCGAAGATGTCGGAAAACGAGATCCAGGCGGTCGCCCGGATGACGAAAGTGCAGCGGTTCTCGGTCTTCGAGGAATTGGCAGCTTCGTCTTGGGGAAGTACGCAGCTGGTGCATCACCTTGTCATGGACATGACGGAAGGCAAGGGGCGGTTCCCTGTCTCTTTGCTGGACAGGACGGCTCTTGTGCCTTTTGAACAAACGCAGATGCCGGTCTTCCATGCCTATGATGCGGCGCTTGAGAGCTATTATGGAGACTGGCAGACGTTTCAGCGCGGCACGTCCGATCATGAAGGGATGATGATGAGCGCGGATGTTCCGTATACGGAATATTTCCGACAGATGGAACAATGGGGGAGATGATCCGACGTGTTCGAATACGGAATATCTGCAGAAGGTTCATTCTCCGCAGGAATCGTCTTTGTGAAAAAGTAACTGCTGAAAACCATGGCACTTTGTGGTATGATAAAGAAGCACTTTACACTGTAACACATTCATATCAGCGAAGAGAGGTCTTTTTTCATGCATCGTCTCGTTTCCAAACTCATCGTCTACCGCAAGATCGGCGAGGACAGCATCCTGTTCCGGCTTGCGGGCATCTGCCGCGACTTTGCGTCGGGGACGCATGACGCCGAAGAGCTGTCGGGCCGCATCCTGACGGAGATCAACCGCATGCTCGACATCGCGACGGTCTACGGCTTCAATGGCAATCTCTGGCACAACTACGTCGCGTTCCTGCTCGCGATGACGGAGACGCCGTTCACGCTCGTCTGCGAGAAGCATGGCGCGAGCGAGGGCAGCGTGCGGAAATTCGTCGAGAACGATCTCGAAATCTTCCGCAAGCTGCTCGCCTATGACTTCGGACCGCTCGAGCAGGCGACGGGGCTCGACTGCTTCGACGTCATCGAGCATTTCCAGGCCGTCGAGAAAAAGGAGCAGATCTACAACAAGAGCGTCAGCGAGAAGGTGCAGGAACTCAGCGCCCTCATCGAGGGCGCGAAGGATGGCGCGGAGATGTTCGGCATCGTGACGGATTTCTACAAGCGCTATGGCGTCGGCATGTTCGGCCTCAACAAGGCGTTCCGCATCTCGCCAAACCATGAGCAGACGGGCGAGCTCCTCGAAGCTATCACGACGACGGGTGACATGAAGCTCTCCGACCTCGTCGGCTACGAGACGCAGAAAAAGCGCCTCGTCGAGAACACGGAGGCATTTGTCGAGGGACGCGTCGCGAACAATGTGCTGCTTTATGGCGATGCGGGCACGGGCAAGTCGACGAGCATCAAGGCCATCCTGAATCAGTTCTACGACCGCGGCCTGCGCATGATCGAGGTCTACAAGCACGAGTTCAAGTATCTCCAGCGCATCATCGCGCAGATCAAGAACCGCAATTACAAGTTCATCATCTATATGGACGACCTGTCGTTCGAGGAATTCGAAATCGAATACAAGTACCTCAAGGCTGTCATCGAAGGCGGCCTCGAGGTCAAGCCGGACAACGTGCTGATCTACGCGACGAGCAATCGCCGCCACTTGATCCGCGAGACGTGGACAGACCGCCCCGATGCCGTCAAGGACGACATGCACGAGAACGATACGGTGCAGGAAAAGCTCTCGCTCTCGGCACGCTTCGGCCTGACGATTGGCTATTTCCGCCCGAGTCGGCAGGAGTATTACGATATGGTGCAGGTGCTGGCGCGCCGCCATCCGGAAATCACGCTTTCGGACGAAGAGCTCAAGGCCGGCGCCGTGCGCTGGGAAATGGCGCATTCACAGGTCTCGGGCCGCGCGGCGCAGCAGTTCATCAATTCGCTCTTGAGCAATGCGGCCAAGGAATGATATACTGGGAAAGACACAAAGGAGGTCTTTCTGCATGTATCAAGCAGACGATCAGCGCTATGAGGCGATGACGTATGTGCCGAGCGGGCGGAGCGGGCTGAAGCTGCCGCGCATCGCGCTCGGCCTCTGGCACAATTTCGGTGACACGTCCGCGATGGAGGACATGAAGGCACTCTGCCGCACGGCGTTTGACCATGGCATCACGTATTTCGACCTTGCGAACAATTACGGGCCGCCCTATGGCAGTGCTGAGCGGAATTTCGGCCGCATCCTCGCCGAGGATTTCCGCCCGTATCGCGACGAGCTCGTCATCGCGACGAAGGCGGGCTACGACATGTGGCCGGGGCCGTATGGCAACTGGGGCAGCCGCAAGTATCTGTTTGCGAGCCTCGACCAGAGCCTCGGACGGCTCGGCCTCGACTACGTCGACATCTTCTACCATCACCGCATGGATCCTGAGACGCCGCTCGAAGAGACGATGACGGCGCTCGCGGACATCGTGCGGAGTGGCAAGGCGCTCTATGTCGGTCTCTCGAACTACGACGGCAAGACGATGCGCGAGGCGGCGAAGCTCCTGCGCGAACTGCACTGCCCGTTCATCGTGAACCAGAATCGCTATTCGATTTTCGACCGCACGATTGAGCGAAACGGTCTCAAAGAGGCGGCCGTTGCCGAGGGCAAGGGCATCGTGGCGTTCAGCCCGCTCTGCCAGGGACTGCTGACCGAGAAATATCTGCACGGCATCCCCGAGGACAGCCGCATCCGCCGCGATGGGCGGTTCCTCAAGGAGAAGTCGCTGACCGAGGAAAAGCTCGCCGCCATCCGCGACCTGCACGAGCTCGCAGCATCGCGCGGCCAGACGCTCGCCGAGATGGCGCTCGCGTGGGACCTCAAAGACGGTGCCATCACGAGCACGATTATCGGCGCATCGCGTCCCGAGCAGATTCTTGACAATATCAAAGCGCTCGAGAATACTTCGTTTACAAAGGAAGAACTCGAGCGCATCGACGAAATTTCGTTCCGCCCCGGCGTGCAGGGGCTGGTGCGATAATAGAAAAAGGCTCCCTCCCAGAGGGAGCTGGCGGCGAAGCCGACTGAGGGAGTCTCACAATATCGGCGTGGTTGATTCTTGATTGTTTCTTATGCGGGTGGCGCAGTTGCTTTTTCGGCGCCCGCGTAAAGAACAATCGCGTATCTACTATGTCTGGCTTGTGAGACTCCCTCAGTCTCGCTTTGCTCGACAGCCCCCTCTGTGAGGGGGCCAAGCTTAAAGTTTTACTTTTTCATGATCGCATCAATGGATTTGATGCATGCATTCCGGAAGCCCTGTTCTTCGAGCGCTGTGACGCCGCGGATCGTCGTGCCTGCTGGCGAGCAGACGTTGTCTTTGAGGACGCCCGGGTGTTCGCCAGTCGCGAGCTGGAGCTTTGCGCTGCCGAGGACCATCTGGCTGATGAGGCGGTAAGCGTCGGCGCGCTTCATGCCGTATTTGACGGCCGCGTCGGCATACGCTTCGAGGAAGAGGTCGACGAAGGCTGGGCCACAGCCTGTGACGGTGCCGCCGATGCCCATGAGCGACGACGGCAGCTCGACGGTCAGGCCGACGGACGAGAAGAGATTCCAGATGGCTTTGCGTTCGTCTGCTTCGAGCGAGTTCGTCTCTTCAAAGAGCAGAACGCCTTCGCCGACCATGGCCGGCGTGTTCGGCATGATGAACTGCACGCGCACGCCTTTTGGCAGCGCTTTTTCATAGCGTGCGAAATCCCAGCCCGCCGCAATCGAGACGAGTGCCTTTCCCGGCAGCACGTCTTTGATTTCGGCGATGACATCCTCAATCTGGTATGGCTTGCAGGCCATGACGAGCGTGTCGCATTTTTCTGCAAGTTCCCTGAGCCCGCTGCATGGCGTGAAGCCGATGCGCTGGGCATTTTTCTGGAGCTTGTCCTGATGCGGCGCGTAGGCGAAGACATCCGCCTTTTCGATGCTCCCGGACTGGATGAAGCCGAGCGCGAGCGCCTGCGCCATGTTTCCCATGCCGATGAATCCGAGTTTTTTCATATTGGTAACCTCCTGAAATACAATCTGCTTCTATTTTACTATAGGCAGGATGGATTGACGATAGGCAAAATGAAAGTTGAAAACGATTTCGAGCATTGACTTTTGAAAAAATCTCAAGTAATATGAAAAAAGACACACAACGCATTGTATACAGAGAACAACAGGGGAAAAGAAAGGAACCAGATCCATGGCTGTACATGTCATCAACGAAGCGCGCCGCTGCCTCCAGTGCAAGAAGCCGCTCTGCCGCCTGCAGGGCTGCCCGGCGCAGACGAACATTCCGGAAATGATCCGGCTGTTCCTTGCGGGCAAGCCGCGCGAGGCGGGCGCGATGCTCTTCCAGAACAATCCGATGAGCGTCGTCTGCTCGCTCGTCTGCGATCATGAAGCGCAGTGCGAGGGCCACTGCATTCAGGGGCGGAAGGGGAGCCCCGTGCAGATTTCGAGCATCGAGCACTACATCTCGGACGCCTACCTCGACTGGGCCGTGCTCGAGCGCGACCGCAGCAAGCATCAGAATGTCGCCGTCATCGGCTCGGGCCCGGCCGGCATCACGGTCGCCGTGCGCCTCGCGCAGCTCGGCTATGACATCACGATCTTCGAGCGCAAGGACAAGATCGGCGGCATGATGCGCTATGGCATCCCAGAATTCCGCCTGCCGAAATCCATCCTCGAGCGCTACCAGACGAAGCTGCAGCAGCTCGGCATCAAGATCCGCCCGAACACGACGATCGGCGGGGCGCTGCACCTCGACGATCTGTTCACAGATGGCTTCGAAGCCGTTTTCATCGGCTCGGGCGCCTGGCGGCCGCGGCGGCTCAATGTGAAGGGCGAGAGCCTTGGAAATGTCGCCTATGCCGTTGACTACCTCCAGAATCCGGACGTTTATCAGCTCGGCGACCGCGTCGCGGTCATCGGTGCGGGCAATTCGGCGATGGATGTTGCGCGCACGGCCGTGCGCAAGGGCAGCCGCCAGGTCACGATTTACTGCCGCGGGCAGAAAGCGCGTGCGAGCGTGCGCGAAATCGACTATGCGATGGCGGATGGCGTCGATTTCGTCTATGGCGTCGATACAGCCGAAATTACGCCAGAAGGCCCGATGTTCCGCCAGCGCACGTTTGATGAAGAGGGCAACGTCACGGCCGAAAGCGAGCCGAAGCTCTATGGCGCCGACACGACGATCATCGCCGTGAGCCAGACGACGAAGAGCAAGATTGCTGATTCGACGACGGGCCTCGAGCTCGGCGAGCACGGCCTGATTGCCGTGCATGGCAATGGCGAGACGACAAAGGAAGGTGTGTTTTCGGGCGGCGACGTCGTGCTCGGCCCGTGGAATGTCATCCAGACCGTCAAGAACTCGAAGTCCGTGGCCGCAGCCATGGATGCCTATCTCACGAAGAAGCGCGAGGAACGGGCACAGCCATGATTTGCGTCCCGGCGTCTTCGTAGCGCGCACGGCCGCTCGTGAGGTCTGTGAGAGCAGCGAGCACGTCCTCTTTTTCTTCCTCGCGCAGCAGCACATCCACCGTCACATCCTCCGCATAGGCCTTGTCGCCTGTGCGGAGTTCTTTTTTGCGCAGGTAGTTCTCGACGCTTGCGAGCAGGTCGTAGCCGACGCGCACGCGCACGACGGCGAGCGGCAGCATTTCCA
>Ga0256404_1010646_pt1 | contig 12639 bp, 8 predicted proteins | sample RumenRJG_01DNA_FD_185990 | JGI IMG/M metagenome (GOLD analysis project Ga0256404, IMG submission 185990) | Bovine rumen microbial communities from Lethbridge, Alberta, Canada - RJG_01 | ecosystem: Host-associated > Mammals > Digestive system > Stomach > Rumen | place: Canada: Alberta | collected...
GAGAGAAGCCTCTTTATCTGGAGAGAACTGCTGATTTTATTGATGTAGCTGTAGTCTGTCGTGAAGCATTTTCTCTTCACCAGCGGAAATTTCCGCGAGAGGAGCTCTGCCGGCATGAATACCGTGGGATTCTCGATATATTCAGAGAAAACAGAGCCGAGGTACGAGGCAGATACGAAGCCCTTTCCTTCAAAATAAGCAGTAAATGAGGTTTCCTCCTTGACCGCATCATCCCAGGAGGCAGCATATGGCAACGCCGAGAAGTACTCATGGAAGCACCTGTCGAGGAAGAGCTTTTTTTTCAGCACAAGGAAATAGCTCTGGATATGGGGAGGGATATTGTGCTTCCTGTCCTTGAGCCCCGGATGCCTGTAAAGCCCCCAGAAATCGCACCTGCGGCTCTCCATCTCGGCAAAGAGCGTCTCAAAAGGATACACCGGACCGTAGCAGGAGGAGTTGCAGAGGATTAACTCATCGTACTTCCTGAAAAATGCACTGTCTTTTGAGAGCAGGAACTCCTTCCAGGCGCCGAAGTCAAAGCCTTTGTTTTCCCGGCAGAATACCGTGCAGCCGCTCTTCTCAAGCTTTTCCCTTCCGCCTGGGAACAGGCTGCCGTTCACGATGCAGACAGTTTCCGCAATCTTCGAAAGCTGCTCCAGGTAATAGCAGGCATAGGAGCCGGCAATGCCGCTCCTGCTGTAAAAGGAAAAAAGCGCGAGTCTCCTCATCTCACCCCGGCAGTCCGCTCCTCATGATTGCCTGGCATACCGAGGCTTCCGGCACGCAGGCATTCAAAAAAAACTGTCCTGGAAGAGATACACCAGATGCCACGCCCAGGACAGTCAAACAGACGCAGGCAGCATCTGATCATTCAGCCTTTTGCTCAATTGAAAGGCCAATTTTCTCAATGTGTCTGGCGTTACCGATGAAAATCACATAGCCAAGAAGCTTTGCGGCAACCTTGGTTACCTCAGACTGCCTTATTACAAATACACCGTCGCTTCCGGAGAGCCTTTTCCGGAAAAGCTCAGGATCAGTAAATACCTCAGCGCTGCCTGCCTTCTGCAACGCCAGTGATATAAATGCTGCGGCAATGGCATCAGCCGAAGGATTTTCCCTGGTGAAGTCATATACGCGCTGCATGTATGACGGGAACATCACCGAGATAACCTCCAGCGACGCCTCGCAGTTCGCCTTTCTCTCTTCGCTGGTGAACGATCCTTTCTCATGATGGGCAACATAGAGGCAGGGGTTCAGGACATTCCTGAAGCCGTCAAGCTCTGCCCTCTGGCACCACTCGTTCTCCTCACCGTAGCCCCTGCCGAAGAGCGCCTCATTGAGGCCGCCGATCTTTTTCCAGACCCTGGAGGAGACTGCCATGCAGAAGCCGTGTCCGGTGGGGAGCTCCGGATACCTCTCCGCGCACGCGCTCCTGATTGCCGCGTTGATGCCCTCAAGACCGAACTCCCGGAGGAACAGATCATCATTGTCATCGTTCATGAAGGGGAACGAGAAGACCGTTGCCCTGTTTGAAAGAGGAGTTACCGACGCGACCGTCTCATCCTCCGCCATCGGCCTGATGAGGCGGCTCAGCCAGCCTGACGGGACCTCGGTGTCGGAGTTCAGCATGACAAAGCTGCCGCAGGACTCCTCCAGCGCTTTCGCGGCTCCCCTGTTTACGCTCTTCACAAAGCCGAGGTTCTCGCTGTTTTTCAGGAGAATGCAGTCATCATGCCCCTTTATGGCATCAGATAGGAAGTCGGCAGTCTCGGACTTCGAGCAGTCATCAACGAAAATGAACCTGTGCGGCAGATCGGTGTTTTTGAAAAGCGACGGTAAAAGAACCTTAAGGTGCTCAGTCCCGTTATAGACCGGGACTACCACGCCTACGGGCAGGAGTTCTTTCTGCCCGGCTGGCTCTTTTACAGACCTGCTGTCAGTTTCCGGAGCGAAATCCGCGAAGTCGGCAAACTTCACATACTCGAATCTGTCAAAGGAAATCGTGTTGCCGCCCTGCCCGAGGTACTTGAGCGCCATAATGCCAGAGCCGGAGCTCTCCTCTGCAGCAGATGACAGGCGGCATCTTTCAGCGGCATCAGCAATAGCCTCATCAAGATTCCTCAGATATATGGCAGGAGTCGAGGTCTTCTCATAGTTAAGCCGGATCTGGCGGCTCATCCTGCTGTACTCATCACGTGGCAGGTCGATGCACTTCATGACAAGCTCCCTGAGCCCGGCCGCGTCACCCGGCTCGAAGACAAAGCCTGCGCCGCCATCAGTGAGGTACTTAGCCCCAACATGAGACGATACAATAACCGGCTTCCCGAGCATGGCGGCCTCGATGGCCACGAGGGACGAGGACTCCTCAAGCGAGGGGACAATGAAAAAGTCGGCTGTCCTGAAGAGATCCCACTTGTTTTCCGTAACCTGCCCGCACCAGACAACATCAGGAAGGTTCTTAGTCACCTTGTCAAGCTTCTCCCCGAGATCCGGGTTCGAGGCGGCCCTGCCGTGATTTCCGATAAAGAGGAGCTTCCATCTGCCTTTATACTCCGGGACTGCCGAAAGGTACATGAAGGCCGCGGCCGCGGTTATCTGCGATTTCCTCTCATAGACGCTGCCTACAACCGCGAAGGTCCGTACCCTGCCGTAATCAGCCTCTGCGCCCTTCTTCTGCTCTGCAGGACTGTAGAAGTCGTTTACAAAATTGTTGATGTACCGGCATCTGATTCTGTACTCACTGTACACGCAGTCTGAAACATATCTGCTTACGCAGAGTATGTTCTCCGAATCCTTCTCGAAGCGCTCACGGCAGCCGCCGATGATCCTGAAGAAGGTCTGTATTGACGGCAGATCCTCATGGATGTACCAGATATGCGGGATATTGAGCCTATGGCAGAGATCCGCGTACGCTCCCATGACAATGGTGTTGACAATGACCAGATCATAGCCCCTTACGCAGCTCTCGGCGCCGGCGAAGCACTCCGTTGAGTCAGGAAGGAGCGCGACATCAGCGCCAATCCCGTCATACATATGGATGGCGCTCAGATCCGCTGACTCCTTTACCGCGATATCAACACGGTATCCCCGGGAGATGAGGAGCCTTGCGAGATCAAGGAGGAAGGCAGGAGCTCCGGTAACCGAGAACTCATGCCCTATGAGGAGCACTTTCTTCGGCTTCGGGAGCCCAGGCCTTCTTGACCTGCCTGTCGCGAGGTATACGATCCTTGCGGTATCTCCGTCATGCCCCGCAAGGCGCATAAAGGAGTCATTGAGGCAGGACTCTTCCGGCCTGATGGCAGTGTCAGCAGCGGGCTTTCTCTTTGAGACCTGGATGCCAAGGAAGCGCCATTTGCTTTTCCCATCGATCTCCGAGTGAGAGTAGACAGAAAACGGGAGACCCAGGAGGTAAATCTTTTTCCTGTAGTCAGTCTTTGAGAGGTTCCTGACAGTCCTTCTGTAAATCGCAAAATTCCCGAGGAAAACCGTCTCGTTCCCGCCCTGCTTCAGCTTTCTGAACATACCTGTCCCGCCTGCTATCGATGGTTCTGCAACACTCTGACTTAAATACGCGGCATTTTAGCATACCGGAACATTTGCCGGCTTGCCATTTCCACAGTGCTTTACAGCCCGAGGTATTTGCCGACCAGCTCGTAATGGGCTGCCGGGCAGATGCCGTACAGCTTAAGCTCCGGAAACCGGTCAAGGTAGGAGTGAACCCTGAAATGCGGACTGGGCTTCAGCGATTCAAACGCCCCGTGCGCCAGGTAATATGAGTATGGATCGAACCCATCAGGCACATCGCCATGCTTCTTCCGGTACTCCTCTGTGAAATACTCCAGTCTGAACACGGACGATTTTTTAAGGATTTCAATGCCATGCTCAGTCAGGTATTTCCTGATGTCCTCGTATGAGCAGAACACCGTTCTCTTTTTGCTGAAAAGGTAATAGTGCTCAAGAGGAGAAATGCCAAGGAGCCTGCAGTCGGGGTTGACGCTGAGGTAGTCCTCTGTCGTATAGCACCTTGAAAGGCATCGTCCCTCAAGCCAGCCGCTGCTGATATAGTGCCCGAGCGGAGGCACTCCGGCAACAGCGACATCAGGGTTCTTCCCAAGGTAGTACCCCGGATCCCAAATGGTTGGCTTGTCAGAAAAGAACGCGTTGAGATCGGGCTTCTCTTTTTTGAGCATCTCCCTGAGCTTTCTGCTCCTGAATTTAAGCACCGCTGACTTTATCCATGCCCTGATGCCGCGGTCTTTTCTGCCGGAGACGTCAGGATGCGCGCCGATTCTGGAGAGGAGCTTCGGAAGGTTCGAATAGCCGTACAGGCTGAACAGCCTGTCATTCAGAGTTTTGTCAATATAGTACAGGCTGTTCATGAATGACGCGGCCGAGGTGTCAGGATTGACCCATGCCGCATAGAAGCCCGAGGACTGCGCAACAAAGGGATGGATGCGCTCAATTGCATGGAGGATGGTGCCGTCATCGGGCACAGGCTCCCCGGGGAGATCATCATAGGTCCATTTTTTTGTAAAGAGCTTCTTCATGGCGGCAGTCCTGCACCAGAACATGTCACCGTAGGCGGCCACAGGCTTCTCGTCAAAGGGAACATTGAGATTAAGTGACCTGATGAGCTCATTTATGTGGCTGACATTCCCCGGGTTGAGCTGGTACTCATTGGAGTAGAAGCGGCTGAAAATCAGGGGAGGCATCACCGCGATGCCGAAACGGGGATTTGCCTCTAACGAGTTCAGAAGGTTTACGACATATTCCCTTGAATACAGCATGCTTTCCATGCAGGCCCTGAAGAACTCGTGGGTCGTCTCGCTGTTCTCATTGTGCGGGCTCTTCTTGTCATGGACGAAGCAGAGGTAATCGTAGGAGTCAAAAAGATCGGCGCAGTCGATGAGGTAGGCTGAGACATCGCGGCCTTTGTTCTGTTTCCTGATGAACTCAACCTTTGAGAAGCCGGATCCCTCAAGTTTTTTCCTTGCCGCATCGAGCGTCTCAAAGCTCCCAGCGACAAAGTAGAGATCCGCAAGCCCTGCCGCGTTCCTCACATAGGAGAGGCACTCCTCAATGTTCTCCTTATAGTAGACATAGCAGACTACGGCAGCTTTCCTTCCGGGGGCGGAAAGCCCGGCACTGTGCGATGAACTGAGGATATAGCTGAGATTGAGGTTCTGCCGGAGGACGCTCATCTTCTCTGTCCGGAGGAGATGCTCCCAGATGAGGCCTGTATCGTAGGAGGTATGCTTTCCGATATAGTCAAGGCACTTTCCGGCATTCTGCCCGCGCCCGACATCAAAGAAAGGCGCGTAGTCAGAGGTGAAGGCCTTCTTCATCACGAAGGGGAAGCCGCTCTTCTGGATCAGGAGATCAGGATACAGGACAGTGCTGTCAGGATGCACGCTGCTTCCTGCAAGGCTTCCATAGGAGAAGCCTGCCCTGGTGAGCGCGTCGGTGAGACCTACCCCGAAAAGGTAATCCTCCATCGAGGTGGGGATCTCCTGGAATTTCCGGAAAAAATCAGAAAATGCAGAGGATTCGAGGACCTTCTTCCCGAAAACCATGAAGTAAAGCTCAATGTGCCAGTTGATCCTGGGGCTCTCAGTCATGCCCCAGAAATCCGGTTTCTCCTTCCTTCCGTCCATCTCGCGGAAAACATTATCAAGGGGATAAAGAGGCCCAAAGAACGAGCTGTCGCAGAGTATGAGCTCATCATACTGCCTGATTTCATCAGATTCTCTGTTCAGAGCGAAGGCGTAGGCGGCAGCATCGCAGTGGGCATCCCTGGCCTCAAGAACTTCATCGGCGCAGCCTCTGAGCGCCTCCCGCCCTTTGTCTGTGATATTTCCCCTGATCACGCAGATGATTTTTGCGGCCGTCTTCCTGAGCTCATTAAGGAAATACAGGGCATAGCCATCGGCAATGCCGTCCCTGTCCTCAAAGCAGTAAACAGCCAGGCGGTTTTTCATATCAAAGCAGATCCTTTACAGTTGCGTCAGCTGCGCCGAGGCTGCAGCACAGACAAAAACAGGGGCTCTGCCCTCTGCAGGAAGAGCCCTTCTTAATAATTTAGCGGGAACATATCCCCCTGACGGCCTCTGCATCAGCCTTATGCGGGACATTCCGCAGAAGCCAAAGGAGAAAGGCTACTTGCGTCTCCAGACGGTGCCGTTCGGGCCGTCCTCAAGGACGATGCCGAGCTCATTGAGCTTATTCCTGGCGGCATCGGCTGCCTTCCAGTCCTTCCTGGCCCTCGCGTCATTGCGCTCTTTTACAAGAGCCTCAATCTCCGCATCGCCGCCCTCATCGCCTGATGAGCTGCCGCCCTTGAGGAAGCTTTCAGGATCGTCCTGCAGTATGCCAAGCACTCCGCCGAGCTTTTTGAGCATGAGTCCTGCCTTTACAGAAGCAGGATCATTCTTCTCCTTGAGGCTGTTCACTTCCTTCGCGAGCTCGAAGAGGACCGAGAGCGCGAGAGGCGTGTTGAAGTCATCGTCCATCGCCTCGCGGAAGCGCTTCTCGTACTCGGCGTATTCATCGCCAGCGTCAGCTACTGCCGGGAGCTCAAGTCCGCGGAGAGCCGTGTAGAGGCGCGCGAGCGCAGACCTTGCCTGCTCGAGGTTCTCCTTTGAGTAGTTGAGCGCGGTGCGGTACTGCCCGGAGAGGAGGAAGAACCTTACCGCCTCAGGCGCGTGCTCCTTCAGGACATCGCGTATGGTGAAGAAGTTCCCGAGTGACTTCGACATCTTCTCCTTGTTGATCATCACCATGCCGGAGTGGATCCAGGTGTTGACATAGGTGGTGTGGAAGGCGCAGCAGCTCTGCGCGATCTCGTTCTCATGGTGCGGGAATATGAGGTCTGAACCGCCGCCGTGGATGTCGAACCTGTCGCCAAGGTAGCGGTGGTTCATGGCCGAGCACTCGATGTGCCAGCCCGGGCGCCCCTTGCCCCAGGGGGAGTCCCACTCGGGCTCGCCGGGCTTCGACATCTTCCAGAGGACGAAGTCATAGGGGTTGTGCTTGCTCTCCTCAACCCCGACGCGGGCTCCGGCGCGGAGATCGTCAAGCTTCTGCCCGGAGAGCCTTCCGTACTCCGGGAAGCTGTCGATGGAGAACATCACGTCGCCGTTTCCCGCTACATAGGCGTTGCCGTTCTCAATAAGGCGCTTCACGATATCGATGATGCCGTCGATGTTCTCTGTCGCGTGCGGCTCGATGTCCGGGCGGAGCATGCCGAGCGCGTCGAAGTCGCTGTGCATCTCCTTTTCCATGCGGGCTGTAAGCGAGCTGATGGGCTCATGGTTCTCCGCGGCGCGCTTTATGATCTTGTCATCGACGTCTGTAACGTTTCTTACGTAGGTTACCTTGTACCCAAGGTAGCGGAGGTAGCGGACAATCACGTCGAAGCAGACGAAGGTCCTCCCATGCCCGATATGGCAGTAATCGTAGATGGTGACGCCGCAGACGTACATTCCGACTTTCCCGGGCTCGATGGGCTTGAACTCTTCCTTTTTCCTTGTAAGGGTATTGTAGATTCTGAGCATGATTGACTTCCGCTTAAAAAGATGCATCCGTGCATTACGTATATCGGCTTTGGATTATAGCCAAAAACATGGATAACCGCCTTATTTTTCTGGCGACCGTCTCCGTGCGCGCACTGTCTGCCGCTCATGACAGCCCAGCGCGCGGCAGTTTTTCTTAGCCGGGCAAGGCGCAGACTATGCTTTATAATGAGACGCATATCACGCCGGGATAAGCAGCGCCCTCCAGCGATGGATGCCTGCAGAAAGTAAAGAAGTCCCGGCCATCAGAGAAGAGCACTGAATATATGAATACCCCGAAGCGCCTTGCCCTATACGCCCTGCACGATAAAAACGGCTGTGCCGGCGAATACGTGAAGTACTGCATTAAGGCGCTCAGGGATGCCTCCTGCAGGGTCATTGTCATAACGGGAAGCCAGCTGCAGCCGGAGGGACAGAAAGCAATCGAAACGCTTGGCGCTGAGATCATTGCGGGGAAAAATTCCGGATCAGATTTTTCAGCATGGCAGGAGGCCATCCTGCACGCTGGCTTTAAGGCACTCCAGGCATACGATGAGCTAATTCTCTGCAGCAGCGGCTGCTACGGACCGTTCCAGCCTCTTTCCGAGGTCTTTTCTGAAATGGAGAGGAGGAGCTGTGACTTATGGGGAATCACCAGAGGCCGGATCGGGGAGAGCGGTACTCCCAAAGAGGAGACAGCCGGAAATGCCCCGTTTATAGAGCCCTACTTCATGGTATTCTCCCGGAAAGCCATCTCTTCAGAGCGCTTTAAGGATTGGTGGAGCAGACCTGAGCCACTGTCCGGACAGGGAGAAAAGCTTCAGACCACTGATACAGCGATTGCGATGAGCCTTGAGCGATGCCTCTCAGGGCACGGCTTCACCACAGATACATACGTAGACTGCCGCCAATACCTTGAGCGCTGCTGCCGGGAGAACCCAGCGTCAGTTTTCGCTGATGAGATAGTGAGGCTTGGCCATGCCCCTTTTCTGAAAAGTGAGCTCTTAATAAATGCAGGAAATCTCTGGACAGAAACCGGAGAGGGATTTACACCCGCCGATATAATGGCTGCCATCAGAGAGACAGGGTATCCCATTCAGCTCATTTACCGGGATCTCCTCAGAAACACGAAAATCTCCTCCATAAAGGACACTCTACCGCTCACCTGGATCCACCATAAGGCTGAGCATTATTCAAAGCGCAGGCTGGCGCTCGTCTGCTACGCCTATTATCCGGATCTTGCGGAGTACATGAGCAGGTATCTTCTCAATATGCCGGAAGGCTCAGACCTCTTCATAATCTCATCGAGGCAGGAGGCGCTGGATGCCTACAAAAAAACACTCGATGAGAAAGCCAAAGCGGTTTTCAGCAGGATAAGCTTTCTTCTTAAGCCGAACCGCGGTCGTGACGTGGCGGCGCTCCTCGTAACCTTCGCGCCTTATCTGAAGGACTATGACGGCTTCTGCTTCGTGCACGACAAGAAGTCTCCGCAGAATCCGTACGCGCTCACGAGGGATTTCCTGAGAAGAAGCCTCGAGTGCTGCCTTGAGAGCAGGCAGTACGCAAATGACCTCGCCGAGGCCCTGTTTGACGAAAAGGCACAATGTGGGATCATGCTGCCGCCTACTCCCTACTTCTCGCGTTACATCACTCTGGGAGCCGAGGTCTATGACGAGGACATCTGTGAGCTCAGGGCACTGATGGAGAGGCTCGGCCTAAAGGTTCACTTCGACAGGAATCTGATGGCGCCATTCGGCACCATGTTCTGGGCAAGGACTGACGCGCTTGCAGACTTATTTGGCTGTAACTGGAAATACGGGGATTTTCCCGAGGAGCCGATGCCTCCTGACCATACCATCTCCCATGCCATAGAAAGAGTGTTCTGCCTCTGCGCGCAGAACAGGGGCTATTTCCCGAAATGGGCCATGCCTGAAGGATTTGCGGAGCTTTATGTCAATAATCTCTCCGTGAGGCTCAGCGGCTATAACGCCGAGCTCAACCGGATCCTAGGGAAGGACACCTGGTCGTCCAGGATGGGAAAGCTTAAGAGCATCCCGGAGGCGGACAGGACATTCCGCTTCAGCTCATACCTCATCTGCTGGCTCCTCTCCAGAATAACTTTCGGCAGAACCGGGAATAAGTTCAGGGAAAAATACGAAAAGCTCAGTGAAATCAAACACTCGCGGCGCATAAAGCTCTTCTGAACTCCTGCGCTCCTGAATGTTTTCCGCTCCTGATGCATGAGCATCCATTGCGTCAGCCGCCGAAATGGCAGAGCTTTGCCCCAATGGCTTATAATCAGCGTCTCTCTTAATAAGGAAAAGATCATGAAAAAAGTAAAGTTCGAGACAAATTTCGGCTCATTCACCGTTGAGCTCAACGAGGAGAAGGCGCCTCTTACCTGTGAGAACTTCCTTAAATACGTAAAGGAAGGCTTCTATGACGGCACCATCTTCCACCGCGTCATCAAGAAATTCATGATCCAGGGAGGAGGGCTCACTAGGGACTTCACCGAGAAGGAGACGCACGATCCGATAAAGAACGAGGCATCGAACGGGCTCAAGAACAAAAAGTTCACCATAGCGATGGCAAGGACCAGTGATCCGCACTCCGCCACGGGCCAGTTCTTCATCAACACCGTCGACAACGCGTACCTTGACTTTACGAGCGAGACCCGCGATGGCTGGGGCTACTGCGTGTTCGGGAAGGTAACCGAAGGGACCGACACCGTGGAGAAAATCGAGAAGGTGAAGACCGGGAGCCTGGGATACTACATGCGCGACGTGCCCACAGAGACTGTCGAGATCATCAGCGCCAGGGAAGCGGACTGAGAGCCTGTGAACAAGGCGCCGGCCTGGTGCCGGTGCCTTCGGACAGGCAAATCAGTTCTTAAAAGACAGACAGAGAGCTAACAGGGATGAGGCGCATATTCATCGGGGATCTCCATCTTCAGGACGAGCGCCCCGACATTACTGAGGGCTTCATCAGGTTCATCCGCGAGGAGTGCCTGAGGTGCGACGAGCTCTATATCCTGGGGGACCTCTTCGAGGCCTGGATCGGGGATGACGAGCGCGCCGACCTCTCGGAGCGCGTCGCCTGGGAGCTGCAGCGACTCCGCCGCCCCGGAAAGTACTTCATCAGGGGAAACCGCGACTTCCTTATTGGGAAGGAGTTCTGCGATCTCGCGGGGCTCACTCTCCTTCCCGACATCAGCGAGGTTAGGCTTGGGCGCTCCTCCGCGGTCATACTCCACGGGGATCTGCTCTGCACCGCCGACAAAAAGTACCAGAAGTACCGGAGGACGGTCTCAAATCCCTTCCTGCAGAGGTGCTTCCTTGCCCTGCCCCTTGCCATCCGGAAGAGAATAGCGGCCGGCATGCGGAAAAAGTCCAGAAGCGAGAACTCCGTAAAGCCGCTTGAGCTCATGGAGGTCTCGGACAGCGAGGTTCTCCGGATTATGACCGCGAGGCAGTGCTCCGTGATGATCCACGGGCACACCCACCGCCCTTTAATCAAGGACTACAATACCGAGATTTTCCAGGCGAACTCCCTCTACCTCCCCGCGAGGCGCTACGTTGTTGGGGCCTGGGACAGGGAGTTCAAGTACGTCCGGGCAGACGGCGACGAGGTGAAGCTCATAACCTCGAGGCTTGACGGAAGGTATGCCCTGTAAAAATAAATTCAGATAATTCCCAGCGGAATAGTAAAAATTGAAGTAAAATGCGCGTATTCTTCTCTGCGCAAGGAGCCGCGTTATGCGTGAGTATGCCTTAATCCTTATCAGCACGGTGTTCGTGAACAACTTCGTGCTGGTGAAATTCCTCGGACTCTGCCCGTTCATGGGAGTCTCGAGGAAATACGGCGCGTCATTCGGCATGGGGCTCGCGACGACTCTCGTGCTGATGGTCACCTCTGCTCTCACTTACCTTACGGAGACCTATATACTGGCGCCGCTGGAGCTTACCTATTTAAGGACCATCGCCTACATCTTCGTCATAGCGCTCGTGGTGCAGACCCTGGAGATTGTTTTGAAGAAAACCAACCCGGAGCTCTACGGAGTGCTTGGCATTTACCTTCCGCTCATCACCACGAACTGCATCGTGCTCGGGCTCACGCTCCTCAACACCTCTCTCAAGCACAACTTCGCGGAGAGCGTCATCTACGGACTCGGCGGGGGACTTGGCTTTACTCTCGTAATCCTCATGTTCTCCGCGATGCGCGAGAGGCTTGAGCAGAATGACATACCGGCACCCTTCAGGGGAGCGGCCTCGGGCATGATCGCGGCCGGGATCATGTCAATGGCGTTCATGGGCTTTTCGGGGATTGTAAAGTAATGCTTCAGCTTGTTATCGGAATAGTCATCTTCGCGGCCGTCGGGGCTGCGGCCGGGGTGTTCCTCTCCTGGCTCTCCGGGAAGTTCAAAGTGCAGGAAAGCCCCGCGGCCGACCGCATTTACGAAATCCTTCCTCATACCGAGTGCGGACAGTGCGGGCACCCGGGGTGCCGCCCCTACGCGAACGCCGTCGCGGATGGGAAGGATGCCTGCAACAAGTGCATCCCGGGCGGACGCGAGACTGCGCTTGAGATAGCAAAGATTATGGGGATAGATCCGGCCGAGGCCGAGACCGGCGAGGCGCCGGCGCCGGGGGCCGCGTTCATCGACGAGTCCCGCTGCATCGGCTGCGGCAAGTGCCAGACGGTCTGCCCCGTTGACTGCATCGTGGGAGCATCACGCATGAAGCACACCGTAATCAGGAAGGACTGCACCGGCTGCGGCAAGTGCGTGAAGGCCTGCCCCACGGAGTGCATCATCATGGATGAGATAAAGGAAAGCCCGGAGAGCTGGGACTACGAGTTCAGTGAGGAGAGCCTCAGGTAGGATACGCCATGGATTTTGAGAAGATCATCAGGAAAATAAGGGAAGGGAAGACCTGGCGCTTCCACGGCGGCATCCATCCCGCGGAGCACAAGAAGGAGTCATCGGAAAGCCCCATTGAAAGGCTGGAGCCCGCGTCAGTCTATATCGTGCCCGTAAGGCAGCACTCAGGTGACGCCGGAACAATCGTTGTGAAGATCGGTGACCATGTGA
>Ga0256404_1010647_pt1 | contig 12638 bp, 11 predicted proteins | sample RumenRJG_01DNA_FD_185990 | JGI IMG/M metagenome (GOLD analysis project Ga0256404, IMG submission 185990) | Bovine rumen microbial communities from Lethbridge, Alberta, Canada - RJG_01 | ecosystem: Host-associated > Mammals > Digestive system > Stomach > Rumen | place: Canada: Alberta | collected...
AACAGGAAAAATATTTGAAAGTGCAAGAGAAGCAAGTAAGTGGGTAGAATTTGTTAGAGAAATTGATTATTGTCATCACGATTATATAAAACTTGTGTGCAAAGGCAAACATAAAACTTGCTTTGGCTATCATTGGGAATTTGCTGATAAAAAAGAAAAAGAGGTTATTAATGAAATATAGTATTAAAAATCCGTTCAATCCTAAACTAAATAAAATTGAATTATCTGAAAATGAAATTGAATATATTTCTATGTTAGCGGCCGGGGTTGATAAAAAGAATGCCGCTGAAATCTTATCAATGACTTACTATAAACAAAGAAAACTGTATGATAAATTAGGCTTAACTGAAAAAAGAAGAAAACACCACATACAAGCAGTTTACTTGTTTTCTATAAACAATATTATAAAGGATGAAATATTTTCACAACTTTATAAAAAATACAAACAGATAGAATGTAAGGAAATGATTGAATGTAATAAAAAACAAGTTAAGTAATTTTATACTTCCATTACATTATCAGTCCAAAGCTCACATTGAGTCATTACTGTTTGTAATGCATCATCTTGACCTTCCGGCGGATAATTATATTTTTTAAGTAACCTTTTTATAATCTTACGCATTTTTGCACGAGCAGACTCTTTTTTCTGCCAATCAATAGTTTTATTTGAACGAAGAGTATCGGTTAATTCTTTTGTCATTGCAACTAATTCTTCGTTTTGGTAGAAATCTTTAACTGCTTGCGGTTTTGTTAATGCATCATAAAAAGCAGTTTCCTCTTTTGATAATCCTTTAATTGGTTGTTCCCCATCTGCTATTTGTTTTGCCATTTTTAACAGCTCTTCAATAACTTCAGCATTGGTAATTAAGCCGTTAATATATCTATTTATAGCCAATTGCATCATTTCACTAAATTTTTCACTTTTAACGGCATTTGTTCTTTTATAAACCGAAATCTGCTCTGCCAACAGTTTTTTCAATATTTCAACTGCAAGATTTTTTTCTTTCATCTTTGCAATTTCATCTAAAAACTTCGGATCAAAGAGAGAAAATTCTTCTTTGACATCAGAGAATAAATTGATTACACCCTCACTTTTAATACTTTGTTTTAGCAATTCATTTATTCTTGCATTCATTTCAGGCAATGAAATCTTTTTACCAACACCTGTATTAGTTAATCTTCCGATTAATACTCTTACAGATTCAAAGAATGCCGCCTCAATTCTCTCATCATCTTTAGCAATAGATGAACATAACGACAATGCTTGGTGCAACATTAGAGCTTCTTTTAAATATAAATCTTTTTTATCTTGCATAGATGGAGCAATTAGGAAGTTGACCGCACCTGATATTGTTTTGGCTCTATCAAGATCAGAACCTGACATAAATTTAGAATAATCATAACCATGCAATAAATCACGACAAACTTCCAATTTTTCCTTGAATTTAGGATATGACATTTTTGAAATATCCATATTGCCGTAATTTTTTCTGTCTCTTACGGTGTAATCATTCATTGCTTGTTTTAGTGCTGTTGCGATTCCAACATAATCAACAATTAAGCCACCTTCTTTATCTCTGAATACTCGGTTTACTCTTGCAATAGCCTGCATAAGATTGTATCCTGACATCGGCTTATAAACATACATTGTAGCAAGAGACGGAACATCGAAACCTGTGAGCCACATATCAACTACAATTGCAATTTTAAGAGGATCGTCATTATTCTTAAAGCGTTTTGCAAGTTCGTTTTTATATGTCTTATTGCCAATTACATTTCTCCAATCTTCAGGATCGTTATTATCTGAAGTCATAACAACTGCAATTTTTTCTTTATTCTTTTCTCCCCATTCAGGTCGAAGTTCTAAAATTCTGCGATAAATTTTCATTGCAATTGGTCGAGAATAAGCAACTATCATTGCTTTACCCGTTAAAAGGTTTTCTCTGTTGTTTTCATAGTGATCTAAAATATCATCAACAAGAGAATTTATAGTATTTTCATTTCCTAAAACTTCTTCAAAGTTTGCTAATTGTCTCTTGCTCTTTTCAACTACATCAGCATCTGCATTTAATGCCATAATCTCATATTCTTTATCAATTAATGCTAATGTAGCAGGATCAAGTTGTAATTTTACAACTCTGCTTTCATAATAAACAGGACGAGTTGCACCATCTTCAACAGCTTGAGTCATATCGTAGATATCAATGTAATCCCCGAATACTTCTCTTGTGTTTCTGTCTTTAACTGAAATTGGTGTTCCTGTAAATCCGATATAAGTTGCGTTTGGCAAACAATTTCTTATGATTCTTGCCGCACCTGTTTTAATTTTTCCTGTTTTATCATCAACTTTTTCAGCGAATCCATATTGACCTCTGTGTGCCTCATCTGCCATAACGATTATGTTTCTGCGTTCAGATAAAGGTTCTTCTGATTCTTCAAATTTTTGCATTGTTGTAAAAATAATGCCGTTAGCTTCTCTGCCATCGAGCCAGTCTTTTAACCCGATATCAGATGATGAAGGATTATCGCCTAACTTCCTGCAAGTAGCTTGGACAGGAGTCTGTCTTAAAAAGTCCTTACATCTTGAGAATTGACCATATAATTGGTTATCTAAATCGTTACGGTCTGTCATTACAACAATAGTTGGACTGTTTAATGCTTCCTGCAACAAGTGAGCATAGAATACCATTGATAATGATTTTCCGCTTCCTTGCGTGTGCCAAAATACACCACCTCTTCCGTCTGTTTCTGTTGCGTGTTTTGTTGATTCTATTGCTTTTTTAACAGCGAAGTATTGGTGATATCCTGCAAGAATTTTGAAACTATCAGCACCATCCTTATTAAAGCAAATAAAATTCTTTATAATATCGAGTAATCTTTCTTTTGTAAATATACCCTCAATAAATGTATCAAACTGTGCATATTGTGTATTTTCATAATCACCGTCTTTGGTTTTCCATTCCATATATCTATCTTCGCCCGAAGTAATTGTGCCGGCTTTAGATGTTAGCATATCGGACATTACGCAAATTGCATTATAGATAAACATTGAAGGAATTTCCTTCATATAATTTCTGATTTGTCTATATGCAGCAGAAGCATCAGTTTCTTCTCTTGAAGGTGATTTTAATTCAAATAAAACAATAGGCAACCCATTTAAAAAAATCAAAACATCAGGTCTTTTTTCGGAATTTTCAATAAATGTCCATTGGTTTGCAACAATAAATGAATTATTATCAGGCTCTTTATAATCTACAAGATAAATTATTGTTGAACGTTGCTCTCCATTTTCCATATAACGAGCTTGAATACCGTTCTGCAAATAATCCATAAAAACCATATTCTGTTGCAATAACTCGTTATTATCTATGTTTTTAATTTTGTATAATGCATCTTGAATTGCATCTTCAGGAGCATTTTTATTTAATTTGTGGATATAATCCACAAGCACATCTTCATACAAAGGACTATAAAAATCACGAGTTTCGATATCCGGCCCGTAGATATGTTGATATCCCATATTTTGGAACAGTTCTATTACTGAATTTTCATAACTTTCTTCTGTATATAGTCCTTGCATTTTTCATTCCTCATTTTAATCTTATTATTTTTTCCACCTTTTGGCAATTTTTAATAGCTCTTGCTCGTGGTCTTTGTATATGCCTTCAGTTTCAAATATATACAAATCATTATTGGTAGCAATGTACTTGTTATAAATTTGTTTTATTGCATATGGCATACTATTTTTGACAATAACAATAATATAAAATCCTGCCATAACAATATTATATAAGGTACTATTGTGAAATTTTAGTCGTTTTATATAAACTGTTCTATTTAAATCTTTATTATCGGGAAATTTAAAAACAAAAAAATTAAATAATTCAGGATATAAATTCTTGTCATCTAAAATTTCTTTTGCAATAGATTCATATTTTCCTAAATTAACATTTAAAAAGCCTTTAACTTGTGAAATTGAAGCTCTCCACAAAATAGAAATAAAAAACTTTCTCAATAAATTATAATCAAAATCATTGCTTTTGAAATGATAAACAATTAAATCTTGTTCTTGTCTTTCAATACAATTAGAACACTCTTCTAAAAGTATTTTGTAGCCATATTCATCCAGTTTTTTAAACAGACCGCCATCACATTCGTGACATAATATATAATCCTTAAAACCGTTGTAACATATTTCCCAATTGCCATCTACATCAATTGCCCTATAACCGTTGTCTTTTTCATAATCAAGATAAAACTTTCTTGGTATTATATGAGCTTTAATTAATTCTTTTGGTTGTTCGCAAAACTTGCAGATGCCTTTTTCTGTCAATACTATACACCTCCGCTAAACGATAATTTATCGGTGGAAATATCCACATTTGAAACATCAATTTCGCCGCTCATTAACTTCGGTAATAACGTGTCCCGAAGCTGTATAAGTTTAATATTTTCATTCAAATTATTTGAAATTAGTGTATAAATGTTTTTTAATGTTTGTTCCAACTCAGATAATATGCCTAAGTCATTTGGAATATTGATAATATAATCAGGAAGAGCTTTTTTACTTAAATGTAAAACTGTTGTTCCATTTACATAACCTAAACAATGACTTTTAAATTCTTTTGATTTCAGCATTGTTGCAAGAATAAAATGCGGCATATTAATTTTAGGAACTACTTTTACTACATCCATTGAAAATACAATTTTTTCATATTTATCTGTGCACAATAAGAGTTCAGCATTTCCTATAACATCAGCATTTTGTGTTAAATCAGTGTGAGCAACCAATATATCATACAACTTTGCTTCTTGATCTATTTTACATTTATCAGACGGAATAATTTCTTTATAGCCATCTAATTTAAAACCTCCTTTTCGCTCAAAGTTTTTAATAGTAGCCATAGCATATTTAGATGGTTGTAATTCATTTCCCTTATATGAATATCCACCAATAAAATCTGCAACTTCGTCTAATTGTATGCATTGCCAATTATCAGGCATTACACCACCAAACGGTTCAAAATCGACAAACCAAGACTTATATATTGCTTGAGCTTGTTGTTCTAAATTATTATTTAGCGAATTATTTAATTCAATTTTATCATCTATTGAAGATAAAATTGTCGCTATTCTCTGTTGTTCTTGCTTAGATTCAGGAACTAATACTTCAATGTTTTTCATTGTTGTGCCTGAAACTTCTTTAAAAGTCGTACCACTACCCATATTTTCAATATTATCCTTATTAAATTTTAATAGATAATATAAAAACAAATAATCGGTATTTTCGTTTGGAATTACACTTTTAAATCCTTGGTTGGTACACATTTCTTTTCCGGCTATTGCAACATATCCAATAGGTGCTCTTGATGTAAATAAAACTGAATTTTTAGGCATCAATTGAGTTGAGCAACTTTTTAAGCCTTTTTCTGTTATATTTCGTTCGCCATTGTAGATATAACGTTCATTAAAAGTTGATAGATCTTTTGGTGTGATCCAAGAAATGTTTCCACCGTAATTAGTATCATCCTTTGTCGATGGCGTTGAACCACCAACTACTGTTCCCAAATCAGATATTTTACATTTCTTCCAGTTAGATTTCATATCCGATAGCTCCTAATTTTTCACGAATTTCGTTTTGAAGTTCGTTTGATTTTGCAAACATTTCGGATAATTCAGAAGTTAATCTATTCATTTTATCTTCAAATGGTTCACCATCATCTTCTTGTTCTTCAATTCCAACATATCTCCCCGGTGTTAGAATATAATCTTGTTTTGCAATATCATCTGTTGATACAACTGCACAGAAACCTTTAACATCTTCTAATGTCCCGTCTTGGAACGAAGTAAAGGTATCAGCCAATTTTTGGATATCTTCGTCAGTAAAATCTCTGTGTTTTCTATCAGCCATATAACCCATCTTACGAGCATCTATGAACAATGTTTTACCTTTTTGTTTTTTGTTTTTAGATATAAACCAAAGTGTAACAGGTATTTGAACGCTATAAAACAACTGAGTTGGTAATGCGACAATACCTTCAATTAAATCATCTAAAATAATATTTTTTCTAATATCACCTTCGCCACTTGATTGAGTTGATAATGCACCATTTGCAAGAACAAGACCAATTTTACCATTTGGAGCTAAATGATGGATCATGTGTTGAATCCAAGCAAAGTTAGCATTTCCTGCCGGCGGTATTCCGTATCTCCAACGTACATCTTCCTGTAATTTATCTTGTCCCCAATTTGAAAGGTTAAACGGAGGATTAGCCATAATAAAATCTGCTTTTAGAGTTGGATGTACGTCATTAAAGAATGTATCTGCGTGAGAAGTTCCAAAATCTGCATCAATACCACGAATAGCCATATTCATTTTAGCCATCTTCCAAGTATCGGAATTTGATTCTTGACCGTAAACTGATATTTTATCTCTGTTTCCACTATGTGCTTGAATGAATTTTACAGATTGAACAAACATACCGCCTGAACCACAGCAAGGATCATAAACTCTACAATTCTCAAAGGGTTTAAGAATTGAAACTAATGTTTTAACAACACTTGACGGAGTATAAAATTCACCACCCTTTGTACCTTCGTAAGATGCAAATTGTGCAATACAGTATTCATAAGTTCTACCAAGTAAATCTTTACTTTCTTCGGTGTCTTCCATTTTTATGTTATTTGTAAATAAATCAACAACATCACCTAAGACTCTTTTATCTAAATCAGGTGAGCCATAGTTTTTAGGAAGAACACCCTTTAGGGTTTTATTTTCTCTTTCAATTGCAAGCATTGCATCATCAATTATTTTTCCTATTTCAGGAGTATGTGCCGCTTCTGAAATTTTATTCCATCTTGCTTCTTCAGGGACAAAGAAAATGTTTTCAGACAAATATTCATCTTTGTCGTTTTCAAAGCCATCACCTTCTGCAACTAATTCTTGATATTTTTTATCAAATACACTTGAGATATAACGCAAGAAAATTAAACCAACAATAACTTTTCTATATTCTGCCGCCGGAATATGTCCCCATAAAACACAAGCCGCTTTCCAAAGTTGCTCTTCAAAACCTATATTTGCATTATTCTTCTCAGCCATTCGATGTCCTCTTATTTTGTACCCTACAACACTTATTTTTCCTCATGTTAAATATATCACAAACACCAAATTGAGGCAGTTTTGTAAAACTTTTCGAGGAAATTTTTACTATGTCCTAATCTGACTTGGTGAAATGTTATAATATAATATTTTGCTTAAATTATAGCGTTTTTATTCTTTCTTTAACATGAAGGAAAAGGAGAAACACTATGAAACAAGAATTTATTACAGAAATTACACAACAAATGCTTCCATATTTGGATAATATGGAATTGGAACAACTGCAAAAAGTATTAAAAGTAGCTTTGCAAAATTTTGAGATTATCAAATCTAAAAAAAACACAGAACAAAATTTTTCAAATTTAAACTTCATGGAATTATTTTTATCTGCAAAAAGAGTCGAGGGATGTTCTGAAAAAACACTAAAATATTACAGAGCCACCATTGAAACGATGCTGACTTCAATTAATAAAGAAGTAAAGCATATTGTAACAGATGATTTAAGGGATTACCTTACTAATCATCAAACAGAAAGAGGCTCAAGCAGAGTCACAATTGATAATATTCGCAGAATTTTGTCGAGTTTTTTTGCTTGGCTTGAAGATGAAGATTATATTGTAAAAAGTCCTGTACGTAGGATTCATAAAGTAAAAACAGGAACAAATATAAAAGAAACATATTCAGACGAAGCTCTTGAACTTATGAGGGATGAATGCAAAGAATTAAGAGACTTGGCAATGATTGATATGCTCGCATCAACAGGAATGAGAGTTGGGGAGATGGTTTTATTAAACCGAGAGGATATTAATTTTACAGAACGTGAGTGTGTCGTTTTCGGAAAAGGGGATAAAGAGAGAATTGTTTATTTTGATGCACGAACTAAAATACACCTGCAAAATTATTTGGAAAGTCGGAGTGATTTCAATCCGGCTTTATTTGTATCTTTAAAAGCACCTCATGAACGATTACAGATAAGCGGAGTAGAAGTCAGACTTCGAGAGTTTGGTAAAATGCTCAATATTCCAAAGGTGCATCCTCATAAATTCCGAAGAACGCTTGCAACGATGGCTATAGATAAAGGAATGCCGATAGAACAACTGCAAAAATTATTAGGTCATTCAAGAATTGATACAACCCTCCAATATGCAATGGTTAAACAAAGTAATGTCAAATTAGCACACCGAAAATTCATCAGTTAAGCCGCTAAATAATAATTTAGCACCTGCAAAAATTATCAAAGCTAACTTCCAAAATCAAAGATTGGAGGTGGCTTAAATGTTAGATTGGGAATTAAAGAAAATATCGGAAATTGCAGAATTTAATCCTCAAGAAAGTATAAAAAAAGGACAACTTGCTAAAAAAGTTGCTATGGAAAAATTAATTCCATACTGCAAACAAATTCCCGGTTATGAATTATGCGAGTTTAATGGTGGCACTAAATTCCGAAATGGCGATACAATTATGGCTCGCATTACACCCTGTCTTGAAAATGGGAAGATATCAAAAGTTGATATTTTAGAAGATAATGAAGTAGGTTTTGGCTCTACGGAATATATTATTTTTAGAGCTATTACAGACATATCAGATCCTGATTTTTTATATTATTTGGTGACAAGTCCTCTTGTAAAAGAGCCTGCAATAAAATCAATGGTTGGCTCATCAGGAAGACAAAGAGTTCAGACGGATGTTGTTAAAAATATTGAAGTAAATGTTCCACCATTTAAAATTCAACAAAAAATTGCCGGTATTCTCTCGGCAATAGATAATAAAATTTCAATAAATAATTCAACAAATAATAATTTAGAACAACAAGCTCAAGCAATCTATAAGTCTTGGTTTGTCGATTTTGAACCGTTTGGTGGCGTAATGCCTGATGATTGGCAATGTTTAACATTGGGTGATGTTACTGAAAATATTAGAACAAGAATTGGAAACAATAATTATACTGTTTTATCAGCTGTAAATACAGGTAAATTACAACCCTCAGACGAGTATTTTTCAAAACAGGTTTATAGCAAAAATACTGAAAAATATATTATTGTTGAAGAGGGTAATTTTGCATATAATCCTGCAAGAATAAATATTGGTTCTATTGGTATAAATGAACTTGGTTATACAGGATGTGTAAGCCCTGTATATGTTGCATTTAAAGTAGATAAGGATTATGAAAGTTTCTTTAGGTTTTATTTTAAATCTTCAATATTTAACGAAGAAACAAAAACTCGTGCTTCGGGATCTGTGAGACAAAGTTTAAATTATTCCGATTTTGCATTAATTGAGATTAATTATCCTTCTCAAGAGATAGCAACAAAATTCAATGATATGTATAAAACATTTTTTAAAGTAAAAAAAGAAATTGATGAGGAAAATCAACGTTTAATTCAGCTTCGGGACACGTTATTACCGAAGTTAATGAGCGGCGAAATTGATGTTTCAAATGTGGATATTTCCACCGATAAATTATCGTTTAACAGTACAAAGTTTATCTATGTAATCTTCAAATTCCTCAAAATTTTCAGGTGTTTCATGATATCCTGCAAATTTATATTTTGTCCCATCTCGTAATTCAATTTCCAATTTCCACATTAAGCCATCGCAAATATCAAACTTGGGTTTATAATTTCGTTTCCAATTATTGATTAGGTTATAAATTTTATTATTGAATTCATCGGGTGTAATCGTTAATTCATTTGAGTTTTTATCGGTTTCCAAGATATCTGTTGAAAGAATAGTTGCTTTATCGCCTGTTGCGCAATAGAGATATGTATGTCCGGGATTGCCATAACATTCCTCTTTAAAATATAACGAACTTATAACAAAATTCTCTCTTTTTAATGTTTGTTTTTTACTTGCCATTCGCATTATCCTCAATGTCTCCTGCAAGTTTTTGCAATGAATGTTTATCTGATGTTATATAAAGGCTTCTAACGGCTTCTCCGTTTTCTTGAAATTGCAATTCAAGAACATAGCGATTTTTATTTTCAATACCCCCAAGAGCACCTCCAACCATGCCGGCACCTATGCCACCCATTGCTCCTAATAAAGCTCCATATACAAGACTTTTTGTGGTAGACATTTTTAATTCATTTTCTTCGTGCAATTCAAGTCCAACGATATTTGAATAATCTATTTTTTGCGTTGCGCCTAATTTATTGTAGTAAAGGTTTAAACCATCTTTGTATGGTTCAAGTAATATCTTTTTCACGCCATCATCATTTTCGATTCCATATACATAGTCATAAGACTTAAAATCAGGAATTCTTGGATCCCCATCTATTATTTCACTTGGATAATCTGGCGCACGAAAGCCTTCTTTAACTTCATTTTTTCTTTTTATAGCTTCTTTAATCGCAAACGGCACAGATACAACTGCAACGATTAAGGATACAACTGCTATTGTGTTTAATTTGTCGTTAAACATTGATAAAAAGGTAAAAACAATATATGAAACAAAAGATAAAAATAATACTAATGCACATTTTGGCACTATTATATTAGTGCCACAAATTGGGCAATTTGTCTTTTGCTTGTCGCTTGTATCTTTGTATCCGCACTTATGACATAAAAACATATTTTTACCCTTATCTCTACTTTATTATATTTTATCCATATGTCAAATATGGACATACCGTTTTAAATCCTTTTCATTGCACCTATAACTTGCCCAACAACTGCAAATTGTTTTGTTTTATCTATTTCAAACGGCTCATATTCTTTATTAAATGAAACTGCCGTTATTCCGCCTTTTGTTTTATTTAATTGCTTGCAAAATAATTCAGAATCATAAACAAAAGCATAAACTTTGCCACTATTTATATAAGTTTTAGATTCATCAACAATTAAAGCATCCCCGGATTCAATCTTATCTGCCATACTGTCACCTCGTGCAAACACAACTGATACGGCTTTGGGATTTCCTCCGAATTTCCTTATAAAATTAATATTAAATTCAATGGTATCTGAAACAAAATCTGCGTTTGCAAAAGAACCTGTGCCACAACTTAATTCAACTTCTTTTCTCACAGGAACATAAACGATTGAGTCATTTATAACTGCAACATTTAAAAATTTAGTTTGAACACCTTTATCTTCCAATTTTTCTTTTAAGTTATCTCGCTCTTGGATTGTCAGCATACTTTTTTTATTTAATCTCTGCCATACATTTTGCCTTGAAGTTCCGATAAGAACTGCAAACTCTGTTTGTGTCATTTGCGGATTAATTTTTAATAAAGTTTCATAGCAATCTTTCAATGATATATTGGAATCTTTAGAATATTTATAACGAGCCATAATTCTCACCCATTGACATTTTTTAATAATCTTGTAAACTAATCATGTAAGATTAGTTTACAACAATATAAAAATTTTTGCAAACTATTCAACTATCTCAAGAAAGGAAATATATGTTTGATGCCCATGGACAAAAAGTTGATGCACTTTATCAACTCATCCAAATGAAAAATTGTGAGCGGATTGTTAAATTCAAAACTGCAAACATTGACTCTGCTCTTGGTTATCTTCAATGGCACATCCGAAAATATAAACGAGGACTTTTATTAGAAGTTTCTTTATTGAAAAAGATTTACGACTGGCGAACAAAATCGGTGAGATATTCTTATGAGTAAATATATTGCTCTCATAGACTGCGACAGTTTCTTTTGTAGTTGCGAGAGAAAGTTAAATCCTGAACTAAACTGCAAACCTCTCTGCGTTGTATCAAGTGAAAGAGGCTGTGTTATTGCTCGTTCCAAAGAGGCAAAAGCAATGGGAATCAAAATGGGCGATCCTTTATTTAAAGCCGTTGAGGAACACCCTAATTGTATTTATATGGTCGCTAATCACCACAATTATTTAGCAATATCAAAACAAATAATGTATATTCTAAAAGATTTAAGTCCAAATGTAGAGATTTATTCTATTGATGAGGCTTTCGTTGATGTGACGGGACTGGTCAAAGTTTATAATAAAAATTACTATACTATGGCAAAATATATTCAGGACAGAATTTGGAATGAAGTTGGTATGCCGGTTAGTATTGGAATAAGCCGTTCAAAAACGCTCGCAAAACTTGCATCAGATAGAGCTAAAACAACAAAAGACAGGATTATTTTGTTAGGTAAATCAAAATCTAAAAAATACCTGCAAGATGTAGATGCATCAGAGGTGTGGGGAATTGGCGGAAGATTAACTTTAAGACTTCAAAGGTTCGGTATAAGAACTGCAAGCGAATTCGTAAGTAAAGATGACGAGTGGATGAAGAGGAACTTTGGCAAGAACGGATTAACCACTAAATATGAATTATTAGGTCATTCCATAATCCCGATTGTAAATGATCCGCCACCTCCAAAATCTATCTGCGACACACAGTCATTCCCTGAATTTACATCAGACTTTGATTATATTAAGAATGAACTGCAAGTTCATATTCACTCTGCATGCCGGAGACTTCGTCAGGCAAAGTGCAAATGTAATACGATTGGGGTTATTGTAAAAACAAAAGATTTCAAATGTGGTTTTTTGGAAGCTAAACTTGAAA
>Ga0256404_1010648_pt1 | contig 12638 bp, 12 predicted proteins | sample RumenRJG_01DNA_FD_185990 | JGI IMG/M metagenome (GOLD analysis project Ga0256404, IMG submission 185990) | Bovine rumen microbial communities from Lethbridge, Alberta, Canada - RJG_01 | ecosystem: Host-associated > Mammals > Digestive system > Stomach > Rumen | place: Canada: Alberta | collected...
TTCATTCAATCAAATATCTGGTGACGCTGGCTATGTGGTTCCACCTGTTCCCATACCGAACACAGTAGTTAAGCACATATACGCCGAAAGTACTTGTCTGGAGACGGACTGGGAGGATAGGGAGTTGCCAGTTAAGCGAAAGGCATCCACGTTGTGGATGTCTTTTTTATTTTTTTTTACGGTTAGAAGGTTTTTCGCCGTTTATGTGGAATAAGAATAGAGCAAGGATATATTGTAGCGTTTTCATTGGGAATATACCAATTTTTTGTGATCGGAATGGGGAGGAATATAAATGGCAGAGGATACCATGAGCAGAGAAGATATTAACGCAAAGCTGACGTCATCGATTGAGGAGATTGCTACGTCGACGCAGACGGTCTATGAAGCTGTCGAGCAGGTTGCAAAGAGTGCAAGTGCTCTTGCTAAGGCTGGGCAGGAATCGGTTGAGCAGGCCAAGTTCCTGCAGGAGAAGAATGCCGATACGATCAAGGTCATCGACTTCATCACGAACATTGCTGGCCAGACGAATCTTCTGGGTCTCAATGCGGCTATCGAGGCTGCACGTGCCGGTGAGCAGGGCCGCGGCTTCGCTGTCGTTGCTGAGGAGGTCAGAAAGTTGGCTGAGCAGTCCCGTGAGGCAACGGAGAAGATCCAGTCGACGCTCAATGAGATGAACAAGGCGGTTGAGGGGATTTCCAAATCCATCGAAACGACCGGTTCGATCAGTGAGGAGCAGGCTGCTTCGACGGAGGAGATCACGGCTAACCTGTCCCGCGTGACGAGAGCCGCTGAAGAACTCAAGAAATACGTTGAAAGCCTTAACTGAGCAAGATCATTCAAAGACGCCTTTGGGCGTCTTTTTTGATTTCTTGAAAAATATGTGTTGACAAGAATAGCGTTTATCCGTATAATAATGTCCTGTGAGTGACGTATCAGTTGATCCAGTTTATACTTTGCTAGAGATATTCTGCTCACCTGGTTCACTAGCTCAGTTGGTAGAGCACCTGACTTTTAATCAGGGTGTCCCGGGTTCGAATCCCGGGTGAGCCACCATTTTATCATATGGCCCGGTAGTTTAGTTGGTTAGAATGCCGCCCTGTCACGGCGGAGGTCAGGGGTTCAAGTCCCCTTCGGGTCGCCATTTTGCCTCTGTAGCTCAGTTGGTAGAGCAGGGGACTGAAAATCCCCGTGTCAGTGGTTCGATTCCGCTCGGAGGCACCACTTGCAAGTAGAGACCTTGTGTACTTTGTACCGAGGTCTTTTTGTGTATTATTATAGAAAGATAAAGGAGAGATGCTGGTGGAAGCATTGATCGCTTCATTCCTGATTGTGTTTCTGGCAGAATTGGGCGATAAGACACAGTTTCTTGTTATGGCTTTTACGGCTAAGTATGATTGGAAACAGGTTTTTGCGGGAATGACGCTGGGTATCTTTGTGGTACATTCTTTGGCAGTGGCCATTGGTTCATGGGCGGGTGAACTTATACCGGCACAGCTTATGGCAGTTTTTGCTTCGGTATTGTTCCTTGGGTTTGGAATCTGGACATTGCGTGGTGATGATGACGAGCAAGAAGAGGCACATGATTCGCGGTTTGGCCCGTTGCTTACGGTAGCTATGACGTTTATCGTTGGTGAGATGGGGGACAAGACACAGTTTGCCGCGATGGCTATGGCTGCCCGATATGAAGCAGCATGGCAGGCTGTTTTGCTGGGGGCGCTGCTGGGGATGCTGGTGGCAGATAGTCTGGGTATCCTGGCTGGAGCATTGCTGCATCGCCGGCTGCCTGCTCGTCAGATGCGTCTGTTGTCGGCAGGGATTTTCCTCGCATTTGGCATAGCTGGGCTGGTAAACGCGCTATTATGAGTGCGCATTTACACCTTGCTTTTTCAGATTTATGCAGTATAATAAGCGGTAGTATTGAGGTTTTGAGTAGAGAAAGGGAGATTCAGTAAGAATGGAACATTTTTCGACGTTGTTCTTGGAGTTTATCGCTTCTTGGGGGTATGTGGCTGTTGCCATCTTGATGGCGGCAGAAAATGCCTGCATTCCAATTCCAAGTGAGCTGATTCTGGGATTCGCCGGGTATCTCATTTTTGCCGATCAGATGACATTTGCCGGAGCTTTGACAGCGGGCATGGTCGGAGGTATGGCAGGTTCGATTTTTGCTTATGTTGTAGGCCATAAAGGGGGACGCACCTTTGTCGATAAATATGGCCATTATTTTTTCGTCAAGAAGAGTCATGTCGACATTGCGCAGAATTGGTTTGATAAATATGGTCTCAAGGCGGTTTTTTTCAGCCGTATGCTGCCGGTTGTGCGCACGTTCATTTCGTTACCGGCAGGTTTTGCTCATGTAGATATGAAGAAGTTCTTGATGCTTACCTTCGCTGGTTCGTTGCCGTGGACTGCGCTGATCCTCGCTGCTGGAATGATGCTCGGTAAGAGCTGGCAGGTCATGTTGGCGTATGGACATACGGCCAGCCTCATTTTTGTTGGCATCTGTGCGGTAGTCATTGCGGTTATGTATATCCGCTATCGCCGAAAAAAAAACGCTCGTGAACGTGTAGAGCTCAGCGAGGATGCTGAATAATAAATAGTGTGGAAAGATCCGTTGACATGATTCTTAGTCAACGGATTTTTTTCAAATTGCAGTTTGTATGCTAGTTCTAGCCTTCCCCTTACCGAGGGGAAGGTGGGCGCGAAGCGCTGGATGAGGTATATGCGTCCGTATGGAATCCCGCTACTACGAAGCGCGGGGCTCACGGGGTAGTGCTTTTTCTGTTTCCGCTAAAATGGGCCGTTCGCAAGGTTTTACGGACTTAGTTACCTGCTCCCGTTACCAGGTCGCGGCGTACATCTCTATATCTAGCTTATGCGCTTACGGCCCAGTCCTGCTGCGCAGGACAGTAGCTCCAGACAGAAAGAACCACTACCCCGTTCGCCCCTGACATTCGTATGAACAAGTTTGCACGAAACGTTTCTCCCGTTACAAGCACATCGATGTAATTCGTTCCCTATCGCCGCAGCAGAGCAGGCTTATCCAAACCTAGCAGAGGGCGGGGGCGGGTACACTTTCTTCGTAGCGGGAGCGACTGCCCGAACGCAGTGAGGGATGGCCCGCAGCTACTACTATCTAGAACGACACGATGTATTGGCGTGCCGCCGGCCTGCCCGGCACATGTTGCTAGATACGTACGAAAGCCTTCATGCGGGTCATTTAGCGGGAGCGGAGAAAAAGTGCACCCGCCCCCGCCCAAGCTGAGCTCTATCAAGGTTATTTTAAGCTAGAACTAGCATACAAACTGCAATTTGTCATGGGAATCTGCGAATTTTTCCTTGCTTTACAACTTTGGGCATGGTATAATTTTCTAGTCGTGAGACAAATATAGTTTTGAGTTGAAATGATTCGTTTCAACCTCTGCTCCTGTTCGAGCAGGAGCCAAAGACCAAAGAGGGAGGTGATTTCGTGAGAAAGTACGAAGTCATATTTATCGTTAAGCCGATGGAAGAGGAAGCTACGAACGCTGTCATCGACAAGTTCACCAAGATCATCACTGAGAATGGTGGTACGATCGATAAAGAAGATCGTTGGGGCAAGAAGCGTCTTGCTTATGAGATCAAAGACTGCGCTGAGGGTTTCTATGAACTGCTCTACGTTACGGCTGAGCCGGCATGCGTTGCTGAGTGCGAGCGCGTAATGAAGATTACGGACGACATCCTGAAGCACATGATCGTTAGATCCGACGAAGAAGCATAAGACGTATAAAGTGCACCGCAAGGTGACAGGGAGGATTTACCATGAATAAGGCAATTTTGATTGGACGTCTGACGCGCGATCCTGAGGTTCGTTATACACAGTCTGGCGTGGCTGTTTGTACATTCACTCTGGCTGTTGACCGTCGTTTTGCCCGTAAGGATGAGAACAACGGTCAGCCGACAGCGGATTTCATTCCTATCGTGTGCTGGCGCAAGCTTGCCGAGGTTTGTGGCAACAATTTGGTCAAAGGCCGCCGTATTTCGGTGGAAGGCCGCATTCAGGTCAGAAGCTATGATGCACAGGATGGCTCGAAGCGTTATGTGACAGAAATCATAGCTGACGAGGTTGAGTTCCTGGATTCCAGAAACTCGGCACCGCAGGCAGGCGGCTTCGGCGCTCCTGCTCCGGCAGCTCCGCAGCAGCCGGCTGATGCAGGTTCCTTTGGCCCGTCCATCCCTGAAGAAGAAATTCCATTTTAAGACAGGAGGGAATTACTTTGATGAGACGTGACAGAGGCAGAAGACCTCGTAGAAAGGTCTGCTCGTTCTGCGTAGACAAAGTCGAGCATATCGACTATAAAGACGTTGCAAAACTGCGCCGCTTCATTACGGAGCGTGGCAAGATTTTACCGCGTCGTATCTCTGGCAACTGCGCTAAACATCAGCGTCAGGTTACTGTTGCAATCAAGCGCGCACGCAACATCGCGCTGCTGCCGTTCACTGCAGAGTAAGAGACATTTCAGGGTGTTGTACTTCGGTACAGCACCTTTTTTCTATTTTTACTTTACTGCAGGAAGGTGGCTCTATGACAAATAGGATTGAGACAGCGATGCGCATTTTCACAGAGCCGCGTCATTTCAAGCTACGCTTATTCTTAGAGGGAAATATCATCGGCATCTTTACAGGCTTGACGATTGCTTTATTCCGCTATTTACTGGAACTGTCAGAAGACTATACACCGCTTATCTATAGTTGGTTGCGGGAAAATCCTCTTTGGCTGCCGGCCTGGGGGGCTGTGCTCGTGATGGTGGGCTGGATGCTATATCGTATCGTGCAGACGGATGGCATGACGTCGGGCTCAGGCATTCCCCAGCTCAAGGGTATTTTGCTTGGCCGGATGGATATGAATTGGGCACGTGTGCTGGTGCTCAAGTTTACAGGAGCGGTACTGGGCATTGGTGCAGGGTTGTCACTTGGACGCGAAGGGCCGAGTGTGCAGCTCGGTGCTTGCATCGGACAAGGTGTTGGCCGGGTGACGAAGCGTTCATTTGCCGAAAACCATTACTTGCTCACGGCTGGTGCTGGAGCAGGTCTGGCAGCGGCATTCAATGCGCCGCTGGCTGGCGTGATTTTTTGCCTGGAGGAGCTCACGAAGAACTTTTCGCCCTTCGTGCTCATGGGTTCGATTGCGGCAGCTGTGACAGCAACGACGGTTACGCAGTACTTTTTTGGTATGGAGCCGGTTTTCCATATGGGCGAGATTCCCGTCGTAGCGACGGGCAGCATCTATGTGCTCTTGATTGCACTCGGTGCATTTGTCGGCGTGCTGGGGCTGGCCTTTAACCGGATGTTGACGCGCTCGCTGGATGGTTATGATAAGGTGAGGTTCCCACAGTGGGCAAAGCCGATGGTACCGCTTTTGCTGGCTGGTGTACTGGGCTTTCTCCTGCCGCAGGTGCTGGGAGGAGGCAGCCGGCTTGTCGATGCGCTCGTTGTGACGGATTACTCGTTTCTATTTCTGGTAATACTGCTGCTAGGAAAATTCTTTTTTACGATGGTGTGTTTTGGTTCTGGTGTGCCCGGCGGTATCTTTCTGCCGATGCTTGTGCTCGGCAGTGTCGGGGGAGCAATATTTGCGAAGCTGGCAGTGGCAGCTGGGGTCATGGAGCCAATCTGGACCGTCAATTGTATCATCTTTGGTATGGCAGCTTATTTCGCTGCAGTCGTCAAGTCACCAGTCACGGGAGCTGTGTTGATCATGGAAATGACAGGCTCTTTCGATCATATGCTTGCGTTGATACTCGTTTCGATGACGGCCTATCTGGTAGCTGACCTGACGAACAGTGAGCCGGTCTACGATATGCTGCTCAATCGCAGCTTGGCGTTGCGGGCGCAGATTGAAACGATGGTGCGCCGTCATCGCATCATGAGTGAGTTGATTGTCGGCATGGGCAGCCAGCTTGATGGTGCATTGGTTCGCGAGATCCCTTGGCCCGCTGGCAGCCTGCTCGTCAATGTGCGCCGCGGCGGCGAAGAACTTGCGCCTAATGGCAGCTTCCAGTTGCGGGAGGGCGATTATCTGTATGTCTTGAGCGATGATGTGTACAGGGCAGCGCTCGAATCGCTGGCCAAGGAAAAGTCCTCTTGATAATTTCTCGCAGATTTAGTACAATAGTCGTACAACAAGAGCAAACAATAACCTAGGTTTTCTTTTATAGGAGTGAATGAAAAGATGTTTTTGGAAGAACGTCAGGAAATTATTCTCAATATGCTTGCACGGGATGGCAAGGTTCGTGTCCGCGAGCTCAGTGAGAAGTTCAAGGTAACGGAAGACTGTATTCGTAAGGATCTTGGCGCCCTCGAAAAGAAAGGCAAGCTTAAACGTACTTATGGTGGTGCTGTGCGCATCCGTGAAAACAGCCATATGGTCGAGGTCAGCAAACATCGCAATACCGATGTCGAGGCTAAGCAACGCATTGCGCAGGCAGCCGTGAAGCTCATCCATGAAAAGGACATGGTTTTTCTGGATATTTCGACGAGCAATCTGGCTATTGCTGAACTGCTGGTCAAGATGGATCAGGATATCACGGTTGTCACGAATATGATCGACATCCTCGTTGTGCTCGCACGCAATCCGAAAATCCGCGTGGTCTTTGCTGGCGGCAAGATCAATAAGAGCCGTGATGGCTTCTGGGGCGGCATGACGCTTGATTTCATCTCGCGTCTCAAACCGGACATTGCATTCGTCGGTGCAGTAGGCGTTGATGTCAAAGAAAACAGCGTTTCGACCTATGATATTGACGATGGGATCAACAAAGCAGCTATCATCCGTCATAGCAAAAAGGCTTATGTTGTCGCTGAGGCCCGCAAGCTCAGCACGGACGGAAACTACAACTACACGACGCTTGATACGCTTTCCGGCTTGATTACGGATACGCTGCCGGCCCGTGATATCCAGGATGCAGCTGATTCTTATGGCGTTGAGATTATCCTGCCATGAAAATCACCTTTCCTGCTAGATTGAGCTGGGAAAATTTTTATACGGTGATATTGAAAGGACTGAAGGTATATGCATTTTACCTGGCAGTCCTTTCCCTTTTCCGGCTCTTTTTCATTGTTTATCTGCATGACTATCTGGGGCCAGCCAGCGGTACAAGTGATATACTGCTGGCACTCTGGCGCGGCAGCCGTTTGTCGATGCAGACGGCTGGCTGTCTGGCGCTCTTGAGTTTCCTGCCATCGTTGCTCCTGCATTATCTGTGGCCGCGCCTTGAGCACTGGAGCTGGCGTGTCATGAACTTCATCGTGCTGGCGGTGCTTTCGGTGCTCTATGTGGCGAGCTTCCCGTTCTACCGGCAATTCCGCATGAACTTCAATCAAATGCTGTTCACGGGCGCCAATGACGATATCTATGCCCTGTTCATCACGATGATTCAGCAGTATTGGCTGCCGGTGCGGCTTGCTGGAGCGCTGCTATTGGCCTACGCTTTATGGCGGCTGCTTATTTGCTGGCTGCACTGGACGCCGGTTGAGAGGTGGCTGCGCGGAGTTTCTTTGGCCGCGCCGTTGCGCTGGCTGGGGCGGCTGGTCTTTCTCGGCGGTATATATCTAGCGGTATTGCTGGGGATATTTGGCGGCAGTCTCGGCTGGCAGACGGCTGTTGATTGGGAAAATGCTGGCGTTACGAAAGATGAATTCCTCAATGAGGCTATACTGGATAATCCGCAGGCCATTTATCGTGCCTGGGTATTGAACAACCGCATGCTGGCTTGCAATGGGCTTGACTTTACTGTGGAGGATATCCGTGTGCTGGCGGCATTGCTGGCAGGCCGTCAGCCGGATAGCGACAATCTTGATGACTATCTGCAAAAACAGGCGCAGGGAGCTCGTATCGATAAGCCGCGCCATGTGTTTGTCATCCTGTCTGAGAGCTTTGCCAATTGGCCGCTGCTCGATAAGTACAAGGATATTCCGATTGCGACGGGCATGCGTGCTTTGATGGCTGAGCCGGATACGGATTATTGTCCGACCTTCCTGCCAAATGGAGCGAGTACGGTTTCGGCTGTCACTGGTGTGGTCACAGGTCTGGCTGATGCTAATCTATATCTGACGACGATGCCTGAGTCGTTCCGTGAGCCATATGTCACGGCCAGTGCGCCGCAGATGAAAAAGTTAGGTTATACGACGGACTTCTGGTATGCCGGCCCGGCGACTTGGGAGCGTATCGGTGCTTTTACGCAAGCCCAGGGATTTGAGCATTTCTACAGCCGTGGTGATTTCGGTGATGTGCCGGGCAGCGTTTGGGGGTGCGAGGATGAGTACCTCTATGCAGAAGTGCTGGCGGGCCTTTCGGATACGCCGGGGTTCCATGTCATCCTCAACGCCTCGAATCATTCGCCGTATGATGTCGATGTTGAGGCAAAAGGCTTTGACAAAGAAGCTGTGCGGGCAGCTTTGCCGCCAGAGGCGCAAGCCGATGAGGAGCTCTTGCGGGAGCTGGGGCATTATTGGTATGCAGACCGCGAATTGGCAAAATTTGTCCGGGAAGTCAAGGAAAGGTATCCGGACAGTGTATTTGTCATCGTTGGCGATCATGCCGATCGCTACAATATCGATAAGACGCCGTCGACTTATGAGCGTTATGGCATACCCTTCATCATCACGGGGGGCGGTATCCATAAAGGGACGCTGCTCGCTGATTCAGCGGGCAGCCAAATCGATATCGTGCCGACGCTTATTGAGCTTATTGCTCCGCAGGGCTTTAACTATATGGCCATTGGGTCAAGTCTTACGACGGTCAACAAACGCGGTGTCAACTATGGTTTTTGGATTACACGGCAGGCTATCGGCAAGGCGGATACGGTGCCATTGGTACCAGAGGCGGTTGGTGACGGGGGGGTGCCAGCTATTGATGATCAGGCCATGCAGGATTATATCAATGCGGTACGCAGCCTGTCGTGGTGGAGGCCAAAGTATGGGCCAATGCTGGATGCTTCATTGCTCAAAAACCGTTGATTGGTTTGGGGGAAAATCTGTTATAATGTACTAGGTAACAGAATGATAATGAGAGTGGATGAAGAATGGTAAAACGTTTAATTGTCAATGCCGATGATTTTGGACGGCATGAACTTATCAATGCAGCTGTCGAGCGCGGTGTGACCGAGGGCTGCCTGCGCTCAGCAACGCTGATGCCGGGTGGGAAGGCTTTCGCATCGGCCGTGGCCGTGGCCAAGCGTCACGCCGAGCTCGGCGTGGGTATACACTTTACCTTGGTCAATGGCTATCCGGTCCTGCCACCGGCAGAGATTCCATCGCTGGTGACCGCACAAGGTGTGTTCTATGATGACCACACAGCGTTCGTCAAGCGGTTTATCACAGGCAAGGTGAATCTCGAAGAGGTACGTGCTGAGCTGGCAGCTCAGCTGCAGAAGCTGGAGCAGGCGGGGCTGGTGCTAACGCATGCTGATAGCCATCAGCATATGCATACGCTGCCAGGTATCATCGATATCGTGCTGGAGCTTGCAGCAGCAGCGGGCATCAAAGCCGTGCGCACGCCGCGTACGCCGCTGTTCTGTGGTAAGTTCGGCGGGGTTGGCCAGCTGATAGGCCGTTTGGGCCTCGGAACACTTGCGCAGTTGGCGGCAGGTAAGGCTCAAAAACGAGGATTGGCAACACCAGATCATTTTGCCGGCATTGTGGCTGGTGAGGCGGTGTCCGAAGCCTATCTTAGGGAAATTATCCAGCAGCTTCAGCCAGGCACTACTGAGGTCATGATGCATCCGGGGACGGAGAATGCAGTGCTTGTCCCTGACTGCGGCTGGGAGCATGATTTCGAGGCTGAGCTTGCGGCCATCGTTTCGCCAGCCGTGCGGGAACTGGCTGCAGCGGGAGCGGTCGAAATCACAGATTTCCGTGCGCTTTATGCGGAGGATTGAGGAACAAGGATGGACAAGATAACCATAATCGTCCCCTGTTACAATGAGCAGGAGGTTATAGAGAAGTTTCATTCAGAGGTAACAAATGCCTTGCACGAAGTAGAAGACTGTGAGTTCACGTATCTGTTTGTCAATGATGGCAGTACGGATGCGACGCTTGCCAAGTTGCAGCAGCTGGCAGCCCGTGAGAGGTCTGTAAGCTATATCAGCCTGTCGCGGAATTTTGGCAAGGAGGCAGCTATGCTGGCTGGTCTTGATTATGCGGCTGGCGATGCGGTCATCATCATGGATGCGGATTTGCAGCATCCGCCGGAACTCATTCCGGTGATGATTGACTGGTGGCGTAAGGGGTATGATGATGTCTGTGCCAAACGCACCGATCGTGCCGATGAGACGTGGTTCAAGCGTCATATGGCTAATCTGTTTTATCGCTCATTGCAGGCTGTCTCGAAGTTCCGGGTACAGCGTGATGTTGGCGATTTCCGCCTGCTTGATAGGCGCTGCGTGGCAGCGCTGCGCCTGATGCGTGAAAATCAGCGCTTTACCAAGGGAATGTTCACTTGGGTTGGTTACCGCAAGAAAGAGATTCCGTTCCATGTACGGCCGCGGGCGGCCGGCGCGACGACCTGGAGCTATCTGGCACTTTGCAATCTGGCCATTGAAGGCCTTACCTCCTTCACGACGGCGCCGCTGCGGCTGACTACGCTGCTCGGGCTGGGCGTTTCGCTGTTGGCGCTGTTTTATATGTGCTGGGTGCTTTTTAATGCGCTTTGCTATGGCGATCCTGTGGCTGGTTATCCGACCTTGATTACGGTCATGCTCTTTTTGGGCGGTGTGCAGCTGTTGTCGCTGGGCATCATTGGCGAGTATCTAGGCCGCGTGTTCACGGAAAGCAAGCAGCGGCCGATTTATCTGGTTGATGAATACGATGGACAGAAGATGATTTATGGCAGTTTTACTGGCCAGTTGCCACAGGTGCAAGAAAATAAGAGATAGGGAGCGTGGCGTTTTGTCGCAGAGTAATAATGATTTAGGGCGGAACCTGCTGGTTCTGCTGGGGATTTTCCTGGTAATGTTCGTGCTGAATCAGTGGATGCCGATTCATCGCGATGATTACGATTATTCGCTGATCTGGATGACGGCGGAACATGTGGGATCGTTCCAGGATGTAGTACAGTCAGCGTATCGCCATTACTTTTTGCACGGCGGCCGCATGGTTACGGTATTCTGTCTGGATCTGTTCCTGTGGCTGGGCAAATTGTGGTTTGATATCGCCAATGCGTTGATGTTTGTTGCGTTGGTGGTGCTCATGTACTTCCATGCCCGCCGCGCTGTCGAATGGCGGCAGGAGCCGCTGATTCTGGCGGTCACAGGTTTGCTTGCCTGGTTGTCATTCCCGCATTTTGGCGAGGTGGCGGTCTGGAAGAGTGGATCGACGGTTTATCTTTGGTCGGCTGTGCCGGTGGCTTTGTTCCTGCTGCCATACAACCTGTCATTGGCCAAGGGGCGCCCAGTGCTTGGCAGCTGGTGGCTGGCACCTATGTTCCTGCTCGGCCTTATTGCCGGCTGGTCGGTGGAGAACCTGGCTGTCACGGTGGTCGTATTGACTGCTGGCATCAGCTGGTATTTGCGCCGTAAGGGGGCTATGGAGGGTTGGATGATTGCCGGCTGCTGCGGTGCGCTGCTCGGACTTATCGGGCTTGTGGCTGCACCAGGCAATTTCGTTCGCTATGATGATCAGGGCAGCGGCAAAGGGATTCTTGATCATATTGGCAATCAGATCGCTGGCAATGCGGAAATGGTGCTCTACATCCTGCCGCTTATCTTGCTGCTGCTTTGCGCTTGGCGTGTCTTCAAGATGGTGCTGGCCGAGCGTCAGGGGTGTCAGATTACGCGCGGGGCGGCGAGACTCAGCTATCGGCAGTGGGCATTGCTGGGCTTTATCCTGCTCTTGGTTGTGTCGTATTTCAACGGCAGTTTCGTGGCGTGGACGGTGCGTGATATCCTCTATGCCATCGTGATGGTGCCGCTCGGGCTCACAAAACCTAAGACCATCGATCATTTTGACAATCTGTTCAAGGGTTTTGACGAGATGGCTATCTATTGGCTGACGATTTTCTTCGTTTATGCGCTGGTCAAAAAGCGGCTGGGGCTGTCGTCACCAGTCATCCGCCAGCTGGCGGAAATGGTTAAGGCCCGTGAGGTTTGGCAGGCTTTTCCGGTTGTCCGTTATGCGGGAGGGCTGCTGGGCTTGGCGCTGTTCAACAATCTGGTCATGCTGGCCGCACCGACTTTTCCTGCCCGTGCGACGTTCAGCTCGGTGGCGATGATTATCACGGCAGCGATTGCCATTCTGCGTGAGCCTGTAATCCGTGAGTATTTTGCCGTTCATGCACGTGCTGTGCTGGGAGCTGGTGCTGTGGGACTGGCCCTGTTTACGCTGTCGGCAGCTATGCTTGTCACCTATACGCTGCGGCAGGAAAATGATGCACGTCTGGCCATTGTCCAAGCGGCTGCGGATAGGGGCGATTCCATCGCGTATATGGACCCGATCCCGCTGAAGAATCGGGCGCTGCGTCATGTGTTCTTTGCCGACTTTGATAGCGGTGTAACGAAAGACGGCTTGTGCAAGTATTATGGTATCAAGGATATCAAGGTAAATATGGAGAAAGACAGCCGGCGCTAGGGGCCGGCCAGAGGATAGATGCAGATGATTTCGCTGGAAAA
>Ga0256404_1010649_pt1 | contig 12634 bp, 5 predicted proteins | sample RumenRJG_01DNA_FD_185990 | JGI IMG/M metagenome (GOLD analysis project Ga0256404, IMG submission 185990) | Bovine rumen microbial communities from Lethbridge, Alberta, Canada - RJG_01 | ecosystem: Host-associated > Mammals > Digestive system > Stomach > Rumen | place: Canada: Alberta | collected...
ATGTCCCCTCTTAACTGCCCGGCTCATCTAGCGTGAGCAATGTAGTTAAAATTGCAATTGAATATCAAAGACTTACGAAACCTTCTGCTCACGCCCCCGAAAATCACGAGGCGTGAGCAATACTCGTTTGGAACACGTTCCTTATCAGTAAGTTACAGATTCACTTTGCTTATGCGATCAAAATGTAATCGAGGAGGGCATCTAAAACCAGAAAGTCGGCTCGAATGGGATGCTTCCCGGCTCCGCCATCTCAGCAAATCTGAGCAGTGTGTTACAGGTAATATAACAGCAGCTGATCCAGATTTGGTCGGCATGGAATCTCCACGAAGGATACCATTCCCAAGCAGTGGGGATGAGTCCCGATTCAGGAATTTGCACCTTGGTCACTTCGTCCATCAGCGCCTTTGCCTTTGCCAAAGAGAGTCTGTCGCCCGTTTCTTCATATAGAGCCATCCATGCCGAAGCCATGCTTGCCGCACTGTCGTCTATGGGAGTCCTATAATAGAACTGTTCTACCACGCCTGGGGTATAGTAAGTCTTCAACCCATCATCGTTCGGAATACTTTCCCAGTTGGTAAACTGGTCTTCTCCGAAAGCAATAAGCAGCCTGGCAACTTTTAGATTCTCTTTGCTTATCGACCCAGAATTCAGCATGTATGTAGCGTACGGAACACAAGTCCAGTGCGTCTGATCTTTGTACGGATCGTTTTTTGCTGAGATGTCCTCGAACTGAGCCACCATGTCGAAATCCTTAAAGGCTTCCGTGTTCATCCACTTTTCTCCGGCCAGACGCATCGCCTCATAGTCGTTCACGCCATACTGGTCGTGAATTCTCCTAGCTAGGCCGAGTATGGGATGGAGTCTAGCACAGACATCGTTGTCAGGCTCCCCAGTTGCGACAACTAGCTTGATTGGAAAGGATCCGTCTTTGCGCTGCAGCTTCCTGTAGGTGTCAAGGATTCCTATCACCTGGTCATAATATTTCCGATCCCCCGTCTCGTCGTAGAGATCCAATAACGCATTTGAAGCCTTGGTCGCCTCCATGCTCATCATCTTACCTTCGTTGAAGGCGGATGCGTGAAGTCCACCATAGTAGGTTGGAGGGAAATATGCTAGAGGCGCATCTGCGGGCTGGCTTTCGCGAATAAGAAAGTCGGCTGCGCTACGAGCAATAGCAATGGCATCCTCACGTAGCGAAGGTACCAGTTTCGCCAGTAACATCTCACAGCGGATGGTTCCACCGATAGACTTGGCTGGATATGTGTTCAGCTTATAGCTCATATCCGGGACATTCTGGGTTTTCCAGTTCTGAATGGCCGGCAGATTGTGGATAAAGAGCAGAGCCTTAATTGCCGCCTCCTTGTAAGAACGGACGGGGCCAGGATATTTGCCCGTGAAAGGGAAGTCACGAATGAACTTCCGCTCCCCCACGACACATATTACTTTCCCCTTTTTGTCAATTGCTTCCACCTTCAGCACTACGTCACCAGCAGGAATCTTGTTCCAGATGGGAGCGAGACTATGATAGGGCTTGTCGTCCTTGAATGTCCATTCTTGCTCTTCTTTCCTCAGAGTATACAGATATTTGCGAGCCCCATCGACTTCCTTGAAATCGAAAGCCGGAGCATATATGAACTTGACGGAATACCCGTTCCAGAAAGGGTTCTTCCCTTCGTAGCCGGGGCTAATTGGCTTCAAGTATTCCTTCGCTGCCTGTCTTTGCAGCTTCCTGTAATTAAACTTAGGCAGTTTTGAAGACGCTGCCGGGCATGCCAATGCTATAGCAATGGCTGCGATAAAAACATTTCTGAATTTTAACATGATTAAGAACAATTTGGTCGGTTTGATAATACCAGAGGCGTTCCATATGCCTGACTCTGTGTAAGCAGGTAATCCGCAGCCTGCCTGCACAATTATTACAGTCAGAATTCCGAGGACTGCAACAATGCCGGAAATTCACTATGGTGAGTCGAGATAAAGTCAGCAGAGAACGGCATCTATTCCAGATGAAATCTTTGAATATCATTTTGGTAGTTCGTTAGTATTTCTTCAGAATTCAAAGCCCTGTCGTAGAACCGGAAGGAATAGAGATCACCTGTGTATTTGGAAGATCCCGTGAACCTTTCTCCTATGTGGATGTGACCTGAATATTCTCCTCCGTAATGTCCTTCTGAAGTATCTGCCTGAACACCATCGCAATACATCCTGCTTCCTGTGGCGGTGATTACGACAGAAAGCAGATGCACCTTCCCATCATCGAGTTTAGGAACGGAGAATGATTTCTCGCCGCCGAAGGAAGAGTAGGTCTGTACGGACGTAACGTTTTCCAAGTACATTGCCTGATAGCCACTGTCACTTTCGCGAGCATCGATGAGGAAGCAGCCACTGTTGGTTGGATTCCGCACCAGTATCTCGAACGTGCAGGCTGTGGGGAAGCAGATGGCATCGTTCATATGACCGCCTTGGGAAGAACATGAGATGTGATTCCCCTCGTGGACTATGCCGACATCCATGGTTGCGGCAAATCCATTTACGTAATCTGTCCAGATGCCATTCACGGGTGGCTGCAGGCCGTCCCAGCAGGCATACAGATTCCGTGCATATGAATCGATTTCTCCATCCAGCTTACCGTCGTATTGGGTATTGTCTACCGTCACAGGATAGGAAGGAGAATAGTTGTACATGTTTGTAGGAGCATTTTGCGCAAGGACGCCTATCCGTACGAAATATTTGCCGTTGGTCAGACCCTGTGTCTTCAGGACGAGGGAAGCCTCTTCGTCAACCTCGAATACCTTGTCGGAAGCATCCTGGGCAGAGGCTGTCTGAAGTCCCCAAGACACCCTTGAGCTCTGGTTGCAGAGCAGGACCATCTTCGAGATCTTTTCTTTGGAGTCAATGTGGAACTTTGCTCTTATCTTGGCCTTCGTGGCATCGTACGAAATCTCCTCTTCTTTGATCCTTGCGTATGGCTGGACTACCAAGTCGTACTGGGTATCTCCCTTCAGGTTCATGATTCGAGGCTCAGGTGGATAGAAATTCCCGTTAGGTGCCTGGATCATGTAATTGCCGGAATGTATCCGAGTGAAATGATAACTTCCTTCCATCTTGAAAGGAATGGATGTCTGAGTTCTGACCACGCCTGTGTCGGCCGTGATGAGTTGGATGCTTGAACCGTTCGGCTCTTCCTGCAGAATCCTTTCTCCTGTCTCGGAATCGATGACCGATCCGTAAAGCGTCGCATCGAAAGTTTCTTCATCTGCCTCTCCGCATGATACGGCCAAAGAGGTGGCGAAAGCAAGTAAAAAATATCTTAACTTATTCATATCCATAGAAAATCAATATCCCGGGTTTTGGACGATCAAGGCATTGGTGTTTATCTCCAGCATCGGAATTGCGAGCCAGTAAGATTTTGGATAGGAGAATACCCTTACATAAGCTTGCTCATCGACGGGCGTAATCTGGTAGAACTCTTCGGCAGTTGCGCCGTAGACGTTCATTCCATCGGCCTCGGTATAATTGTGCATCACATTCCATCTTCGAAGATTATCGTAAGCCCTGCCCTCGAAGCAGAACTCGGCCAGGTTTTCCTGATGGAGAGCTTTTCGCATCGTTTCTCCATTCGGCATGCCGCCAGCGACGGACCAGGCATCCTCGAAGTTGGGCAGGCCGCAACGATGGCGAACCTTATTGAGATAGACGAGGCCTTCCTGGCTGAGTTGTCCATCGTATTCGAAGTCCGCTTCGGCATAGTCCAGGTAGAGTTCGGCCAATCTCATGAAAGGCAGTCTGAAAGAAAGGAAACTTATCGTGCCGGAGGCCCGGTTATAGGTCAGGGACTTTGACACCCATTTCTGAATGCAGTAGCCCGTGCAAGAGTTATATGAGGCCTGACGATAGAAGCCGTGCCGTTCCCTCCAACGCATCTTCAGCACGATGCTATCCTGTCCATTGCTGGCAAAGTAGCCCCTGTCGTAACCGACGGATGCGTAGAAACGCGGATCCCTATGCCTATGATAGAGCACGGTGGAATCACCAGGAGCGATGCTCATGAGATGGTTGGCAGCGTAGCCCTCTTTAGTCCGAGGGTCGGCCCATAACGGAAGCCCGTTGTCTGTGAGGAACTGATCAATGATGAACAAAGTTGGGGACATCATCATCTGCATTCCTCTGTTGTCAATTGGCTCACGTGTCTCTTCCGTAACTGGATTGATGACCGTTGCATCCCAGTCACGACAACCGTTCTGCCGCTGGAGCGCATTACAATATGAATCGTTAGAGAATAAGTATTCGCATTTACTTGCTGACCTCTCCAGGAACATGTAATAGTAGTTCCTCCTGCCTCTTTCCAAGTCATTGGCAGGCGGATTAACGGGGTCGCTGTATTCGTAGAGATGGTAACCATTGGCTTCTGCGAGGTCAATCGCCTCTTTCGCAGCATCCATGGCTTTTTTCCATTTTTCTCGGTCATAGGTCTGATTTATCATGTCCGAGCCATCATAATTGAGGAAGTTGGCGAAAGCCTTATTCCCATTCACGAAAGGACTGGCAGAATACATCAGGACCCTGGACTTGTAGGCTTTCGCCGTGGCAGATGTTGGTCGGCCGTATTTCTCTCCAACCCTAGTTGCAGGCAGCTGTTCAGCCGCCTTGTCGAACATTTCGCAGACGAAATCTGAGCATTCATCCCAAGAAGAACGCGGCTTGAATAAAGACTTCGTGTCCTCGTTCATAGTGATCTCATGATCACGAATGACAACTGGCCCGTAGTGCTCCATCAGCACCCAGTGATAGTAAGCAATCATGAAATATGCCTGTCCCAGAAAGTCATTCCGATCTTCTTCCGAAAGGTCGTCGACATCCGTAGCAGCCTTGCAATGGTTGACGAACCACCAGGCTAGGCGAATGGCATTGTAAAGTCGTAGCCCGGAGCCATAGCCGTTGACGACATCTGTCCAGAGAGCGAAGTTGGTGGCATTGGCGTTCTCGTATCCATACCAGATTCCCTTCCAAGGAGCCCAACGGGGAGGGTTGTCGTAGGTAGTGGTGACCTCGTTGCCCAATGTCCAATCAGGAACCGAATTTCCGAAATAGACCGACGGAATGTTCCCGTAAATCATGTTGAGCGAATACTCTATGTCCTGCACCGAGGAAAACATGTCTGCCTGGGTAGCGCTGTCCTGAGGGACGACGTCAAGGAAATCACAGGAGGTCAGGAAAATGGCAAAAATGAAAGTGAATATTGTCTTTTTCATGTCTCAAGCATTTAAAAATTCAACTGTAGGCCGAATTGAACCGTTTTTTGAAGTGGGTAGGAGAGGCCTGTCCCTGAACCCATCTCCGGATCCCAGTACTTGAACGGCGAGAACAGGAACAAGTTGGTTCCCGTACAGTAGATTCGTATGAAATCCTTGAAGGTGTAACCAATCTCGACGTTCTTGAGCCTAAGGAAACGGGCATTTCTCAGCCAGTAGTTAGAGTCATATGTTCTGTAGTTATTGTTGAACTGCCAATCAAGCCTCGGGTATGCAGCGTTCGGATTCGGATTGTCTTCTGACCAATGATCGTCCACAATCCACTGGAATATGTTGTAGTTGGCTCTTGAATCATCTAGGAACGGATGCGCTCCTCCGATTTCAAGCGAGACATGGCTTCTACCTTGGAAAAAGAACGAAAAGTCAAAATGCTTGAAATATACGCTTCCACCGAATCCGTAAATGATTTCGGGGACATAGGGCCATCCAATATACGTCTGGTCATTCCCGTCAATCTTCAGATCTTCATTGAGATCCTTGTACTTGATTTCACCTGGGAGCGTGACCGTAGTAAAGGCGATGAGAGGAGATGCATCCACATCCGCCTGATCCTTGTAGAGGCCTTCTGAAACAAGTCCGTAAGTGGTGTTCAGGGAGTGACCTACCTGACTCTGATACTTGTATTTAAGAGACAGTGGCTCATCGATGTTCACCACTTTGTTGTGTGCATAGGTGAAAGTGCTCCTAGCAGAGACTGAGAAGTCTTTGCTGAAGACTTTGTTGTAGTCCAGAGAGACTTCGCAGCCCATGTTGTTCACCTCTCCTATATTGCCGGCAGGAGAAATTCCAGTGAACCCAGCGCTGTAAGGGAGCGAACGCCTGTACATGAAGATTCCCGACCGATTCTCCTTGAAAAAGTCAGCTATGACAGTAAGTTCGTCCTTGATGGTGAGCTCTAAGCCGTAGTTGCTCTTGCGGCTGACCTCCCAGGTGGCCTCTTCATTTCCCAGCCTGCTAATGAAGTTGCCTGGAACCCCTGTAATGTTTTCTCCGAAGGAATAGCCGGCGTTCGCTCTCATATTAATGATGGAGCGGTAAGGGAAACGAGTGTCCAGATAGTCGTTGCCTGACCAGCCAAAAGAATACCGCAACTTCAGCATGCTGATCGTACCTTTAAGATTTTTCCAGAAAGGCTCGTTGGATATCATCCAGCCCAAAGCTATGGAAGGAAAGAAGCCCCATCGGTGCCCCTTCATGAAGTTCTCGGAACCATTGTAGCCGAAATCTCCTTCCAGCATGTAGCGCTTGTCATAATTATAGGAGACTCTTCCAGCGAAGCCCTGCTCTCTCCTCGGAAGCCAGTCCTCATAACCTCCCTGAAGCGTGTTTATTGTCTCTTTCTGGTGATAAAGGGCGGTTGTGCCGACAGAGTGCTTCCCAAAGGTGCGATTGTACTCCAACGTTGCCTGCACAGTCATTTCACGATAGCCGCTATTGCTGACCGAAGCAGACAGATAGTCCGAGCCGGCTGTACCCTGCACTGTAAGCTCCGGATTGGAAATGACGTTGGTCGCTTCATCATAATCATAGCGAGACAAAGTGTAGTAGTGAGGCCTGAGATAATAATATGAGGTTGAATACATCCTATTGTAGAATGATACCAATCCCCACGCTTTCAGTCCGGTAGTAATGAAATCGAGGTTCTGGTCAACCCTCAGCGAAGCGGTGTTGTGCATTCTGAATGTCTTCTGATAACCTGCCGAAAGAGTAGCGTAAGGATTCGGCATGTCAATGCGTCCGTCTATTCCGGAAGCACGTCCGAAGATCGTGAACTTGTGCTGTTCAGGTAGCCAGTCGTCCGGCCAGGTGGCAGGGAACAAGACAGGGATGACCCTCATGGCAGAATAGTACAAGCTGCTTGTAGATGAATAGGGATGATTGCCATACTGCAGTTGCGTATTGAGCCGGATATCCATGGTTGTGGTGTTTGTTACTTTAACATTCACATTGCTTTGGAAATTGTACTTCTGTACATTGATTCCGGTATTGAAACTGACGGCAGGAGAATTCTTCACGATTCCATTTTCCTGGGACATGGCAACGTTGAGAAAGTAGTTGACCCTGTTCCCACCTCCACGCAGACTGATGTTGGCATTCTCTGAATTAGCCGATCCCTTGAAAAGCATTTTGTACCAATCGACATTGGGGTAGAGATATTCATTGACCTCCACCTCAGTCTTACGAATCTTTTCTTCAGACCACCAAGGACTGAAGCCACGCGTCAAGCGAGCCTCATTATATGCCCTCATGTAGGTAGGTCCTTCGGCGATTCCCGGCACCGATGTAGGGAAGGTAACTTGGACGTTGACATTGACATTAACGGAGATTTTATCAGATTGCTTGCCATTCTTAGTCGTGATTATCATCACCCCGTTAGCGCCACGAGACCCGTAGAGGGCTGTCGCTGCAGCATCTTTCAAAACGGAGAACGATTCGATAGACTCAGGCGAGATTCCATTCAGCTGCGTGGTGGTTATCTCTACTCCGTCCAAGATATAAATAGGCTGCGTGTTGGCTCCGAAAGTTGAGATTCCTCGTATCCAGAAGCTTGCGCCATCCGCTCCGGGTTCACCGGAAGCCTGAGTGGAGATTACGCCCGCAATATTTCCGGCGAATGTCTGCGAAAGGGTGGATGAGTGGGTCCCACTCAGCCTGTCTGGTTTGATGTTCGTCACGGCCGTAACCATCGTCTCTCGGTTCTGGGTAGTGCCGAATGCCACCACGACAGCATCATCAATCCGGCTGGCAGATTCGTCCAGCGAGACCATGTGGAATACGGCATCGTTTTCAGTGGCCGGAATCTTCTTAATGAGGTAACCTATGGAAGAGAAGGTAACCTCCTTGGTCCCCGAAGGAAGAACAAGTGTGTATTTTCCATCAATGTCCGTTGTCGTTCCGGTCGTCGTTCCTTCCACATAGACGGCGACCCCGATAAGGGCTTGTCTGTCCTGTGCGGAGATGACGGTTCCGGAAATTGTTCTCGGACTGACTGTCTGAGCGCGGCTCTGTCTCGGAGTCAGGAGGAACATAAGGCCGATGGCCAGCACGAATGCTTTTGGGATTTTGTTATACATGATTTTGGAACAGTTATCGTTAGTGTTGCTGACTCGAGTGAAAAAGTTTGTCAAAAATAGCCAATCCTTCCAGACCAGAACGCAAGGAATCGTTTTAAAAAAGTAACTTTTTGGTTTTTTATGACTAAATTCGGACGCTGAAGACAAGGAATTGTTTCAAAAAAAAGCGACATTTCGGTTTTAATGAATTATTAATGCGATGAAGACATTATTCAAGGCTATGGCCGTACTGTCAGTTGTCGTCTGTAGCTCCATCTGGTCCTCTGGCGGCAACGTCTACAGAAAGTACGATGTCAGAAACGGTCTCACCGACAATAGCGTCAATGACATATTGCAGGACAGCACAGGCTACCTATGGTTCGCAGGAAAGGATGGGCTCAATCGCTTCAATGGGAGGGAATTCGTCGCATACGGTTCTCTAGAATCAGGGTTTTACCTCAATATTTCCGCAACCTGCCTAGATGCCGATCATCAGCGAATCTGGATTGCGACGACTTCCAGCGTAGTCCTGTTCGATCCCAGGCAGGGAACATTCGAGAAAATAGCTTCCAGTGCCACGGATGGCGTCTCTTTCCATCAGCCACACAAGCTAGCAATGGCTCATGATGGAAGACTCTGGATTGCGGCCGAAAATGGGATATATTCATGGAACGGCACTTCGCTGAAGCATTACAATCTGGCCTCAGAATCCTATGCTAGGATCAATTTCTGTCGAGCTTTGTTTGTGGACAGGAACGGAAATTTATGGGCAGGCTCCCTAACAGGACTCTTTCGTTATTCCAGGATAGTGGACCGTTTCGTACTGGTGAAAGGATTTGATACCGTCCAGAGCATCTCAGCAAATGAAGTAACTGAAATCAGCCAATCCAGCGATGGAAGGGTATGGATAGGCACATCGCATGGAGAAATCCACTGCATGGATCCGGGTATGGACACATTTACTGTCTTGATTTCTTCTGCCACACACACCGGACACCATTCCCCTTCTGCCATCAAGTCCATTTTTGAATATAAGCCAGGAATCTTCTACATCGGGGCAGACAACGGCCTGTTCATACTCGATTCTTCCAGTGGAACGTGGACGCCATCCGGAGATCTTCTAGAGGAAGAGAGCATCTGCAAAATATTCAGAGACAAAGAGGGGGGAATATGGTTCGGCACCCTCTACGATGGGGCAAGCTATTTCTCTCCGAAAAACATGGGGCTGAGATGGTTCTATGACACGGGCGGCAAGGGTTCCTTGAAAGGGAACACTGTCAGCGAATTCTGCGAAGATTCAAAGGGTAATCTGTGGATAGCTACTCTCAACGGCGGTCTGAATTATTTTGAGCCTAAGACGGAAAGATTCACTGACTATTCAGGGAAGTCTTCTTCCAATATCAATGCACTCTGCCTGGACGGCAATGACCTATGGATAGGTACGGAGGCCTTCGGCCTGGATCGAATGAACTTGGAGACAGGGCGCGTCCGCAGGTATCGCAAAATCCTGGGAGATACATCTTCGCTCTCCGACAACCGGGTCTACGCCTTGCACAAGGATTCCGAGGGAACCCTCTGGATCGGCACTATCAACTCCGTCTGTCAGTACGACGCACGCCATGACGATTTCAGAACAGTACTCGATACTTGCTTCATCAGCGACATCGCAGAAGACGCAAAAAAGAATATCTGGATTGCCTGCCGCAACGGGGGAATATGGAAATATTCATTGATGACCAAGAAATGGGAAAACCTTCGTCCGATGTCGGGAAGAAGCGCCCTTTCCGAGACAGATCGCTATTTCAGGGTCTACATAGACAGAGACGATAACCCTTGGTTCTGCAGTGAAGATTCGGGAATATTCATGTACGATGAGAGCAGGATGCGTTTCATACGCCATTCCGAAGCCGAAGGCCTTCCAGTGACCACATATTATGGCATCCTCGAGGATGATGATGGAGTTTTCTGGCTCTCGTCCAACCACGGGTTGATACGCTATGATCCACGCAGCAGAGAAATTCTCAACCTGACGAAGGAAGATGGACTGCAGAGTAACCAATTCAACTACAAATCTTCTCTGAAGACTCGGGACGGAAAATTATGGTTCGGCGGCATGAACGGCTTCAATTGCTTCTTTCCCAAGGACATCTATTTCAACAGAGTGAAACCGAATGTCATGATATCTTCCGTGGATGTTCATGAAGGAGACAAGAATACGACATATTCATGGAATGACATAGAAAAGACAAACGGGTTGAAACTAACGCACAAAGTTTCTGCCTTCGACATCAACATCGACTGTCTCAGTTACGTCTCTCCGGGGAACAATCGTTTCGAGTGGAAATTCTCTGATTCACATCAGTGGATCCGCACGGAAAAGGGGTCGGTTTCTTTCAGTGGACTCCGCCCTGGAAACTACCGCTTGCTGGCTAGAGCCTGCAATGGCGATGGTGTCTGGAGCGATCATGTCGCAATGTTGTCTTTCCGAATCCAGCCTCATCCGCTGCTGGGACGGTTCGCACTGACCTGTTATGCATTATTCTTGATTGCTTCATTGTTCCTTGCCTACCGTCTGGTCGAGAGAAGCCGAAAGAAACGGAAAGAGCGCACTCTGGTCGAAGAAAAGATCAAGATGTTCACGCAGATAGCTCATGAAATCAAGACCCCAGTTACGCTCATCACTTCTCCCTTGGACCAGATTCTAGAGGAAGGAAGGTGGTCTGAGGAGGTGGAAACCAACCTGAAGATCATGAAGAAGAATTCATCGCGCCTTCTTGAGCTGATTCATCAACTGCTGGATTTCAGAAAAGCCGACCAGGGCTTCTACGAACTGACAATTGCACCGGTTGACCTGAACCAACTGACGAGGGATGTCGTCATGCAATTTCGTTCGCATCGGCCGGAAATAGAGTTGCACTGTGACATCCCCGACAAACTGATCGTTTACAACGTGGACTGCGAAGCAATCGTAAAGATTCTGAACAATTTGGTTTCCAATGCATTGAAATTCGCCAGAAAGAAAGTCGTCGTCTCTCTGTCAGAAGAATTTGTACCCAAAGGCCGCAGAGCAGTGTTCACAGTCAAAGATGATGGGCCGGGAATTCCACCAAGCAAACGAGAGCAAGTCTTCGCTCCTTTCTATTCTTCCAATCCCCGTAATGTGGCCGGTTTTGGAATAGGGCTGAGCATCGTAAAGCTACTGACCGAAAAGCACGATGGGAAGACGTGGGTTGTAGACAATGGTATCGGAAATGGATGCGAGGTTTCGGTAGCAATCCCTTACAGGCAAACGCCTGGAATGGTGGAGGACGGCTTTCCTGAAGAATCACCATCCCTCAAGGAGAAGGCATCTTTCTGTAAGGATGAACCGTCAGAGGACTCTAGCAAACCTGTGATTCTAATTGTGGAAGACACTCCTGACATGATGGAATACATCGCCAAGAACCTAGGCGACCAGTTTGACATACTTAAAGCAGCCAACGGCATGGAAGCGCTACAGATTCTTGAGACAAGATCTTGCGACCTGATCCTCAGCGACTTGCTGATGCCACAAATGGATGGGTTCGAGCTTCTGAGCAAGATTAGGGCAGACGAAACACTCTATTATATTCCTTTCGTAATCGTGTCCGCAAGAGATGCTATTGAAACAAAGATCAAAGGTCTGGATTATGGTGCAGATGCCTATGTAGAGAAACCTTTCTCAGTGACCCACCTGAAAAAGACAGTCAGCAGCTTAATCGAGAACCGCCGCCTTCTACTGAAGCGAATGGCATCCGATCCTTACCCATGTGTAGACAGGACAGGCCTGCGGGAGTCCGACCAGAAGTGGCTAGAAAAGGCGCAGGCGGTAATCGACGAAAACTTGTCCAACAGCGATTTCTCCATCGAAGATTTATGCCAAGAAATGGGAGTGAGCCGTTCTATTCTGCAAAAGAAGATGAAATCCTTTACAGGGTTCACTCCTAATGAATATATCCGTATGATTCGCCTGAAGGCCGCGGCGAGACTTCTTCTCCAGAACGATAATAAAGTCAATGAGGTATGCTACATGGTCGGTTTCAACACGCCGTCTTATTTCGCGAAGTGCTTTGCCACGCAGTTTGGCGTCTTCCCAAAAGACTATTCCCAAGTCAAAGCATCTCATCGCTAAAATGTCTTGTTTAAGATTTGCAGGGCATTAATTTTTTTTCATTATATTTGGCGGTGACAAGCTACCACATAATTAGAGACAAACGACCACATAATCATTTGTCAACGAAAAAAACCATG